>WNFX01003574.1_pt1 | contig 29976 bp, 21 predicted proteins | sample 5400111 | NCBI WGS metagenome assembly WNFX01 (sample SAMN13153363, study PRJNA577476) | soil metagenome | isolation source: 40 cm soil or saprolite under grassland replicate 1 | place: USA:California | collected 2016-06-15 | reverse complement strand
CGCATCAGGAACTCGAGCAGGGCGAACTCGCGCGGGCTCAGATCCACCACGCGCCCGCCCTGCGTCACCCTGCGCGTCAGCGGGTCGAGCACCAGGTCGCCCGCGGTGACCGTGGCATCGGCGTGCCGCAGCTCGGCGCGGCGAATCAGCGCGTGGACGCGCGCCAGCAATTCCGCGAGGTCGAACGGCTTGGTGAGGTAGTCGTCGGCGCCGCCTTGGAGACCCCGTACGCGCGATTCCAGTTCGTCGCGGGCGGTGAGCAGCAGGACGGGTGTAAAGACGCCGCGCGCTCGCAGCTCGGTTACCACACTGAAGCCGTCGCGCCCCGGCAGCATCACGTCGAGCACGACGCAGCCGTAGGCGCCGCCCAGCGCTTTCTCGAGCGCGCGATCGCCGTTCTCGGCTTCGGTAACGCCGTAGCCCTCTTCGCGGAAGGCCTTGCTCAGGAAGCGCCGCAGGTCGCGGTCGTCTTCTACAAGAAGAATCTGCACGCGCTAACCTACGACGGGCGGCCGGGCGGGAGCAATGTGAATCGAATGAGAAACCTCTAAGAATGCGCCGCCACACTTCCGCCGGGCGCGCGGGGTCGGCAGATTCAGCGCATGAATATCGCGCTCGTCGTGGCATTGTCCCTGGTGGCGGCACCCGCCCGCCTCGACACGGCCACGTTCGCCGGCGGCTGCTTCTGGACGATGGAGCACGCCTACGACGATCTGCCCGGCGTGATCTCGGCGACGTCCGGGTTCATGGGCGGCACGACGAAGAACCCCTCCTACATCGCTGTCGTCGAGGGCAACACCGGCCATCTCGAGTCGGTGCAGGTCGTCTACGATCCCGCCAAGGTCAGCTACGAGACGCTGCTCTGGACCTTCTGGCACAACATCGACCCGTTCCAGGCGGACGGGCAGGCGTGTGACACGGGCCCCAACTATCACACCGCGGTCTTTGTCCGCGGCGCCGAGCAGCGGCGGGCCGCGAGCGCGGCGCGCCAGCAGATCATCGACCGTTTTCATCGCGACGTCGCCACGCAGATACTCACGGCCGGCCCGTTCTATGCGGCGGAGGAGTATCATCAGGACTACGCCAAGAAGAATCCCGTCAGGTACGGGCTGTATCGGACCGGCTGCGGTCGTGACCGGATCCTGCAGCAGATCTGGGGCGGCGATACGACGCACGCGGAGGGGGAGGGAGCCGTCATGAACAAGCCGAAACCGAGCGACGCCGACCTGCGGCAGCGATTGACGCCGTTGCAGTACGAGGTCACACAGCACGAGGTCACCGAGCGGCCGTTCCAGAACGAGTATTGGGACAACCACAAGGCCGGGATCTACGTGGACGTCGTTTCCGGTGAGCCGCTGTTCAGCTCCCTCGACAAGTTCGAGTCGGGCACGGGGTGGCCGAGCTTCACGCGCCCGCTCGAGGCGGAGAACATCAAGCAGAAGAGCGACCGGTCGCTCTTCATGGAGCGCACCGAGGTCCGCTCGGCGCACGCCAACTCACACCTCGGCCACCTGTTCGACGACGGCCCGGCCCCGACGCACCTGCGCTACTGCATCAACTCGGCGGCGCTGCGGTTCATTCCGGTCGAGCGATTGGCGGACGAGGGGTACGGGAAATACTTGCGGATCTTCCAGACCGCCAAACGTGACTGACGCCGCCGCCACCAAGTTCCGCTGGGACGACATCCCGAAGGAACAGCTCAACGACCTGCTGTCCCGCCGACTCGTTACCGGGGTGCGCGGGATGCTGGCGCATGTCTACCTGAAGAAGGGATGCGTCGTCCCCAAGCACCATCACGAGAACGAGCAGTTCACCTACATCCTCGAGGGGGCCCTCGAGTTTCAGATCGGCGAGGACGGGGCGCGTAGGGAGATCATTCGGGCCGGTGAAGTACTCCACCTGCCGTCGAATGTCCCCCACGCAGCGCGCGCGCTCGAAGACACGCTCGACCTGGATATCTTCTGCCCGCCGCGGCAGGACTGGCTGGACAAGACGGACGCCTACCTGCGCAAGTAGGCTAGGGCAGGACGTCCACCTCCACATTCGACGGATACCGGGCCGTGCGATACACCCGGTGCACCTGCGCCCGATACGCTTCGGGGCCCGCCGTAAAGATGTTGGGTACGAACGTTTGCGGGTTGCGGTCGTACAGCGGGAACCAGGTGCTCTGGACCTGCACCATGATGCGGTGGCCCCGCCTGAACGTGTAGGCTTGCTGATGCAGGTCCACGGTGAACGGGAGCACGGCGTTCCGCCTGATCGGCGCGGGGTGCTCCCAACTCTGGCGGTACCGCCCGCGCATGATCTCGCCCGTCACCATCAGCTCGTAGCCGCCCAGCGTCGGGCGGTCGGGGATCGTGTCCGGGTACACGTCGATCAGTTTCGCCACCCAGTCGGCGTCCGAGCCGGTGGTCGACGCGAACAGGTGCGCGACCACGTTCCCCGCAACGGTCACATCCTCGGTGAGCGGCGCGGTCTGCCAGGTGAGCACGTCCTGCCGCCCGTCCACGAAGCGCTGGTCCTCCGTCTCCCAGCGCCGCCAGCGAGATGTCGGCGAGTAGGTGCGCTCCACCGGCCGGGGCCGGTAGGGAACGGGACGCGCCGGATCGGAGACGAACCAATCGCTACCTGCGGTGTCGGCCGGCGCCGTAAACGACAACGAGCCGTTGGCGCCGAAATAGAGATGCCGGTGCGCCGCGGTCGCGGGCGGCCAGCTGTCGAATTCGCGCCAGGTGTTCGTCCCCGCGTCGAACAACGTCGCCTCGGCGACCTTGCCGTCGCCCTCGCCCTTGAGCCAATAGCCGAACCACTTCGATTGCAGCGCCCGGTACTCGACGCCCGTGGCGCGCCCGAAGCGCACGTTGCCGAGCGCGACCCCGGAATCGCCGGACCACTGGCCGTGATACCACGGGCCCATGACCAGATGATTGATCCCCGTCGAGTCGCTCCGCTCCAGCGCCGCGTAGCTCGCGAGCGGCCCGTATTCGTCTTCCTGGTCCCACCATCCACCCACGGTGAGCGTCGGGACGGTCGTGTGCGTGAAGTAGCGGGGGAGCGAACGAGCTTGCCAGGCGGTGTCGTACGCGGGATGCGCGACGAAGCGGCGCCACGACGGCCACCCGTTCGCTCCGACGGCCTTCGCGAGCGCCCCAAGCGTCGGAAAAGAGAGGTACCACTCGAACGTGTCGTAGCGCGCCGGTGACGGCGTCACGCTCAGGTCGGTGGACGCCTCCATCATCCAGGCGTACTCGAGCCCGTAGGTGAGCCGGAAGGCTCCTTGATGAAAGAAGTCATCGCCCATCCACGTGTCGCCCATCGGCGCCTGAGGACTGATGGCCTTGAGGGCCGGGTGAGCGCCGATGCCGGCGACGGACGTGAGCCAGCCCGGATAGGAGACGCCGTAGATGCCGACGCGCCCGTTGTTGTTCGGCACGTTCTTCACGAGCCAGTCGATCGTGTCGTAGGTGTCCGTGCTCTCGTCGGTGCCGGCGTGCCCGGAGCGGGGCGGCCGGTTCATGTCGAACGTTCCCTCCGAGCGAAAGCGGCCGCGGATATCCTGGAAGACGAGGATGTAGCCGCCCAGTCCTAACTCGTTGGCGCGCTGCGCCATGCCGGCGTTGCCGCTGGCCTCGTAGGGCGTGCGCGTCATCAGGATCGGGAGCGGTCCTTGGGCGCCGCGTGGGACGACGATCACAGTGAATAGGTGTATTCCGTCACGCATCGGGATGAGCGTGTCGGTGCGGACCCAGTCTTGAGCGGCGACCGGCTCGGCGAAAAGCGCGAAACCGACAAAAGCCGAAATCGAAACGAGGGTTTGGCGGCGCATGGCAGTAACGCTGTAGTCTCGGGCGGGGCGGCGCAACGGTGTGACCGCAATCACGACGAAATCGGTACGACGTCAGTACAATTGTCCCGTCCCTAGATCCCCCTGACTCCCCGCGCCCTCGAGGAGAATGGTAGGAAAATGAAGGCCATCCGTTTCCTGATGGTCGCTTTAGTCGTCTGCGTCATTGCTTCGTGCAGCGACAGCGCGCCCACCGCCCCGGCGACAGTTCAAGCACCCAACGCCTCGCTCATCGGCGACCTGCTCCGTCCGACCGGTTTACTCCAGTGCTCGGCCCTGCCCGCGGCCTCGGCCACCCAGACGATCGGCTCGGCGGGCGGCAGTATCACCGTGGGCCCGCACGCCATTCGGATTCCGGCGGGGGCCCTCGCCCGGCCGACTTCCATTACGGCGACGATCGTGACCGGACAGGGGGTCAACGGCATCCGCTTCCAGCCCGAAGGGCTGCGGTTCGCCAAACCCGCGTACCTCACGATGAGCTACGCGAACTGCAACCTGCTGGGCAGCCTGCTTCCTAAGCGGATCGCCTATACCAGCAATCTCCTCGACATCCTCGAGTACCTGCTCTCCGTCGACAATCTGTTCAGCAAGAAGGTCACGGGGCAGGTCAACCACTTCTCTGAGTACGTGATCGCGTGGTGAGGTGTCGGTGACCGCAGTTTTGCAGTCACGTCCTGCGGCCGACCTGCTGCACGAGGCGCGCGCGCGCGAGCGCGCCGCCTGCATTCCGGAAGCGATTGCCAGTTACGAGGCGGCCATCGCCGCCGCGGATCGCGGCGGCGATCGCGTCGTTCTGTCCGAGGCCCTGCGGCGCCTAGCGGTCGTGCGCCACCACCGTAACGAGTCGGCGATCGCACGCGCCCTATGCGACCGGAGCTTTGCCGTCGCTCGTGAGGCTGGCCACGACTTGCTCGCCGCAGAGGCCTTGAACACCTTGGGCGGGCTCGATCTGGCGGCGGGCGCCCTCGCCGCCGCGCGCAAGCATTTCCTCAACGCGGTGGAGCTGGGACGGCAGAGCCGCGAGCTGGGGGCGCGGATCGAGCAGAACCTCGGCATCGTCGCGAACATCCAGGGGGACTTCGACGAAGCGCTGGCGCACTACCAACGCGCGCTCGAGGAGTGCCGCGCCGCGAACGACGATCACGGCTGCGCGGTCGCCTACGCCAACCTGGGCATCGTCAGCACCGACCGCGGCGAGTTCGACCGCGCCGACGGCTACTTCACGGCCTCCTACGAGATCGCCGCGCGCGCCGGGGACGTGCAGCTGGAGGGATTGTGCCTCGTCAATCACGCCGAGGTGCACATCGCGCGCGCGCGCTACGAGGACGCGCGCCGCAACGCCGAGGCAGCCCTCGCCCTGTTCGATCAGCTCGACGCGCGCAGCTTCAAGGCCGCGGCGTACCGCATGCTCGGCGTCGTGTACCGCGAGACGGGCCGGAGCGCGCTCGCCGAGTCGCGGCTGCGCTCGGCGATCGAGCTGGCCGTGAGCGCCGGCGCGGTGCTGGCGGAGGCGGAAGCGTCGCGCGAGCTCGCGATCCTCTATCAAGCGAACGGCCGCAACCAGGAGGCCCTGAGTCTCCTCAACGCCGCGCACCGTCTCTTCGCTCGTCTCGAAGCGCGCCGGGATCTCGTCAACGTGGGCGGGAAGATGGCCGAGCTCGAGGCCACTTACCTGGCGGTCGTGCGGGAGTGGGGGCAATCGATCGAATCGAGCGATACGTACACCTTCGGTCATTGCGAGCGCGTGGCGCAACACGCGGTGGCGGTCGCCCGCGCCCTCGGCCTGGAGGAGGAGGTCCAAACCGCCATCCAGCTGGGCGCGTACTTGCACGACGTCGGGAAGGTGAAGGTCCCGCACGAAATCCTGAACAAGCCCGGACCGTTGACGCGGGACGAGTACGAGGTCGTGCAGATGCACCCCATCTGGGGGATAGAGCTGCTCGCCAAGGTCGAGTTCCCGTGGGACCTGAAGCCGATCATCCGCTGGCACCACGAGCGCTACGACGGGACCGGCTACCCCGACCGCCTGCGCGGCGACGAGATCCCGATCTCGGCCCAGATCGTGGGCATTGTGGATGTGTACGACGCCCTGACGACGTCGCGGCCCTATCGCAAGGCGATGACGCCGGAGGCGGGGATGGCGGAAATCACGCGCTGCCGGTCGTGGTGGTCGGATCGGGTCTACATCGCCTTCGTGGAGGCGTTGTCGCCCTTTGAGCTGAATAGCGAGGCGCCGGCCGATGGCCTCGCGGCCTGACATTCACCCGTAACTCACTGTTCTGAGACGACTTACTTCTCCCCCTCCCCAACGGGCCCCATCTTTGCCTAGTTGAGCGACTATGGCCACCGGGTGGCAGGACTCTTGGACGTTCCGAATCGTCGATCAAGACACCGGGGCAGCTGTCCCCGGCGTCCCGGTCAGCGTGCTCCAAGAGGGCGGTCGTGGCGGCGGCTACTGGGTCAGTGACGGCGACGGCCTCGTTCGGATCCCCAAGCACGACTACGCCCGCGTGCGGCTGCGCGTCGGCCTGCGCAACGAGGAGACGATCGAGCTCGATGCCCGCTCGCTCCCCGACGATCCGATTCCCCTCGTCGCTCCCCGCGACCTGCCGCTCGTCGGCGCCACGACGCCTGCCGCGCCAGCGCCGCCCACCGCTTCCTCTCCTGCGACGCAGCCGCCACCGGGCCATATGGTACGGTTTGCGCGCGTCGGCGTGCTCCCCGAAGACCGGGAGATTACGGGCGCCCCTGACGGTGCTCAGATCGCCGCACCGCCCCCCGATCCGACGACCATGCGCTACGGGGTCGTGCTCGAGCTCGAGTTAATCTGGCAGTCGCTCGGCGCGCAGGCGGGGGACACGTTGTACAGCGTTTCACTCGGTCCGGGCGACGAGGCGAAGGTCGTCGTGTCGGACGGGCGCTGGCGCAAGAAACCCCTGGTGCACGACCGGCCCCTTCAGATCGTCACCAAGATGGTGGGTGCCCGCCAGCTCGGGGACGGCGTCGACGCGGTGCCGCTCGAGCCCTGCGTCGCCTCCGATCTGGCCGGCGCCGCGCAGGACACCGTCCGGCTGCTGGCGGAGCGCACGGCGAAGATGTCGGAGGCGCTGCGCCGCCGTCCCCTCGGCGTTACGGAGCTCGAGGGCGACAAGGCGGCCGGGTCGGTCCGCACCCTCCGCAACATGCGGTCCGAGGGTGTGCTCACGTATCACTTCGTAGAGCCGGTCGAACGCTACCGCGTCATCGTCCGGACGCCTCGGCTGCGGGCCGCGCTGCTTGTGCCGTTCCGCTTGCCGAACATCGCGACGCGCGAAGTCGTGCGGCGCTTCGGGTACGCGCTGCGCCGCAGCCTGCTCGATCGCTCGCTGGCCGGCGATGTCGACCAGGTGCTCGGCGCGGACGAGCCGCCCGCCGCCGTGGAGCAGCGCCTCTACGCGCACATCGCGTCTCATCTACCGTATTACTCGGCATCCATCATCGCCGCCGGGGACCCCGTGGAGCGCTTCTTCGCGCTCGCCAAGCTGCGCGACCCGCGGGGCCGGCCCCTGACCGACGTCATCCAGAACGTGGTCGTGGGCCGGGTGGGCAATTACGTCGCGTTCCCGCTTCGCTCCGACGATTACACGACCCCCGAGTGGCGGGCGGCCCTCACCGCCGCCGGCGCCGGTGCGGCACGAGCCTCGCAGGAGCTCACGGTCACGCTGCCGATTCCCGGCGTCTGGCTGCGGTCGGAGCTGTTCCCAGCGCAGGTCACGGCCGGGGAGGACGCGGGCGGCGAACAGAGAACCGAGGCGGGACGGGGGGTGGGGGAGCGACGCAAACGGGGGTAGCGAGACCGATTCCGCGAAACCAACCCTTTTCCCGCCCGTAGCATCCAAAGTAGGGTCCCTCTCCCGGACGATTCATGGCCCCATTGCCGTCGCTTGCCGTCCTCGTGCTCGCCCTGCAGACCTCGGAGCCTCCCTCCGCTACCCGTGCCATCGCGGTTCGCGCCACCACGCCACCGGTGATCGACGGCCGCGACGACGACGAAGTCTGGCGCCGCGCTCCCGCGATCTCGTCGTTCCGGCAGTTCCGGCCGGTCGAGGACGGGGAGCCGAGTTTCCGCACGGAGGTGAAGGTCGCGTACGACGCCCGCAACTTCTACGTATTCATCCGCGCCTTCGACCCGCACCCGGACAGCATCCTGAAGCTGCTCGCGCGGCGCGACATCCGGACGGCATCCGATCAGCTCAAGATCATCGTCGATTCCTACCACGATCGCCGCACCGGCTACGAGTTCGCGGTGAATCCCGCCGGCGTGAAGCGGGATTACGCGGTCTACGACGACGCCAATGAGGACGACGCGTGGGACGGCGTGTGGGAGGCCGGGACGCAGATCGACTCGCTGGGCTGGACTGCCGAATTCCGCATCCCGCTGTCGCAGATGCGCTACGCGCCGGGGCCGACGAACACGTTCGGGTTCGGCGTGTGGCGCGACATCGACCGCTACACCGAGCGCGAGAGCTGGCCGCTGTTTCGCCAGACGCGCCCTGGCCTCATGTCGCAGCTCGGGGAAGTGACGGGTCTCGACGGGCTCGCCGCACCGCGACGGGTGGAGCTGGCGCCCTACTTCGTGACGAAGAACGTGCCGATGGGGAGCGGGGGCTTCGACCGGGCGCAGAAGCTCGATGCCGGCGCCGACATCAAGTACGGCCTGACGTCGAACATCACCATCGACGCGACCATCAACCCCGATTTCGGGCAGGTCGAGGCCGACCCCTCGGTGCTCAACCTCGGTCCGTTCGAGACGTTTTACCAGGAGCGGCGGCCGTTCTTCATCGAGGGGACGGGCATCTTCCAGTTCGGCGTCAACTGCAGCGCCGTCAATTGCAACGGGGAAGGGCTCTTCTACTCCCGGCGGGTGGGGAGCGCGTCGCGGATCCTCGGCGCAGCCAAGGTGACGGGGCGGCTTCCCAGTGGGCTCACGGTCGGCGTGGTCGACGCCGTGACCAACAACTCGACGAACGCGTTGGGGCAGACCCTCCAGCCGACCACCAATTACGGGGGTTTGCGGTTAACGCAGGACTTCCGCAAGGGCGAGAGCGGGATCGGCATGATGGTGACGGGGGTGAACCGCAGTGTCGATCAGTGGACCGAGGACTTCCTCAGGAAGAGCGCTTACGTCGGCGCGTTCAACTTCCGCCACCGCTTCCCAGGCGGGCATTACCAACTCACCGGTTCGGTCGACCTGAGCCGCGTCGAGGGTACCGCCGCGGCGATTGCCCGGACGCAGCGCAGCTCGGTACACCTCTATCAGCGGCCCGACGACGGCCTGGTCTTGGACACGACGCGCACCAGCCTGTCGGGGAATGCCGAGGAGGTCCGGTTCGGGCGGATCAGCGGGTTTCTCAAGTTCGAGACGAGCTACCTGCGCCGCTCTCCGGGTTTCGAGGCGAACGACCTCGGCTTCCTGCGCCGCGCCGACCAGCAGAGCTGGAACACCTGGGCCGGCATGTATTGGAGCAAGCCGGCGTTCATCTTCCAGCAGGGCCAGTGGAACTTCAACTGGTGGCAGTTGTGGACGACCGAGGGACTGCCGGAGGAGCGCGCGGCCAACACGAATGCTCACTTCCAGCTCAACAATCGCTATTGGGTGCACTTCGGGGGCACGGTCGGCCAGCTGGGCGGGACGTTCGACGATCGCGTCGCGCGCGGCGGACCGGCCGTGCGCGTCGATCCGTACGTCGCTCCCTGGGCCGGCTTCGAGGGCGACCAGCGTCGCCCCATCATTCCCTCCCTTTTCTTCCAATACGTCCGGTCGGATGGTGGCCGCTCGAGGAGCACCAACGTGAGCCCGAGTGTCGACTTCCGTGTGTCGACGCAATTCCGCGCGTCGCTTGGCCTCAGCCTCTCACACGACGTGAACGACCGGCAGTTCCACGGCATCGTCACCGACAGCACGGGCACGCACTACACGTTCGCGCACCTCGATCAGAAGACGGCGTCGGTGTCGTTCCGGTTGGACTACACGGCGAGCCCGACGCTCACCGTGCAGGCGTACGCGTCACCGTTCGTGAGCAAGGGGCCGTACTCGAACGTTCGCGAGCTCACGAACCCACGCGCCGACAAGTACGTGGACCGGTTCCAGCCGTTCGCGGCCACGCCGGGCTACGAGAACTTCAAAGCGTTCAACTCGAACCTGGTGCTGCGCTGGGAGTACCGGCCCGGGTCGACGCTGTTCGTGGTGTGGAGTCAAGGACGGATCGACCCGAACGACGTGGACGTGACGCGTCCGATGTCGAGCGACTTCAAGCGGCTCTTCGACCAGCACCCCCAGAACACGTTCCTCGTGAAGCTGTCCTATTGGCTCAGCCGCTGATCGGCTAGGGCAACGACCACCGTAGCGAGAGCGCGGTGGAGAGATAGCGCCACGACGGACTGGTGGCGACCTCGCCGGCGCCCGGCGAGTCTTCGGCTTCGACCTCGAGCGACAGTTGCGTCCGACCCGCGAGCGGCAGAAGGACCAGCGCGTATCCCCGCAGCGCCGGGCGCCACGGCCCGAGCGGTGCTCCCTGCGCGGCGACGCGTCCCACCCCCGCGCCCACATCGAGCGCGAGCGTGAGCGCCCGCGCAGCCTCCACCTCCACGTACGAGCCCGCTTGCACCACCTGGACGAGCCGCGGAGCGAAGTACCCGGCCGTGCTCGCGCGCGCATGCCGAAGTTCGGTGTATTGACCCGACACCTCGCCTCCCGGCAGCACCGCGAGCACCACCGCACCGCCGAGCAGGGTCCGCCAGTTCGACTCGAGGGAGTCTTGCAGCACGGCGGCCCGTCCAATGCCTCGGAGCCTGAGCGCCCCTACCAGCGGCACGTTGAGGACGCCACCCAGCTCCGAGCGCGCGACTCGGTTCGCGACGAGCTGAGGCGTGCCGTCGAGGATGCCGCGCCGTGCCCGCAAGTCGAGCGCGAGCCCGTTTCCGTCGGCGGACCGTCGCCAGCGGACGCGCACCTGCCCGCTCGGGGCAAGTCTCGCTGCGGCTCGGACGAATCCCGCGGTGGCGTCGACGCTCGATCCTTTCCGGGGCCGCCATGTCCCGCGCAACACCACCTCGTCGAGCCCCGCGGCGCCTACGCCGTCCTTCACGCCCGCGTGGCTCGCCGTCAGCCCGAAGCGAGTGGTGCTGGACGCCGCGAGGTCGACCGTGGTCCCCAGGCGGAACATGACGTTGCCGTCCGAGTCCCGGCTCCCGGCCACCTGTCCTGAGATGGTGCTCTGCGCCGCGGCCGCGCGTGCCGAAGCCATCGCAACGCTGAACGCGAGGAGCGCGACAGTGCTGCGCCGCCGCCTTGCGCTCCACACGAGGCAGGCGCGCAGTACCTCGACGCCACCCAGTACGACGGCGAGCGTTCCGACGGTCAGAGCAAGGGTCGCCGTGCGCAGCACGTTGACGGCGTGTCCTCCGCCCCCACCCAGCGTCCGCGGGAGTAGGGCGGAGTGGAGCGCGAGCCCCAACAGCCAGCCCGCCCCCCACATGGCCGCCACGATGGCCACTCCCAGGCTCGCCTGCCCGGAGACGATCCGCCAACGAGTGTGTGGACCGCGGCGTGTGACTCGGCGATAGGCCTCGCGCAGCGGCATCGCGAGCGCGCTCGCCACGTAGAACAATCCGCCGATCCCGGTCCCGGGAAGTCCCGCCGTCATCCTCAGTGACCTTTCTCGTATACGCGCAGCGAGCGGCCGAAGAGCAACTCGGCGATGGCCGCCCGCAGAAAAAAGAGTGCGTTCACCGTGCGGAGCACGAAGAAGGCGGGCACGCTGGCGAGCGCCCGCCCGACCTCCCGGCGCCGCGCGGCCCCGGCGATCACCGGGATCAGCACCGCAGGGACGTCGATGACGTAACCGAGCAGCACCCAGGGGCTCGCGAGCAGGACGGCGAGGATCGGCAGGATGATGAGGTACAGCCCCGCCGCCACCGTCGCGTCCCACAGTGCCACGGCCACGGCCGACCGGAGGTAGGGGACCGTGAGCACACTGCGCCAATGCAGCTTGACGTTCTGAATGAACCCGTGTGACCACCGCCGCAGCTGGGTCCGCATCAGCCGGAAGGTGCGAGGCTCGATCGGGTAGCACACCGCCTCGGGCATAAAGCGCACGTCATGGCCGGCCTGGTACAAGCTCCACGTCAGGTCCATGTCCTCGGCGAGCGTGCGATCCGACCACCCCCCGAGGGAGCGGAGCAGCTCGGTGCGGTACATCGAGAAACACCCGGAAGAGATGAGCGGCGTTCCGTAGTACTCCTGGATCTGTTTGTAGAAGGTGAACGCAAAGAGGTACTCGATGTAACGCCCTCTCTCCCAGAGGCTGCGTACGCGCTGGGGCAACACGAACCCGCACGCCGCGGCGACCGCCGGGCGCTCGAACGCCGGCAGCAGGCGTTCGATTCCATCTCGGGCGAGCACGGTGTCCGCGTCGAGGGCGAGTGTGAGAGGCGTGCGGACGTATTGCAGCGCGAAGGTCTGAGCCCCCGCTTTGGAGCCGGTGTTAGCCGCCGGACGCACCACGGTGACTCCCAGGGCGGCGGCCACCGCGCCGGTCCCGTCGGTGGAGCAGTCGTCCACGACGAGGATCTGGCGTGCGGGAGCGGTCTGGGCCTGGAGACTTCGAATCGTGTCGGCCACGCTCGCCGCCTCGTTGTAGGCGGGAACGATCACCGTCACATCCGTGCCGGCAGTAACTCGCGCGGTCTTGATGATTGAAGAGCACCGCGGCCCGGACCACGTAACGCGAGGGGAGGGGAGGGGTGTGGCTACACCGCCTCAGGTGGATCTCCGGGCGCCTTGACGCCCCCGGGACTAGGTGCTAGCGTCTCACCTGTGATTCAGGTCGCGCTCATCCTTAGCCTGCTGGTCCTGCTGCTGAGCCTGCCGCTCAGCAGGGGGTCGCCGGCGCGCGCAAGAGTCCACTGATCGCATAGCAGCAGCAGCAGCGCGAATCCAACGCCGCGGACCCTCAAGAGGTCTGCGGCTTTTTTTTCCACGTGAGGGGGGCCACATGGGACGAGACGTCGTCATCTTCGACACCACACTGCGGGACGGGGAGCAGGCACCGGGCAACTCCATGACGCCGGAGTCCAAACTGCGCCTGGCGCGCCAACTCGACCGGCTGGGCGTGGATGTCATCGAAGCGGGGTTCCCCAGCGCGTCCGAAGGCGATTTCAGCGGCGTCCGCGCCATCGCCGAAGCCGTACGGCGTCCCCTTATCGCGGCGCTGGCGCGCTGCCACGATCGGGACATCGACCGGGCCGGGGAAGCACTACGCCCCGCCGCGCGCGGACGGATCCACGTCTTCATCGCGACGTCCGACCTGCACCTCGAGCATAAGCTGCGGCTCACGCGCGAGCAGTGTCTCGAGCGGGCCAGCGCGGCGGTGCGGCGCGCCAAGGGCTTCACCGACGACGTCGAGTTCTCCGCCGAGGACGCGACCCGAACCGATCTGGACTTCCTCTGCCGGGTGGTCGAGGCGGCGATCAAGGCCGGGGCCACGACCGTCAACCTCCCCGACACGGTGGGCTACGCCACGCCGACCGAGTACGGCGCGATGTTTCGCGCGGTGCGGGAGCGAGTGTCCGCCAGCAACGGGGGGGCGGGGGTGGTCTTCAGCGCCCATTGCCACGACGACCTCGGTCTGGCTGTCGCCAACTCCCTGGCGGCCATCGAAGCGGGAGCGGGGCAGGTCGAATGCACCATCAATGGAATCGGCGAGCGCGCCGGCAACGCCGCGTTGGAGGAGATCGTCGTGGCGGCGCGCGTGCGCCCGCAGGCGGTGGGGTTCCGGTGCGGCGTCCGCACCCCCGAGTTGTTCCGCACCAGCCAGCTGCTCTCGCACGTGACCGGCGTCTTCCCGCAGCCGAACAAAGCGGTCGTCGGCCGCAATGCCTTCGCCCACGAGGCGGGGATCCACCAGCACGGCATGATCCAGAACGGGCTGACCTACGAAATCATCCGGCCGGAAGAAGTCGGCGTCCCGCGCTCCACTTTGGTGCTGGGCAAGCACTCGGGCCGCCATGCGCTGGAGCGGCGCTACCAACAGCTCGGCTATGAGCCGGACGAGGCGACGCTCGACAGTCTGTACCAGGAGTTTACGGCGCTGGCGGACAAGAAGCGCGAGATCCTCGACGAAGATCTCCTCGCCTTGCTGCACGGGCGCTTCCACGACGCTCCCGAGGCCTACCGGCTGGCGGCGCTGGAAGTGCGCTGCGGCACGGTGCCCGCGACGGCCGAGGTCGCCCTCGCCGGTCCCTGGGGAAAGACCGGGGAGCGGCGTGCGACGGCGAGCGGCAATGGGCCCATCGCCGCGGCGTTCGCCGCCGTCAGCGAGCTCGTCGGGCGCCGGATCGAGGTGTTGAACCTGACGGTGCAGTCGGTCACGCCGGGGCGCGACAGCCTCGGTCAGGTGCTGGTGCAGGTGAACGTCGATGGGAAGTCCCTCTCCGGCCACGGTGCGTCGACGGACATCGTCGAGGCGAGCACCCGCGCGCTCGTGCACGCCCTCAACAAGGCGAGCCACGCGGACGAGCTCGAGGACAAATCGCTGAACGCCGCCTACTTCTGGGGAGTCTGATCCCATGAGCGAACTCATCAGCGGCGCGCACATGCTCTGCCAAACGCTCGTCGATGCGGGGGTGGATGCGCGGCGGACGGCTACGCCCGGGCCAGCGGCCGCGTCGGCGTATGCGTTGCGACCTCCGGGCCCGGCGCCACCAACCTCGTCACCGGGCTCGCCACGGCGCACATGGACAGCTCTCCGGTGGTGGCGATCACCGGCCAAGTGTCGCGCCCGATGATCGGACGGGATGCCTTCCAGGAAACCGACATCATCGGCATCACGTTGCCGATCACCAAGCAGAGCTATCTGGTACAGGATGCCGCCGACCTGGCGGACGTGGTGACGGAGGCACTCGCCGTCGCGCAGCACGGCCGCCCGGGGCCGGTACTGATCGATGTCCCGAAGGACGTACAGAACCAGAAGGTGGCGTTCTCACCCCGGGCTGTAGGGGCGCAACATGCTGCGCCCCTACCGACCGCGGCGGACGATGGCATCCGCCGCGCCGCCGACCTGGTCGCAGCCGCGAAGCGCCCCCTCCTCATGGTGGGCCACGGCGTGATTCTGGCGAATGCCTACGCCGAAGTACGGGCCCTCGCCGAGAAGACGGGCATGCCAGTCATCACGACCCTGCTCGGGATCAGCGCGTTCCCGGAAGGGCATCCGCTGCACCTCGGGATGCCCGGGATGCACGGCGAGGTCCATGTGAACCGCGCGATCCAGCGCGCCGACCTGATCGTCGGCATCGGCTTACGGTTCGACGATCGCGTGACGGGGAACCTCGCGGCGTTCGCGCCGCGGGCGCAGATCGTGCACATCGACCTGGACCGCTCGGAGATCGGGCGCAACGTTCCCACCGCCGTCGGGATCGTCGGCGACGCGGCCGCGGTCACGCGGCGGCTCGTCGCCGCGACCGCGCCCCGTCGCTGCGACGTATGGCGGACGGAGATCGACGCGCACCGCCGGCCCCCGGACGCGAGCTTCCGCGGCGGCATGTCGCCCGAGGCGATCCTCACGGCCATCCGTGACGCGACCGGTGGGGAGTGCACGATCGTCACCGACGTGGGTCAACATCAGATGTGGGTGGCGAAGCTGTTCCCCTACCGCCGGCCCAACACCCACATCACGTCGGGAGGGCTGGGCACGATGGGCTTCGCGGTGCCCGCCGCGATGGGCGTGCACCTGGCGCGGCCGCAGGAGCCGGTCTGGGCGATCTCGGGGGATGGCGGCTTCCAGATGAACATGGCCGAGATGGCGACGATGGTGCAGGAGGGGCTGACGGTGAAGCTGGCGATCTTCAACAACGGATACCTCGGCATGGTGCGGCAGTGGCAGCAGTTCTTCCATGGGAAGCGCTACTCCTCGACGCCCATCTGGAGCCCCGACTACGTCAAGCTGGCCGAGGCCTACGGGATTCCGGGCTACCGAGTGCGGCACGCGGGCGAGCTCGCCGACGCGGTCGGGCAGGCGAACGCCGCCCCCGGGCCGACGCTGGTGGAGTTCGTCATCGAGCAGGAGGCGAACGTCTATCCGATGATTCCGCCGGGCGGCTCACTGTCCGAGCCGATCGAGGCGGCGGTGTGACGACCTCGCACGCGGTGGACGTCCTGCTCGACGATACGCTGTTGACGCTGAACCGCGCGGTCGGCGTGCTGCGGCGGCGCAACCTGGCCGTCGAGCAGCTGACCGTGCGCCCGTGTGGTCCGGCGGGCGTCTCGCGGATGACATTCCTGCTCAACACCGACGCCGCAACGGCCGATCGCGTCGTCCAGCAGTTTCATAAGATCGCCGGCGTGCGCGCCGTCGAAATGACTACGTCCCAGCCTGACAACCCCGGAGGAGCAGCCATGAGCCCGTCTGACGTACGCGTCTTTTACGACGCCGACGCCGATCCCACCCGACTGAAGGGCCGGATCATCGCAGTCATTGGATACGGTAGCCAGGGACACGCCCATGCCCTGAACCTGCGCGACTCGGGACAGCGGGTGATCGTGGGACTGCGCGAGAGCGGCAAGTCATGGCTGCGCGCGAAGGATGAGGGGCTGGACGTCCGCTCCGTCGCGGACGCGGCCCGCGCCGCGGACATCATCATGATGCTCGTCCCCGATCAGGAGGCGCGCGCCGTGTACGAAGCGGGCGTCGCCCCTGGCCTGCGCGCCGGCAAGACGCTGCTGTTCGCCCACGGATTCAACGTGCACTTCAAGGAGATCGTGCCGCCGGCCGATGTCGATGTGGCGATGATCGCGCCCAAGTCGCCCGGCCACCTGGTGCGCAGCGAGTTCCAGGCGGGTCGCGGCGTGCCGGGGCTCGTCGCGGTGCACCAGGACGCGAGCGGCCAGGCGTTGGCGAACGCGCTGGCGTACGCGGCGGGCATCGGGTGCACGCGCGCGGGCGTGCTGGAGACCAGCTTCCGCGAGGAGACGGAGACCGACCTGTTCGGGGAGCAGGCGGTCCTGTGCGGCGGCGTCACCGCCCTCGTCCAGGCCGGCTTCGAGACGCTCACCGCGGCCGGGTACGCGCCGGAGATTGCCTACTTCGAGTGCCTGCACGAGTTGAAGCTCATCGTGGACTTGATGTACCGCGGCGGGATGAAGTTCATGCGCTACTCGATCAGCGACACCGCGGAGTACGGCGACTACACCCGTGGCCCGCGGATCGTGAGCGACGCGGTGAAAGCCGAGATGCAGAAGCTGCTGCAGGAGATCCAGAGCGGCGCCTTCGCGCGCGAATGGATTGCCGAGACCCGTGGCGGCGCACGCCGCTTCGCCGAGTTCCGCCGCGGCGCGGCGGATCACCCGATCGAGCGGGTCGGCGCCCGGCTGCGCGCCATGATGCCGTGGACGGAGGAGGGCAAGGCTCGGCCTCCGCGCGGGAAGGCACCATCGAAGGAAGCCGTGCGAGCCACGCCGTGACACAGTCTCCCCGCACCCTGTTCGACAAGGTGTGGGACGCACACGTGGTCCACCGGTTCCCGGAGGGCCCGGTGCTGCTGTACGTCGATCTCCACTTGGTGCACGAGGTGACGTCGCCGCAGGCGTTCGAGGGCCTGCGCCGGGCGGGCCGCCAGGTGCGTCGCCCGGAACGCACCGTGGCCACGGTCGATCACAACGTACCCACCGGCGACCGCTCGCTGCCGCTCGACGACCCGATCGCCGCCACCCAGCTCGACGCGCTGGCGCGTAACGCGCGGGCCTTCGGGGTCGAGCTGTTCGACCTCGCGTCCCCGCAGCAGGGCATCGTACACGTGATCGGTCCCGAGCTGGGCCTCACGCAGCCGGGGATGGTCGTGGTCTGCGGCGATTCGCATACGTCGACGCACGGCGCGTTCGGAGCCTTCGCCTTGGGGATCGGCACGAGCGAGGTCGAGCACGTGCTGGCGACGCAGTGTCTCGTCTTCTCCAAGCCCCGTACCATGGAGGCGCGCTTCACCGGCCGGCGCTCCCCGGGCGTCACCGCCAAGGACCTGATCCTGGCGCTGATCGGCCGCATCGGCACCGCGGGCGCGACCGGGCACGTGCTCGAGTACACGGGGGAAGCGATCCGCGCGCTCTCCATGGAAGAGCGCATGACGGTGTGCAACATGTCGATCGAGGCGGGGGCGCGCGCGGGGATGATCGCGCCCGACGAGACGACCTTCGCTTACCTCGAGGGGCGGAGCCGCGCGCCCAGCAACCATGACTGGGGGCGCACCGTGGTGGCGTGGCGGCGGCTGCCCAGCGACCCCGGCGCATCGTACGACCAGCGGGTCGAGCTGGACGCGACGGCGATCGCGCCGCAGGTCACGTGGGGCACGAATCCCGGCATGGTCACGGACATCACGGGGCACGTCCCCAGTCCCGCGGACTTCGCGGGCGCCGACGAGCGGCAGGCGGTCGAGCGGGCGCTCGCCTACATGGCGCTCACGCCCGGCACGCCGCTCGCGGGGCTGCCGATCGAACGGGTGTTCGTGGGATCGTGCACCAACGCGCGCATCGAGGACCTGCGGGCCGCGGCGCAGGTCGCGCGGGGGCGCAAGGTGGCGTCAGGGGTGCGCGCGATGGTCGTCCCCGGGTCACAGCAGGTGAAGGCGCAGGGGGAACGGGAGGGTCTCGACCAGATCTTCCGCGAGGCCGGGTTCGAATGGCGCAACGCCGGCTGCTCGCTCTGCCTCGGCATGAACGCCGACGTGCTGCGGCGGGGTGAGCGCTGCGCCTCGACGTCGAACCGCAACTTCGAAGGACGCCAGGGCGCCGGGGGGCGGACGCACCTGATGAGCCCGGCGATGGCCGCGGCTGCTGCGGTCGCCGGCCGGCTCGTGGATGTGCGGGAGTGGGACGTGGAGCGCGCATGACGGTCACGCCCTTCGGCCGTCACACCGGTAAGTGCGCGGCGCTGCCCCGCGCCAACGTGGACACGGACCAGATCATCCCCAAGCAGTTCCTGAAGCGCGTAGAGCGCAGCGGCTTCGGCCCCGCCCTGTTCCATGACTGGCGCTTCCGTCCCGACGGCAGCGAGAACCCCGAGTTCGAGCTGAACCGGCCCGAGGCCGAGGGCGCGACGATCCTCATCGCCGGCGCGAACTTCGGCTGCGGCTCGTCGCGCGAGCACGCCGTGTGGGCGCTCGCCGAGTACGGATTCCGCGCGATCGTTGCGCCGTCGTTCGCCGACATCTTCTCGGCCAACTGTTATCAGAACGGCGTCGCCCCCGTACGCCTGTCGGGAGACGGTGTCGACGAGCTGGTGCGTCGCTGCCGCGCCGGTCACGGCGCGTACCGGCTGACGATCGATCTCGAGGCGCAGCGGGTGGCGGACGACGCGGGTTTCAGTGCGGCCTTCCGGATGGAGCCGTACCGGCGTGAGATGCTGCTGCGCGGCCTCGACGAGATTGGCCGGACCCTGCTCGAGGAATCGCGGATCGCGGACTTCGAGCGGAGCCGCGCATGACGCCCTTCACGATTGCCGTCCTGCCGGGCGACGGCATCGGCCCCGAGGTGATCGCCGAGGCGGAGCGGGTGCTCGAGGCGGTGAGCGAGCGCTTCGAGGTGAAGATCGCCCTCTCGCGTTTTCCCATCGGCGCCGCGGCTGTGGCCGCCGCCGGCGATCCGCTGCCGGCCGAGACGCGCGCCGCCGTGCAGAGTGCCGATGCCGTGCTGCTGGGCGCGGTGGGCGACCCCTCGCTCGATCAAGCGCCCCCCCCCCGCCACTTGAGACCGGAAGCGGGTCTCCTCGCGCTGCGGGCGTTGCTCGGGGTATACGCGAATCTGCGTCCCGTCGCCGTGCACGCCGTACTCGCCGACCGCTCGCCCTTGAAACCCGAGCGCCTCCACGGCGTCGACCTGCTGATCGTGCGCGAGCTGACGGGGGGACTGTACTACGGGGAGCCGCGGAGGCGCGACGAGACGAGCGCCGTCAACACGCTCGCCTACTCTGCGGCGGAGATCGAGCGGGTCGCACGGGTCGCCTTCGAGGCGGCGCGCGGGCGGCGCGGCCTCGTGACGTCGGTGGACAAGGCCAACGTGCTCGAGGTGTCGCAGCTGTGGCGCGACGTGGTGACGCGGGTCGGTCGCGACTACGCCGATGTGCGTCTGGAGCACCTGTACGTCGACTTTGCCGCGATGAAGCTGGTCGCCGAGCCGGCGGCGTTCGACGTGATCCTCACCGAGAACATGTTCGGCGATATCCTGAGCGACGAAGCGGCCGTGCTGGTGGGGTCGCTCGGGCTGTTGCCGTCGGCATCGTTGGGTGCGGGGACGGGACTGTTCGAGCCGATCCACGGGTCGGCGCCGGGGATCGCGGGGCAGGGCATCGCGAACCCGCTCGGCGCGATCGCTTCGGCCGCGATGCTGCTGCGCCACGGTCTGGGTCTCGCGGAGCCGGCCGCCGCGATCGACCGGGCGATTCACATGGTGCTGGCGGAGGGCTACCGCACGCGCGACATCGCAGATCCGAGGGACCGGCCGATCGGCACGCGGGAGATGGGGGAGCGAGTTGCGGAGCGGGTGGGGGAAAAGCGGATCCTTCGCGCGGCCCGCCTGCGGCGCTCAGGATGACAGGCTCGCTCGCTCCCCTCCTTTTTTCTTCTCTCCTGAGGGCGCCCCGCTGCTTGTCATCCCTGAGCGAGCGCGCGGCACGCGCGCGAGCGAAGGACCGCCTTCAAAGCGCGTTGTACCACTCCCATTGACACAACGCCCGCGACGCCTCATTGTTCACTGGGACTGGTACAAGTTTTCCTCGGTGAGGTCGTCAGTGTGAGCGGCTACAACTTCACGGATCGCACGCGCAAGGTCCTCCAGATGGCGCGGGAGGAGGCGGCGCGACTCCATCATGAGTTCGTCGGAACCGAGCACATCCTGCTCGGCATCGTTCGTGAGGGTAACGGTGTGGCCTGTGCCGTCTTGACGAATCTGGACGCAGACCTCGAATACGTCAGAGACCAGATCGAGAAGACCGTCAAGGAGGGCAAGGCTGCAAACCGGGGCCCCGCGAGCCAGGACCTTCCCTATACGTCCCGTGCCAAGAAGATCCTCGAGCTCTCGATGAGCGAGGCACGCGAGCTCAATCATTCCTTTGTGGGAACGGAGCACCTATTGCTCGGCGTCCTGGCCGAGGAAAAGGGGATCGGGGCCCAGGTCTTGATGAACCTCGGGCTCACCTTGGACCGGGTCCGAGCCGAGACGCTGCGCCTCCTCGGGGCCGAGCTGCCGGCGGAACCCGCGTTCGCAGACAGCGTGCGAATCGACGATGCGTCTGACCAGTCGATCACCGACCAGATCGTCGCCCAAGTCCAGGAAGCGGTGGCCACCGGAGGTCTGCGTCCCGGTGCCCGCTTGCCCCCCGTGCGACGCTTGGCCGACCAGCTCGACATCGCGCCCGGGACTGTGGCCCGGGCGTATGGTGAGCTGGAACGGCGCGGCGTCGTCGTGACGGACGGAGCGCGGGGCACGCGGGTGGCCGAGCGCCCGCTTTCACCGAAGCCGGCGGAGGAGCGTCCCAAGGACCTGGTAGGGTTGTTGCGGCCGGTAGCCGTCGCGGCGTACCATCTGGGCGCGACCGCTGAAGAATTGAGGCGGGCTCTTGAGGAAGCGATGCGCGACATCTTTGGTGGAACGAAGCCCTAAGCGTCCGTCACTGCTCCCTCGCTCGCGCTCGACACCAGCTTCGCATACTTGAACAGGACCCCGGCGCTGTACTTCGGCGCGGGGGCCTTCCACGCGGCCCGCCGCCGGGCGATTTCCTGGTCGGGCACATCGAGCTGAAGTAGCCGGCGCTCCGCGTCAATGGTGATGGGATCTCCCTCTTGCACGAGCGCGATGGTTCCGCCCACGGCCGCCTCGGGAGCGACGTGGCCCACGACCAGGCCGTAGGTCCCTCCCGAGAACCTCCCGTCGGTGATGAGCCCCACGGAATCACCGAGCCCGGCGCCGATGATCGCCGAGGTGGGCGACAGCATCTCCCGCATCCCCGGCCCGCCCTTCGGCCCCTCGTAGCGGATCACGACGACGTCGCCGGGCTTGACTCGGCCGCTGAGAATGGCGGCGAGGCAGTCCTCCTCGCAGTCGAACACGCGCGCCGGCCCGGTCATGCGCAGCATCTTGGCCCCGGTGACCTTGGCCACTCCCCCTTCGGCCGCGAGGTTGCCGCGCAGAATCGTGAGGTGGCCCTGCGGGTACAGCGGGCGGCTCCACGGCCGGATGACCTCTTGATCCGCGCGCGGCTCGTCGGGCACGTCACGGAGCACCTCGCTGAGGGTCTGACCCGTGATCGACAGGGCGTCGCCGTGGAGCGCGCCGTGCGCGAGCAGGATCTTCATGACCTGAGGGATCCCGCCCCCGCGGTGCAGATCGACGGTGACGAACCGGCCCGACGGCTTTAGGTCGCACAACACCGGGACGCGGGCGCGGACCGCTTCGAAGTCGTCCAGTGTCAGGGGTACGCCGGCGGCGCGCGCGATCGCGAGCAGGTGGAGTACGGCGTTCGTCGAACCGCCGATCGCCATCGTCACCGCGATCGCGTTCTCGAACGCTTTCCGCGTGAGCAGCTGGCTGGGCCGCAGATTCCGCCGGATCGCGGCGACGAGCGCCTCCGCCGAGCGGGCGGCGCTGTCGGCCTTCTCCGCGTCTTCGGCCGCCATGGTGGACGAGGAGGGCAGGCTCATCCCCATCGCCTCGAAGGCCGAGGACATCGTGTTCGCCGTGAACATCCCGCCGCAGGAGCCGGCCCCCGGGCAGGCCCGCCGCTCGACCTCGAGCAGCTCGGCCGCGTCGATCCGGCCGGCGCTGAATTCGCCCACTGCCTCGAACACGCTGACGATCGTCAAGTCGCGGCCGGCGTGCCGCCCGGGTTTGATCGTCCCCCCGTACACGAACACCGCTGGGATGTCCATCCGGGCGATCGCGATCATCGCCCCCGGCATGTTCTTGTCGCATCCTCCCACGACGAGCAGCCCGTCCATGGACTGCGCGTTGCAGGCGGTCTCGATCGAATCGGCGATCACCTCGCGCGACACGAGCGAGTACTTCATGCCCTCCGTCCCCATCGAGATGCCGTCGCTCACGGTGATCGTGCCGAACGTCTGCGGCATCACCCCCGCGGCGCGGAGGGCGGCTTCGGCCCGGCGCGCGAGCCCGTCGAGGCCCATGTTGCACGGCGTGATCGTGCTGTAGGCGTTGGCGACGCCCACGATCGGTTTCTCGAAATCCCGGTCGCCGAATCCCACCGCGCGGAGCATCGCGCGGTTGGGGGCGCGTTGTACGCCGTCGGTGATCGTGCGACTGCGGCGGTCTTTCTTGTCCGGGGCCATGGTCAGGAAGGTAGCGCGCGCGCGGGATACGCGCCCAGGACCCGGAGGTCCTTCGCCAGGGCCCCGAGCTCCGTCAGCGCGGCGGCGACTCCGCTGCGCGAATCGCCCATGACGTCGAGATAGAACACGTACTCCCACGGGCGCCCAGGAATCGGGCGGGATTCGATCTTCGAGAGATTCACCTGCCGCCCGGCGAAGACGCCCAGCGCTTGGTGCAACGAGCCGGGGACGTCGGGCAGCGTGAGCACCAGCGATGTCTTCGAGGCTTGGCCGGCGGGAGCAGGCTCGCGGGCGACGACCAGGAACCGCGTGTAGTTCTCGGGGTGGTCTTCCAGCCCCTCCAGCAGCACTTCGGCGCCGTAGAGATGGGCCGCGAGCGACGAGCCGATCGCCGCTTCGGCCGCGAGATGGTCGGCCATGAGATCGCGCACGCTGCCCGCCGTGTCGTACGCCGGGACGGGCGCCACCCCCGGATGCTCGGCGAAGAAGCGACGGCACTGCGCCAGCGCGACGGGGTGGGAAGCGACTCGACGTACAGCGGCGAGTTTGGTCCCGGGCCGGACCACGAGGCAGTGGCGCACGTGCACCTGTGTTTCCGCCACGACGTGGAGGGCGTGGGCGCCCAGGGCGTCGTAGGCCTCGTAGACCGAGCCGGCGAGGGAGTTCTCGATCGGCACCACGCCCCGCGCCGCCTGGCCCGCTTCGACGGCGCGGAACAGGTCCTCGAAGGTGGGGCAGGGAACGAGCTGCACGTCCGGGCCGAGCGCCTCGCGCGCGGCGGCGTGGCTGAACGATCCCGCTTCTCCCTGAATCGCGACAGCGATTGCAACTGGCGTCATTGTCCCACCCCGTAAACAAAGAGCGGCCCGCTGACCGCGGGCCGCTCGTGACACTGGATGATCAGGGCGCTTCAGCTACTCGCGCGTACGTCTCCAGTCACGGCCCGCAAGGCGGGACGCAGAAAGAAGCAGAACGCGAAGCAAGTGCGGCGCGGCATCGTGCTGGTGATTGTAGAGCGGCGAGTGGCGGCGGTCAAGCCGGGCCGGGCAGGGTGAAGAAAAACGTCGCCCCGGTGTTGGGCGCGCTTTCCGCCCAGATGCGGCCGCCGTGCCGCTGCACGATGCGGTGGACGAGCGCGAGGCCGATTCCTGTGCCGGCGAACTCCGCCCCGTGCAACCGCGTGAACACGGAGAACAACTTCTCGGCATACCGCATGTCGAATCCGACGCCGTTGTCACGCACGAAATACACGGTCTCGCCGCCCTCCCGGCGGACCCCGATTCTCACCGCCGCGCCCGGCCGGCCGGCGCTGAACTTCAAGGCGTTGGCGACGAGGTTGGCGAACACCTGACGGACCAGTGTGGCGTCACCGTTCGCCGGCGGCAGCGGGCCGATGACCACCTCGGGTGTCGCGCCCGTCTCCGCGAGCTGCAGCTCCTCCACCACGCTGCGGGCGATGCCCGTCATGTCGAGCGACGTCCGTATGAGCGCCTGGCGACCCAAACGGGAGAACGCGAGCAAGCCGTCGATCAGCTGGCCCAGCCGCGTCGCACTGTCGCGCACGAGGTTGAGCATGCGCTGCCCTTCGGCAGTGAGAGCGGCGGCCTGATCCTCCAGCAGCGCCTGCGCGTACCCGGTGATGGCACGCAGCGGTGCGCGGAGGTCGTGCGACACGGAATAGCTGAAGCTCTCGAGCTCGGCGTGCGCGCGCGCCAGCTCATCGGCCGCCTGCTTCCGCTCCGTCAGGTCGCGCGTGACCTTCGTGAAGCCGACCAACCGCCCTTCCTCGTCGCGCAACGCCGTGATCACGGCGTTGGCCCAGAACTGGGTGCCGTCCTTCCGCACCCGCTGCCCCTCGTTTTCCACGTGTCCGTCGCGGACCGCCGCGGCGAGGTGAGCCATCGGCTCGCCCCGGGCGGCCGCGTCCGCGGGATAGAAACGCGAGAAGTGCTGCCCGAGGATTTCCTCGGGGCGGTAGCCCTTGATCCGCTCCGCGCCTGTGTTCCAGGTGATCACGTGTCCTTCGGGGTCGAGCATGAAGATCGCGTAGTCCTGCACGCTTTCGACCAGCAGCCGAAAGCTTTCTTCGGTGGCGAGCGGGGTCCTGCGCGGCGTCACGACGTGGCGGGGAAGGGCACCAGTTTGCGCGCCCGCTCATCCCACAGCGTGAGACTGACGCAGCGGAGGCTGTCGAACAGGGTCAGCGTCGGCACCGCGCGCAGCTCGGGATGCTCGTCGAGCACCCGCTGCAGCCGGTAGTTGGGGATGCGGGGGAGCAGATGATGCACGTGGTGCAAGCCGATGTTCCCGGTCGCCCATTGCAGCAGCTTGGGCAGGCGGTAGTAGGAGCTACCCTGCAGCGCCGCGGCATCGTACGCCCAGCGCTCGTCGTGCTCCCAGTAGGTCGGCTCGAACTGATGCTGCACGTAGAACAGCCACACGCCGATCGACGTCGAGAGCAACGTCACGGGCAGCTGAATCAGGATGAACGCGCGGAACCCGACCAGCAGCCCCATCAGGACGATGGCGGCGGCGAGGCCGACGTCGGTCCACAGGATGCTGCGCCGCTCGCGCGTCCACTCCCGCGGCACGATGGTCGGCAACCGGTGCCGGACGAAGAAGTGCAGCACGGCGCCCACGCCGAACAGCACCACGGGGTGGCGGTACACGCGGTACTTGAAGCGGTCCCAGCGCGACCGCGCGAGATACTCGTCCACGGTCAGTGTGTCGATGTCGCCGAAGCCGCGATGCTCGAGGTTTCCCGAGGTGGCGTGATGGAGCGCGTGGGTCTTCTTCCAGTAGTGATAGGGCGTGAGGGTGAGGACGCCCAGGATCGAGCCGACGAGGTCGGCCACGCGGGTCGAGCGGAAAAACGAACCGTGGCCGCAGTCGTGCTGGATGATGAACAGCCGGATGAGGAAGAACGCCGCCGGCACGGCGAGCAGCAGGGTGAGCCAGTAGCCGACCGCGAGGCTCACGTACATCAGCGCCCATACGCCGGCGAACAGCGCCGCGGCGCTCGCCAGCTGCCATACACTGCGCTTGGCGTCGGGTCCCTTGTAGGGTGCGAGGCGCGCCGCCCAGACCGCCGCGGCCGCCTGCTCCATCGCGTGCGCACTCACTGTGCCTGTTCGCCCTCCGGATCGGTCAGCCGCTTGCGGACGAATCCGCGATAGCCGCAGTCGCAGGATTCCGTCGTGCGGCCCTGCCGGTCGGTCCCGAACTGCAGCAACCGGCCGCATACCGGGCAACTCGGCCGGCCGCCGTCCGACTGCAAGCCGGTTCTGGCGAGCGCCGCCCGCGAGCGGTTCACTTGTGGCGGTACGTGATGCGCCCGCGGGTCAAGTCGTAGGGGGAGACCGCCAGCGTGACACGGTCGCCCGCGAGGACGCGGATCCGAAACCGGCGCATCTTGCCGGCGATCGTCGCGAGCACGTGGTGGCCGTTCACCAACAGGACACGGAACGTGGTGTTGGGCAGGACCTCGGAGACCGTACCCTCGATCTCGATCGCCTCTTCTTTGGCCATGACCCCCCCACTCCTCGCCTGTATGAAAAAGGCGGGACCGGCGCAATGCCAAGCCCCGCCTTGACGTTTGCTCCTCGACACTGGAGGAACGCTAATAGGGTGCACCGACGAAGTCAAACTTTCAGGCCCAAAGCCTTGAGGCGAGCGTTCACCCGCGGCAGGTCCCGCCGCCGGATCGCGTCCCAGCGCGCGACCAAGCCCGCGAGCTTACCCTCGAGGGTCGCGACGGCTCGCGTCGCTTGCGTCGTCGGCGCGGCGTCCACGCCGTCGATCAGGTCGAGCAATCCGGCCAGTTCGCCGTTCAGTCGCGTCAACGTCTCCGTGGGTCCGCGGCCGCCGCTCTCGATCTCCGCCAGCTTGCGATCGAGCGAGTCGGTCACCGCGGCTTGGTGGAGGGCGCTGATCTTGGCGCGCAGCGCGCGGACGGCCTGCAGTGCGTCGTCATCGCGGCGCATCGCGGCGCTGAGCCGCGTCGCGGCCGCGAACTGTTGCGCCAGCGCCGTGGGCGTCGCCCGCACCCGCGGATCCATTCTGATCGTGAGCGGCTGCGTCAGCACGCGACTACCGACCGTCAACCGCACCTCGTAGCGCCCCGGCAGCGCGACGGGCCCGCGGGGCTCGCGCCACGTGTCTCGATAGATCGCGGAGATCGGATAGTTGTGAGACAGCGCCGCCGGTGGCGAGTAGTGGAGGTCCCACACGAAGCGGTGCATCCCCGCCGCGGTGGAGAGCAGCTGCGGCGGCCGGATCCAGTAGTCGGGGATGTTCAAGCCGGAATCGACCGGGACGGTGTCGGTGCTCGAGAAGCGCCGCACCAGCCGCCCGCGCGCGTCGTGGATTTCCAGGGCCACAGCACCCACCGCCGTGGCCAATTGAAAGTCGATGACGGCCCCGTCGGGCGGGTTTTGGCCCGCCGGCTCGTCGGGCGGGAGCGGCGTGTCGGTGTTGAGGTTCCAGCGCACGCGGTAGGCGGGGGCGGGCTGGAAGAGAAAGGCGGACGTCGCCCGCGACGCGGCCGCGAGCTGCCGCAGCGGTGACACGTCGTCGAGAATCCAGATCGAGCGGCCGTGCGTCCCCACGACGAGGTCATGGTCGTGCACCTGGAGATCGCGCATCGAGCTGGGCGGCAGGTTCTGACGCAGCGACTGCCAATGATCGCCGTCGTCGAACGACACGTAGACGCTGCGCTCGGATCCCGCGTAGAGCAGCCCGCGGCGCACCGGGTCTTCCCGCACGACGTTCACGACTTCATTCGACGGTATTCCTTCTACGGTTTCCGTCCACGTCTTTCCGCCGTCTTTGGTGCGGTAGATATGGGGTGCGACGTCGTCGAGCCGGAGGCAGTTCACCGCCGCGACCGCCTCGAGCGTGTCGAAGTGCGATGCTTCCATGATCGACACTTTACTCCAGGGCGTGAGCGCGGGCGGCGTGACGTTCTTCCAGGTCCGGCCGCCGCTGTGCGTGACCCAAATGAGGCCGTCGTCGGTTCCGACCCACAGCAGGTTGAGCCGTCGGAAAGACGGTGCGATGGTGTAGATCACGCCCCGATGTTTCCCCTGCTCGGGATCGAGCGACGTGAAGGCGCCGAGACTCGCCGGGACGTCGGCGGCGGCGCGCGTCAGGTCGGGGCTGATGGTGGTCCAGCTCTCGCCGCCGTTCAGCGTCTTGAAGAGCACGTTGCCGGCATAATAAAGGATGTGCGGATCGACGGGTGAGAAGATCACGGGCGCCGTGCGGACGAAGCGCACCGGGTCGCCAGGCCCGCGCACCGGGACGGGCGAGACGTTCTTCACCTCACCCGTGTTCCAGTCGAAGCGCGTCAGCTTGCCGCCGTACACGAGGTTCGGGTGCAGCGGATCGGGGGCCGCGTAGCCGTACTCCTCGAGTCCCACCGGCCGCCAGTCGCGGAATGTGATCTGGCCGTCGCTGCCGCGACTGGCCACGCCGGCCGAGCCCGACTCCTGCTGGCCGCCGTACACCCAATACGGGAATCGATTGTCGGTCGCGACGTGAAACATTTGCGCGGTGGGCTGATTGTACCACGAGCTCCACGACTCGCCGCCATTGACGGTGATGATCGCCCCCTGATCCGACGCATTGAGAATGACCTGGGGATTGTCGGGGTTGATCCACAGGCGGTGATAATCGTCGCCGCCCGGGGCGCCGCGCCAACCGGTGAACGTCTTGCCCCCGTCGGTCGACTTCCACGTCACGACGTTCGCGACGTAGACGACGTCGGGATTCTTCGCATCGACCTTGACCTCGTTGAAGTCGCCGTCGCGCCCCCAGATGCGCCCGTCGCCGTTGACGACGTGCCAACTCTCTCCGGCGTCGTCGGAGCGGTACAAGCCGCCCTTCCCCTGGTTTGCGCCCACGACCGCGTACATCCGCGCGGGCTCGGACAGGCTCGTCGCCAGCCCGATGCGGCCGAGTCCGTCATCGGCGCTCGGCAGGCCGGCGGTGATCTGGCGCCAGGTCGTGCCGCCGTCGCTGGACTTGTAGAGCCCGTTGTTCTTGGACAGCACCCACCCGGCCTCCCACGGCGCCTGCCGCGCCGACCAGAGGACGGCGAAGACGGTCTGCGGGTCGGTGGGTGCGAAGGCGAGGTCCATGCCGCCGGTGTTCTCGTCGCGGTACAGCACCTTCTGCCATGTCTCGCCGCCGTCGCTGGAGCGGAAGATGCCGCGCTCCTCGTTCGCGCCGTACGGATGACCCAGCACCGCCGCGAACACGCGATTCGGGTCGCGCGGGTCCACGAGGATCGCCGGGATCTGCTGGCCGTCGCGCAGACCGAGGTGCCGCCAGCTCGCGCCGCCGTCGGTGGACTTGTAGATCCCGTCGCCCACGGACAGGTCGGGCCGCTGCAGCCCCTCGCCGCTGCCGACGTACAGCGTGCGCGGGTCGGACGGCGCGACTGCGATCGCGCCGATCGATCCGGTCGACTCGGCGTCGAAGATCGGCGTCCACACGCGCCCATAGTCGGTCGTCTTCCACACCCCGCCGTCGTTGACGCCGATGTAGAACAGGTTCGGTTGGCCGGGGACGCCCACGGCGGCGACGGTGCGGCCGCCGCGGAACGGCCCGATCAACCGCCAGCGCAGCCCGGCGAAGAGGGAGGGGTCGTACCCCTGGGGTGCGGCGCGGGATGGGACCAGGATCGCAAACGCGGCAATCCACACGAGACGTTTCATGAGCACCAAGCTATCGCCCCATCTGGCTTGACGCATCCTTGACGGTAG
>WNFX01000895.1_pt1 | contig 29991 bp, 29 predicted proteins | sample 5400111 | NCBI WGS metagenome assembly WNFX01 (sample SAMN13153363, study PRJNA577476) | soil metagenome | isolation source: 40 cm soil or saprolite under grassland replicate 1 | place: USA:California | collected 2016-06-15 | reverse complement strand
CCACATTGGAGTAGGTGAGCACAAAATGATGCACCATATGGGGGAAGGGAACATCAGCAATCGTGACACCCAAATCTTCCATATGGGTAAAATCCGATTGTCCTCGTTGGCCAGGGATGTGCTCTTGCGCAAACATCACGACTAGAAGAAAAGGGCTGATACTGCTATAATACACAGCAAGAACAGACCATTAACAGCAGGTTTTTTCACGAGGGCGAGGTCATGGACGCAAGCACCGATACAGGGAACTCCCCAGCGGCTTTTCCACAGTTACATATCTGGCTGTGCGGGCCGTTTCGGATGGCATGGGTTGATCCAACGAGCGGGGCGGAACTGCCGCCTTCCGACGCCTCCACCGGAGGCCGCGACTGGGCCGCTGCTATCTCCTTACTGGCGCTTCTGTTGTGCCAGCCCAACCGGCAGGCCCATCGTGATTGGGTGATGGAGCAGTTCTGGCCGGAGGGCAGGCGCGATGTGGCGATCCATCGGCTGGAGAATATCTTCTCCTGCCTGCGCAAGCTGTTACGCCCACCATCAGGAGGCGAGAGCCTGGTGCGCTCCACCAGTGGCAAAAAGAATAGTGGCACCAGTTATTGCCTGGAAGCGTACCCCAGGCTCTGGGTCGATTGTGATGCCCTCACCTGGCAGGTGGAGCAAGCGGCCGCATGGAACGCTTTGGCGATGATGCCCTGCCTTTCTGGGAGCGGGCCTTTGCCCTCCTCAAGCGTGGTCCTTTTCTCGTCGATGATCCCTATGAACCCTATGCTTCCTGGGTCACAGAGCAGCGAGATCAGCTTCAAGGCTACGCCCGCCAGTGTGTGCATGCCCTCTCACGCCTCTATCTTACCAGATATGGAGACACAGGCAAAGCCGAGGCGCTGCTCTTGCTGCGCACCTACTGGCAGCAGTCCAAGACCGACGAGGATGCTTTGCGCCCCCTGCTTGAGTTACTGGGTGAGCAAGAGCGATATCAGGAAGCCGAGACATATTATCAGCAGTTGTTGGTGGCTTTAGCAGATCTTGGACCAGATGAGGAGGGACAACCTCGCGTGCCCGATGCACGCACCCGCGATATTCGTGAATATCTGCACACCAAGCAGATCCGGCGCGAGCGTGCTGAAAACCCTCACTCATCTGAAACCTCTCTTTCTGTTCGGATAAAGGCGCAGGAAGTTCAAACCCGAAAAGAGCTTCTACTTCCTCTCTCTGGCATTCATTCAGAACAAGACAAGTTACGCTTGGGATCTCCTCTGGTATCACAAGCTATTGCACAAGGTATAATAGAAGTGATACAGCAATTAGGAGGTTTCGATTACGATATGAATCATCCATCGCGCCGCGAGATGGTTGCGGCTCTACTCAGCCTCGTTGGAGCACCTGCACTTCCTCTTGAATGGTGGGAACACCTCGCACACGCTCATCCTTCAGCAATGAAGGAGGATGAATTCAACTACTTTCAGCAGATTATTGAAGGAGGATGGGGATTTCTCAACGTCGGTGAATGGAATACGGCAGAGCTTGTACTCGAAAGTCTCTTGCCCGACACCATGCGAAATGCATCAAGACAACGCGAATCTGCCCTTCTTGCCGCGCGAGGTTTGCTCCTTCGGAGCCTCATTGAAGCCCACCGAATGAAATTGGCAACGATGGTTCCGCTCTGTAAGCAAGCTGTTGCATATGCAAAATACGCTGGCGATCACACGACCTTATGCGCTACATTGAATGGCCTGGCAGTCGCTTTCAAATATAACCAACAGCAAGAAGAAGCGTTCAAGACGTATCTTGAGGCTCTTTGCTACTGTGACGATCAGGCTAACCCATTAATCCGATCCCGTGTCTACGCGGGGGTGGCTGCGGCATTTGCGGGCAAAGGTCGTAAGCATGAAGCTGATCTCTATATTCATCTCGCGCGCGAGCTTTTTCCTATCCACCCGGAACTAGATCCGCACTTCTTATCTGCTGACCACGGTCCCTATATGCTTGCATATTACCAGGGAATTATGTATCTGGCGCTGAACCAATCGCAAGAGGCACTGAAAGCCTTTGAGAGCTATCAGGAGACCCTACCGGTGAGTGCCGTACCTCGGCGGAACCAACTTGAAATTACCAACCACAAAGGCAGAGCCGCCATTTTGGCGAATAACTTGGAGATATATGCACAGTGTCTGCAAGAAGGCATTGAAGGGGCACTTGAAATAAAAAGCCAAAAGCGACTCAATGAGCTGTTGGGTATTTTTCAGGAGGAGATGCCTGGAGCATGGCGCAATAATGCATCGATCACGAAGATCACGGAGCAATATCCATTCCTCGTGGAGGCAATGTGAGCAAACAGCGTATTCTTCTTGTAGGTTTAGGATGCCTTGGTTCGCAACTACTCGACCTGCTCATGCGTATTCCGGGACAGCACTCGTTGCTTGTTGGGGGAAGAAACATTGAATATGTCCGACAACGTACCAATTTATCCCTCTTTAGCGCTATGCAGCTAGGATATCAACCTGATGTGACATGTACCCAGGTAGATCTATGGAATAGAGAACAAACAGCGGAAGTACTCTATCGTTTGCATCCTGATGTCGTTGTATGTGCAGCCACATTGCAACGCACAGAAGCGATCCACGATTTACCTGGGCCTATTGCAGAACGATTAGCAGCGGCTCAATTGGGTCCCAGGCTACCATTGCATCTCGCCCTGATCTACAGGTTGATGCAGGCCGTTCAACTGACAGGACGGACGATCAACGTCATCAATGCGATTTACCCCGATGTCGTCGGCCCCGTCCTCAGCAAAGTTGGCCTTGCCCCCACGACAGGTATTGGGGACTTGGCGAATAACGTTCCGGCGTTAAGACAAGCTATCGCCTTGAATCTTGCGAAGCCGGTAGCGTCCGTGGACATACGCCAGATCATGGCACGTTACGTCAGCTACCGATTGTCGCGAGCCTGGGTCGGGGATGCCCCTTTTCATTTCACCGCGCTCCTCGATGGGGAAGACCTGACACACCTCTTGGACCTGAAAACGATCTTCGGCATGTTGCAGACAACATTGAAACGGCCAGCGGGAAGTACCGGACTCCTCATGACCGCTGCATCGGCTGTCGTAGTGATTGAGGGAATGGTAAACAATACCGGAGTGATCACACATGCCCCAGGTCCCAATGGATTACCCGGCGGCTATCCAGTACGGGTGAGCGCACAAGGAGTCGAGGTAGTGCTTCCTCGTGGCTTGACGCTTGAAGCGGCGGTTGAGATCAACGAAGCTGGTCTTCCCTTCGACGGCATTGAGCGGATCGAACACGATGGGAGCGTGTGCTTCACGGAGAAACATATGGCAGCCTTCAAGGAAATTCTAGGCTATGACTGTAGGCGAATGCCTTTATCGGAAGTTGAGCAGCAGGCCAAGGAATTGCTTGCAAAATATAAGGCCCTTGCAGGCAAGTATGGTTAAGCATCCACTACAGATTGACGAAAGACGGCAAAGCACATCCCCTGATCCCTGCATCCGTGACGTTTGAGAGTACCTACACACCAAGCAGATCCGGCGCGAGCGTGCTGAAAGCCTTCCTTCTCGTCAAGGTATGCTGCCCAATAGTACAAGAATCATCTTCAACTTGGTCGGCCTCATTTGGCGGAAAAGGGTTTTCTGCGTCTTGACGTTTTAGACTCAAGTATGCAGCTCCCAAAAAGAATTCGTGTTGAAGCGATAAACAACCGAGTAAGGATGTTTATCGCTGTGGGAAATATGGAACAAGCTTGCATGTATCATGAAGTGGCAGTACAAATCGCTGTAGAGATTGGAAGCAGCTTACGCCTCCAGGAAGTGGCTGCGACCTTCCAATCTTTGAAAAGTACATGGCCTTATGAGGAGAGAGTCCGAAAATCAAATGACCTTTTCATCTAGCCTCCGATCAATTATGTTCATTAAGACCTCGACCGTCTCTCTGTATTCGGGGAGTAAATGAGGTTGAAGTAATCGGACGGTCTCTTGATAGAGTCGAAGCGCTGCGATACTTCTTGCTTCCATTGTATTGGGTAATGCCATCAACAGCCATTCCTGCGGCATCCATATAGGTGCGTGTCCAGACAGAGTCAACTCCCACTGTTTCTTGTACTTTTTGTAAGTAATTATTTCCCCTGATAAGCATCCCTCGTTGTACGGCTGTTGCCTTTGTGACACCTGGAAGAATGTGGAGAATAACCCTTTGCACAAGCATAGCTCCGAGCGCCCTGAGAATGGTTTCGCTTAACTCGACGATCACTTGACTGGCATAGCGATTCGCCGCTTCTTGTAATGGCTCCCACTGCCAGTTGCGCGTCTCTTGTTGGAACGCATGAAATGTCCCATCTTTGTCTAGTAAAACCCATCTTTGTCTAGTAAAATATGAGCAGCCTGTATGGTTGAGAGTCGAAAGATCGCTTCTTGTGGGGTGGTGAGCCACTCTTTATAAATAGAAAGTGGGCAGCTAGAGAGATTCAAGAGATAGCCATCATACCAAATGAAGCGTTTCAGTTGCTTGCGTTCTGGTGTCTCGTGGAGAATCCGAACCAGATCGATATCGCTATAAGGAGGCATGGCGTCACCACGTGCATGACTTTCATGCAAGATAATCGCTGTCACCGTCTCATCATCCAGTTCTGAAGTGAGTTTGGAAAGGAACTCACTGGACAAGAAGGAAGAGGAGGGTGGTCTCGTGTTCTCCATGATGGTCAATCTTTGTGAAATGATAGATGAACAACAGCTACGTGGTCCATTTTTTCAATGTGGGGCGATCCAAGCGGTAGGGTTTGAGCGCTGATGGCAACATTCCGCTCACCACCGCTTTGGTCAGCATTTGTCCAAAACGCAAGCCAAAGGGCATGCCATGACCAGGAAAGCCACAGATGATCAGTACACGTGGCATCGTTGGCAGGCAATCAACGATAGGATGCCTATCGGTCGTATAATCGAGCAGCCCGGCCCAGCGCTGGACGACACGTAATGGTGCAAGAGTAGGAAAGAGCCGTGGCAAGACGGCCTCAATCACGATCTGCACGACTGGCAATGATGTCATCTCCCAGACGCCAATGTCTTCGCCAGGAGCGACGGTATTACATCCACCAATCAGGATCGTGCCATCAGGGGTTTGCTGGAAATATTCACCAGCCGTGATGTCGGCTGAAATGCCATGAGAGAACACAGGGGGAACGGGAGCATATGCCAGCATCTGTTCACGCACTGGGATAATGAGATCAGCCAGTTCTGGCAACAGCTTGCCAATCCACACATTGGCTGCGACGACCACCGTTGCCGCGCGGATCGTTCCTCTTGAGGTATATAGATGAAGATGCTCCCCATCGGGAACAAGTGCCTGGACTTCTGCTTGATAGGCTCGTGCTCCTCGCCGCAGTGCTGCCTGCGCCAGCCCCCGGACAAAGCGAGCGGAATGGACCAATCCTTGTCCTGGCTTGAAACGTCCACCTCGAATCTCTGAAGAAAGCTTCGTCTTGATCAGCACCTGGACGGCCTCGCGGTCAAGGAAATCGGCAGGGAAACCGTCCGCCTGAAATGCGGCTGCTTCCGCACGCAACTGTTCCTCCTGAGCAGTGGTGAGCGCAAGCCGGATGTTGCCTGGCTCACGATAGCTGCACTCAATAGCCTCTTCCTCTAGCACTTGGCGTAAGAGCTGTTGATTGGTCAACGTGTCCGTCAAGACTGCATTGGCAGCCTCGTGCCCCAGGCGCGCAATTGCATCAGTGTAGCCTCCCGCAGGTCCAGCAACAACGAAGCCGCCATTGCGTCCTGTTGCCCCCCAACCAATAGCCTCTCGTTCAAGCAAGGCCACAGAGACCCCTTCACGTGCGAGCCAGTAGCTGGTCGCGGTTCCCATCAGACCACCGCCGATGACTGCCACATCGACCGAGCGTGGCACGTCGATGGAAAGCCGGACAGTAGGTGCTGTTTGTTGCCAATAGGAAACCGAGTCAGACGTCATGTTGTCTCTCTTTCCGAGCATTGAGCGGCCATTACCGAGAAAAGTTGGTAAGACGATTCCCTTCCACTGCTACCCATGTTGATCGCCGCGCGACCGATAGTGTTGCGGGTGCCTTTGGCTTGAGTCGTGAGGCCGCTGACACGGCTATCATCTTGATTACTGCGATTATATCATACACGCTCATCGTAAGATCGCTAAATCGCCTGTGTCTTCAAGAGGATCAAATAGCTCTGGAAGTGCATGGGTGATCCAATCTCGATGAATGGAGCGATCTTCTTCCAGACCGCACTGAGCAAGGTCACACTAACAAAAAGAGCGCTGTGCCGAAAATTTCTGGCGCAGAACTCCTTCTTGCCTCAAAATCACGACTGCACCATACTTTTGTGCCCGTTCCGTCCCATCGGAACAGACGAGGTCCAACGATTTTGCTCTTCCTCATACTCTCGGGCACGGAGAATTTCCTACACGGTGCAAAAGCCTTGCGTCAGCACGAGTAGGAGTATTCCGCGTAAAAAAGGTTCATGAATGGAGTTTGGTAGGAGTCACAGCGGCTTTTTGAAGGAGGGAGCAGGAGTTTAGTAGGAGAGCGCCTTGCTACTATTACTACTGGCACATAACGATGCAAGGCGCTTTCAGCAGGTTTGATCGCTTGCCGCACGATAGAGCCATTTACACGCAAGAAGACAGAGGTCAGCAAAGAGAACACTATGAGCTAGAAGGAAAATAGATATGCTGAGTCGAACAGCCAATACCGTGCTAAAGAGACAGAAATCAATTCTTGTAATAGAGAACAATACTGTCATTCAAGAGATGCTTAAATATTGCCTTAACCTTTCTAACTACCGTTGTTCAATGGTTGATGCGATGCACATTACGTCTCTCACGTGGATAGAGAACAGTACCCATCCACTACTAGACGGAATCATTCTTGATGCCGATATTTACTCAAAGGAGTTTCAACATCCTTTGGATTTCATGCATGCATTTTGCACGCGATGGCAAAGCGCTTTCATATCTACCAAATTGCCACCACTTCTACTTCTCACGACCCAATCCGTGCTCAGCGAAAAACTACAACGAGATGGGTATACGGTCGTAATGAAGCCATTTAAACTTCCTGTTTTCCTCGATGGGTTAGAAACAGCGGTGGGGCGAGAACGGGAATGAGGAACATCAAGGTCGAAATCATCGAGCCTGCATTGCATAAGCCAAGCTGAAAACCGCCGATCCTGTATGACCTGCTGTATCGATGAGGCACCCAAACAGCCCACCATCTTCTCATTGATACGATTACCATCCAGGCCAGGTGCATAAAACAGCGCGTCAAATAAGCGATGAGGGCAAGAAGCTCTATGGAGGATGAAAGATGCTTGAAGCAGGCAAACAACGCAGTGAAGTTGCACGCATACTCGCGCAAATTAGCGCCGAATACGAATCTGCACAACGGGGCTTAACAGGACTCTCCTTGGGGTCTTCAATGCATGAGTTTATTACTGCCCGGATGGAAAACATGGGCCAACTCCATGCAGAATTACGTGACCTGGTTGGCGATGCAGCCATTGCCATGATTGCAGTTCAACTGGATGGGGTGCGCGATACAACTCCGCCTGCACAACCAGGCTCATAGACACAAATTCATTCACACGTCAGATTGAGGTGCGGCAACAGGAGCATCATTGGTATTTCATCCGAAGAGCGTAGAGACACCATGGAGAGGAAGCGGGAGATGGAGGAAAACACGCCACATCTATCAGTCTTTTCAGAATCAGATCACAGGAAGAAAAAGCGTGCGAGAAGAATATATGACTCCAAGCAGACCGCTCACGGCACGAACCACGAAAGTGCATCAGAGGAGATAACGAAAGTGGACCCGCTAGCGGAAGCGCACAAAAGAGGGGGAGACGCTTGCTTGGAGAAATATGGAACAGAGCACTATCGGGTATTGGGGAAAAAGGGTGGCACGACCACCAGGCAACGTCACGACCCAGAGTATTACAGGCGCATCGGGGTATTGGGAAGAGAAGCGAGGCACCAAAAAAAGCGAGAACATCAAACGCATTAAGACCCAAAACATCGTTTCCGTCGTTGTGTCATACCTGGAAATACCTGCATAAGGAGGGTTGAGGTGGTCCGCTTATGGGGTGCAAAGGCAAGAGAAGAAAAAGCGTTAAGCCAATCGGCGCTAGGCGAAAACATCGAGGGAGGCATTGTCGTCGTGCTCGGCGGCGGAAACCTCGACACGAATCTCGTTTCTCTCGGATGTCAAATGGCGAAAGGCGCGAAACGGAAAGTCTACTTGGTTCATGTGATAGAAGTTCCGCGCTCATTGCCACTGAAAGCAATTCTTACTCAGGAGTCCGAACGAGCTGATAAGTTGATGACAGCAGCGATGCAGATAGCAACTCGTATCGGATGTGAAGCGGTTGAACATGTCGTTCAGGCACGTGCTACCGGTCCTACGATTATCGACGAGGCCAACGATCATCATTGTGCTCTTATCTTACTTGGCTCTTCAGGGCAGAGCAAACAAGGAAATAAGGAGCTGGATAAAATAGTCTCCTATGTCCTGGAAAAGGCGCTCTGTCGAGTCTGGTTCATACAAGACCCACATCCAGGAGTAATACTGTAGAGTTGGAGAAGAGGGAAAGAATATGCCCGCAATGAACGGGTAGCACCCGCTCTCTTCTCTCTCGAAGAGGGACAAAGAGGAGATCGTTGTTCAAGAACAGGCTTCGGTACAAGGCTGCCCTGAATAGAAGTAAAGATTTGAAAATTTCTATATTAAAGAAGAGGATTAGCAATGGTTTCACCATCACTCCTTCAAAACAAAGCATTACCAGGCAACCGACATGACGGCGAAGCAGATGTATGCACTGATGGTATTGGTAGAGAGCAGGTCGCGCTCTTGCAGGAGGAAAGACAAGAGTTTGATATGGCTATTGACGAGGTGTTAGACGGCCTCTCTGGTATCCAACAGATCCTCAATGTGCTCAAAGCAGAGTGCTTTTCGGGTGTAACATCAAACATCGCGCCAGCAAGGTTGAAAGTCCAACGGGCTTCTCATCATTGCAATAGGCTTATCGCAGAAGTGCAGCAACTCTTACAACCACTCCCTGATGATTTAGGGGCACTCATTCTACGAGAAATACCATCGCGCTCTTTAGAAACGATCACGTCGAGCAAGGATCGGAAAGGATAACGCCGATGCAAGGAGCACTGCATGGATCGCCCTCATCAACTGATTGCTCTCTTATGAAAAGACCTCACTATAAGGGCCCTTGCCTTGCTCCTATCGTCTTGGCCGTGCTTCCTGACGAAGCCTCACAGGGCGTAACACTTGACGAGATGATATGTATGTTCAACCGCCTTGAAGGTCGCATTGGAATGCAAATCAAGATGCAACTCTGCCGCCATCCATCTGTATTGCAAAGCGTCCTTCAGCAGCTACAGGCAGATGGTTTCGTAGCAAGTACCCAGACCCAAAGCACATTGCATGAGGTGTGCCGTTTCTGGCGTGTCTTCTTTGATGAGAGTGGAGAGATTGAGATACAGGCGAGAGCAAAAAGCCAAAAGAAAGGAACACTCAATGTGCGCAGTAATCCAACATGATAGTGGTAGTCTTCGCCAACCAAGCGTTACTAGTACATTTCAATGCCTGGAGACTATCGTTGATACGCTTCGCAAGATAGATCCCAGCGAAGTTTCCAGAGGAACATTACACTGTCTCCAATCCAATGTCCTTCATGTGATGACTTCTATCCAGTATTCATCACAGTGGCCTGCTGAATCCAAAGAGACTATGCTCCCCTATTTGGAGCAAGGGCAAAGACATCTACAGGAAATCACGGAACTCGATGCAAAAAGTGAGATTTATTCTTATTTACTCAAAAAATGTATCAGCGCGCTTATAAACGCTGTTGAGTGGTGGAGATCCTTGATTTCGGCGTATTCTATCTCATTCATGCTAGAAGAGCATATTCAACCTCTCTATTATCTTGAATAAAAAGCTGCTTAAAGGCACCGATGAGAAGAAAGGTAGGAGAGAATTATGCCAGTAGAAGAGATGATAGTGCCTCGCATTAAAAATACCAAAAATCAAGGAAATTATGCGAGCTATGATATTGAACCATTAGAGGTGGGGTATAGCATGACCCTGGGGAGTTCGTTGAAGCGGGCACTCCTGTCTTTGGTTGGTGCAGCAGTCACCTCTCTACGGATCGAGGGCGTAAAGCCGGGATCAGAGAGCATTCCTCATGTACAAGAAGCCGTATCTGAGATTGTACTGAACGTAAAACAATTACGTCTTCGCAGCTTCTCTGACCAGCCAGTATCAATGCGCCTGGATGTCAGCGGCGAGCGCGAGATCACAGCGACGGATATCATCGCTCCTAGCACGGTAGAGATCGTCAACCCTGAACTCCATCTCGCCACGCTCAATCATGCGCATGCTCGCCTGGCGATGGAACTGACCGTTGAGGTTGGTAGAGGCTATGTCCCAGCCAGGGTGCTGGAAGATCTGCCGATGGGAGTGATTCCTCTCGACGCTATCTATACACCTGTGTTGAGAGTGGAGTACATCGTTGAGCATACACGCGTAGACCAGAAAGTCAACTTCGATAAACTTGTGCTCGGTATTACAACAAATGGGACGATCAGCCCTGATCAGGGGCTACGGCGAAGTGCAGATATCCTGATGCGCCATTTTACTTTACTCACCAACAAGCATATTCAAGCAAAGGCAGAGGAGCAAACCCCTTTAAGCAGCCTACCTATCCCACAAAAGATTTACGATACGCCCCTTGCGGAGCTTGATCTCTCTATTCGTGCCTATAACAGTCTCAAGCGCTGGAACATCACGAAGGTCGGCCAGGTCCTCTCGATGGGCGAGGAAGACCTCCTCGGTGTACGAAACTTCGGCGAGAGGAGCTTGCAGGAGTTTCGTACTTGTTTGCTTGCTCGCAACTTCTTGCCCGCTTTGCCTACCAGCGCCATCGGAGTGGATACGGACGCTGATCCTACTCTGTGAGAACACGAAGGAAATGTTCTTGTTATAAGAAAACATGCCTGGGCAGACAGGGGAGTAGAAACGATGTCATTAATAAATATGGCCAGACGTGAGATCAACTGCAAAATCGTGTACTATGGAATGGGGTTGTGTGGGAAGACGACAAATCTCCTTTACATCCACCAGGCAGTCAATCCACAGGATGTAGGCGATATGGTGTCTATCGATACTGAAACAGAACGCACGCTCTATTTTGATCTTCTCCCACTAGAGCTAGGAAAGGTACATGGTTTTCACATCCGTTTTCAACTCTATACAGTACCTGGCCAGATCCTGTACCAACAGACCCGTATTTCGGTGCTGAAAGGGGCAGACTGTGTCATCTTTGTTGCAGATTCACAAGCAAGTAAGTTACAGGAAAATATTGAGAGCTGGAACGAGCTACAAGAGCAGCTACGGCGAATGAGCAAAGACATACAGACGTTCCCGCTGGTGATGCAGTGGAATAAGCGCGATTTACAGGATATCCTTCCCGTTTCCATACTAGAAAAATACCTCAATCCTTACAGGATGCTAAGTTATGAAGCTGTCGCAGTGACAGGAAGAGGAGTCATAGAATCCCTGCGTAAAGGAATTAATTTTACTTTGCAGAAACTGGAAGCGCTCTAATCTTTGGTGTGGCAATGTACCAAAGGGATCAGAAATTCTTCGAAATCTCAGAAGCTGAAGATAAGAGAGGGGAAGAGACGATGAAACCGGCTCCTGGCGATCTACTCGTTGCTACAAAGAGGAGCATGTTCTCTTCAAAAGGAGAAATAGAAGAACAAGCCAATCTCGCTTAAATCACGAAAGCAGAACAATCAGTTGTAGTGTAGGCAGGAGGGCGTTCTTAATATATAGACGTGTAAGCCTCTCATAAATAAAAAATGGGCGAATAGAACAGATTTAGAGTGCTCCAATCTCTATCTTTTCACTCTTGAGATGCTCTAGAGTCTGGGATTCAAGTTGGAACCATGATAGAATCATGGTATGAGTACGATACATCCCAATCAGGCTCTCATCTTCTCACTCCAAATGCTCATGCATATTCATCGGGTAACGACGGCCAGCGCCTTGCAGCCCAGGCAGACCAGGACGCATATCCATGAGGGTTCTCTGAAAGGATTGTGCCATGAAGCTCAGCTTCATCCGGCTCGTCAAATAACGCACACCATTTCGTCAGTTCCTCTTCGCTCATCTGCCATGTCTGGTCCGGCGTCTCTACAAAGCGGTTTTGGACGCGCTTTCGTTGCGCTTCTCTGTCAATGGGCAAATACATCACCTGACTTTTCGCTCCTATCTGCTTGGCGATCCATCTCAGAGACGACCGTTCGTCTTTGCTCCAAAATCCGAAATCCAGGATGACGTTCGTATGAAGCTGAAGAGCACGCAGAGCTATCCATATCAGACGACCTTCTAGGACATCTCTTGCTGCCGGATCGTCTCTTCCAAATAACGGAATCATCCACTCATCAGGGGTCAACCGCAAGGCAGAGGCTTCAACTTCTAATTGCCTGGCTTTTGTTGTCTTGCCAGCCCCTGGAAGTCCCACCAAGAGATACAATATTGCAGGTTCTTTCATATCTGCATTATGGCATATTGAGGGGCCGTGATGGCGAGTAGACCCTCCTGGCGTTTGTTCGGTGTATAACAGCACCGTCATGAAGTGAGTCACGTCCGTTGAGTTTTTGCGCATTCTGGACCCTGATCAAAACTTATCTTGCCTCGAATTGGACACCGCTGATGAACTCCCTCTCGGGCGTCCTTACAGCTTGAGTCCCTAACAGGTTCTGAGGATGAGCACATGTAGGATATTCCATCTGCATGATCTCTTTATCCTGGATACGTTTTTTTCTGGAAATATCTCTACGCAACAGTGTCGTATTTTTGCGGTATAATATAGCAACGCAAGATATATAAAGATACATGTATTGTGGATGGGTATTTTACTCGGAGGACTCTTTATAGTACAAAAGGGTGTTCCCATATTGCTTCCTCACGAGCTACGTGAACAAATCATCTCATCTGCCACCTTTGAGCGACAAATGGCGGAACGGGGGTGGACCGTAACGCATGTGCGCAAAGCATATACCGATCCGGCGGTCTTTCGACAACAATGGTTGATCTGTCCAAATGGTGCAGGGTATCCGGAGCGAACCTTCTACCGTGCGTTCGGGAGCACTCTTTTTCGCAAACTGTTCCGATATATGCTCTCTCATGTTCCCTGTCCAAGAGAAACGCTAGAGCAGATCTGTCCACAGCAGGATCTGCTTACATCCTATCTGACATTCATGCAGGATCAAGAGTGGTTTTCTTCTCATGGCCACTCGCTTCATAGAGGACCCTATCAGGCATATATCTCAAATATAGGAAGAACGCTTGAATGGTACGTTGCCGAATGGCTCCGCCTGACATATAGTCTCACCCGACTCGCGCCAGTCTACCATGGGGTCCAGATCGCAGAGATGCCGCTCCCTGGTGACCTGGATGTCGTAGCAATATTGGGAGATCAACTTCTCGCAGTTGTGGAATGCAAATCAGCAAGTGATGTAGACGAGGCGCACTTTTCCCTGTTTCTCCAGCGGGTTCAGGCCCTTCGTCCAGATATTGCCATCCTTCTCATTGATACGCCTGCACCATTCCCCCCAGAGCGTATCACAGCCTTTAATGCTGCGCTACGTCATCTTGAGCTTCCGTCCCTCACAGGGAATAGAGGATTCTACAGAGGCGTTTATAGAATACATATTGTCAATGTTGAGCATAGCATAGCTACGTCCTTAAATGACGTATTGCGCTCCTATTTTGACCACTCTTAGCGATGAATGGCGTATATTTCCTACCAGAGAGAGTGAGATAATAAAATAGATACATGTGCTGTATGGTTCATTAAAATGTATTTGAAGACTGGGAAAAGGAGCAATAAGGAAATACTCTCTATGTATTTCCTTATTAAGCACTTGTAGGCAATAGAGAGGAAAAAGCTGTATGAAAGGACAACATTCGCTGTTCATCAAGATGAATGATCTCTGTACCCTTGACGCCGGATATTGGCAATCAGGCATTGATGAAGATCACATGCCCTATCGTTTCATTTCCTCGCCTCAAACGACATTGTATCGGCAACTTCTCACCTATTTGGAAGAAACAACAAAAGATCAAAAGGCTCCTCCCAAAAACCAACTCCACTTTGGAGAAGTCGCTCTCGCAACTGTTGCAGTGTGTATTCGATGGGGATCTTACCTTGCGGTACTGATGCGTCAAGAACAACCGCAGTGGACCCCAGCATCTCAGCCCAACATAAGCTGTATCAGCGATGGAGAAATGGCGCGCATAAACATAGAAGCTTCGGCAGCTTTGGCCCACTGGATTGATCTGATGCGCTCAAACAACCAGCACTTCCGCAAAATGGTCAAAGCTGCCATTCAATTGCTCCCCTTTCCTATCACCCACCTTGATGCGTCTCTCTACTATGATCGCTTCCGAGCCTTGAGTGCTTTCAATTCTGCGAATGGAAGGCGGTATCTGATGCAGGCATTTGAGCGAGATTTCGGAACTGCATGGGTAGAGCAAGAAAAAGAACGGATTCTTCTTCATCCCACACGTGCTCTGGCAAATGGCATCCTCAACGAGCATTGGCGTAATGGATCGAGCATTGAGGATATCCATGCTGGCGTCTATTCTCCTCCCGCATTGCCATTAGCCCAGCGTCGTCTCACTGCAGAACAGGAAACGCTGCTGATGCGGGAAACATCTGAACTCTTTGTACCCACGATCCGGGCACTTTACAATATGGTTGTGAAACCGAGCAACGAAACCTGGCCAGAACAGGCATTACCCCTCGCCATTGCTTTTAAGCCTCCCATTCATTGGTCACTGGATGAGCAGACTCGTGACATTACCTTACCAGACGCAGAGCCATAGGGTTACACCTATTTTCTTTCATCTCAGGCGGGTCCTCGCATCCATGATTGCTACAACCCCTTTACTTGCCAGGTTTGAATCGTTTGATCGCTACTTGCTGAAGCCACGTGCCTTCCATCAGGCGACCAAGCAGCAACATTGACACGAGAAGAATGACCCTGGTGAGTAAAGATGTGTTTGCCTGTCTTCGCATCCCATATGTGTACCGTCGTATCTTCACTACCCGAGGCAATACATTTGCTATCGGGAGACCAGGCTATCACATGTACCTGGCTCTGATGGCCACGGTACGTACAGAGCACGCGCCCTGAAATGGTCTCCGAAACTTCTACCGCCTGATCTGCCCGGATAGTCGCAAGAGACCTTCCATCAGGTGACAATGCTACTGCACGCGCCATATTTTGGCGGCCAGAAGCCTTGTGGAGAAAAAGCTGTTTTTGTGCCATCGTATCCCAGGTTTCCAACGTTCCGTCAAGATTCACAAACGTTATGCCTGTGTTGTCAGGTAGCCATCTCATAGAAACGAACCCTCCTTTTACAAGAGAAAACCAATCTCGCCCCTTTCCCAACGGAAGAGAGAGATAATGTGTGAAAATGTTCTCTTCTGTTATCGTATCCCAAACTTGTACGATATATGCCAAGGCGTCTCCATATACTTTCCCGGCACTGCCTGAAGCAAGGCGCGAACCATTGGGTGACCAGGCTATCACATCGACTTTTCCGCATAGATCATCTAAGACCCTCTCCTGTCTCGTAGCGAGCGAACGTATTACTGCTGCAGCACTGCGGTTGCCAAAGGCTATGTACTTGCCATCTGGCGACCAGGCGATATCCCCTACCGGGCCGGGGATACCAGTGTACCTATCAATCGAGCAGGGTGTCCCAGTCGTGGATTCCCAGATGTGTATTCGCTCGTGGTAGTCTGCTGTGGCAATACGAGTTCCATCAGGTGACCAGGCAAGTGCAGTTACTGAGGATGCATGACCACGATACATGCAACAAGGCATGCTCCCTCTGAGCGACCTTCGATAAGCATCTTCCAGGGCATTGGCAAAGGCTTCAATGCTGACAAAACGCTGGTGTGGATCTTTCGCCAATGCCTGGAGGACCACCCGCTCGATATCAGGTGAGAGCGTTGGAAGCATATTGCGTAGCGGTGGAGGGGCAGTATTGGCCTGTTGATACATCACCTGCGGGATGCCTCCGTGAAAAGGCCGTGTTCCACATAACCATTCATACAGCACAATGCCAAGCGCATATTGATCACTTGCTGGGCGTGGCTTTCCTCGAATGTGCTCGGGAGCCATGTAATGTGGTGTCCCAGCCGTATCGAGCGTCTTGAGAGAAGAGGTTTGATGAGCTGCAACGGCAATGCCGAAATCGCTGAGCATGACCTCGTTGTTTCTGCCCAGGAGCATATTTTCTGGCTTGACGTCGCGGTGGATCACGTTGTTGGCATGAGCGTATTGAAGCGCAGATGCAACCTGCTTCGCATATGAAATGATCGTGGCCAGAAGCAGCCGACGACCTTGTGGACAAGCATGGCGCAATGTGCCATGAGGAGCATAGTCCATGACAAGAAATGGTGTCGTATCATCTACTCCAAACTCTAAGATACGAATGATAGAGGGATGATGAAGCAAGGAGATAGTACGAGCCTCTTGAAGAAATTGTTGCATTTCCTGCGATGAGACACTCTTACTCAATACTTTGATGGCTGCAGGCGTTTTGAGATACGTGTGCTCTCCCAGATATACTTCCGCAAAGCCGCCCATCCCTAGTTGACGAATGAGATGATAGTTCCCGAGCCGACGGTGGGTACTCTTCGTCGCCAATTGTTCCTGCCTATTTTCTCCGCTCATCTGTCTGGGTTTCTCCTTCTTTAGTTTCCACGAGCGGCTCTTCCTGCTCATCGGTTCTCTCTCGCCTCGTGCTTGTCAAAGAAGTCGCTTCTATAGTATGCTGCCACCAACATATTTCACTTCTGCGTCATTGGTAATTGCCTTTGCAATCTCTCGAAGGTGTCGAGGAGAGGGACCCAATTGCTGGAGAGATTTTTCCGATATGTAGAAAATCTGCTGCCAGCAATAGGTCTGACCAGATCAGGCAAACAAAGATGCAGAACCTTTTTGGAGATCGGAAGCGATTGATAATATGCACTTGTCATCTCCATTTTGTGACATGACATCATACAAAAATCTTGCGGCGTTCTGGTCATGTCCATAGTCAGCCCTCTATTCTCAATGAGCATAGGATATGCTCACGCTGGTACCGAGAGAGCAATTACTCTGCAATGAGAATGCATACGGTTGCATTGCTCCTCTTCGTCCTGTTGTTGAATATTTGACAACGATATGTTACAATAAAAAGGGTGTTTGTGCAAGTGGAGAAATTTCAGTTAGGCGTCTTTCTGAAAAGGGCACGGGAAAGCCAAAGCTTAAGTACTCGTGATTTGGAGAAACGTGTCAGGGAAAGCGAGCATGATAGTTCAGTGACGGCAAGCCAAATTAATAAGATAGAAAATGGCAGAACAAATCCTAGTCTTCAAACACTGCAGAAAATTGCGGCTGCACTCGATCTCCCTCTTATCATCGTTCTTGATGGGAGTGCGTCGAATCCCGATACTGTCACCATTGTGTCAACTTCCGAAGTCGCTCAGAAGTTGCCTCAAACCCTTCAACGCGCAGAGTTAATGCAATTACTGCTGTTGTGTCAGGAATTAAACGAGGAACAGGTTTCTGCTATTTTAGGCGTGGCCCGCTCCATCAGCGGCTTTACCCAGCCTCTTCACGAGGCTCGAAGGCCACGAGAAGAAGAGGATGACTCTAGGAATCATTCTCACTGATGAGTGTACGCTCTCTTTCAACACTTCAGTCAGTATCATATACTTTGAACGAGAAGCCTTCGTAAGCAGATGAACCCTCCTCTTACTCGGAGGGAGAAGACAGGTGAATCTTTCGGAACATCACCGAAAATGAGAGCAACATGATGGCTGGAAAACAATTACAAGCTGTGCTTCACATGTTTCGTAGCTATATCCTTCAGCAGAGTTGGTCTATCTCTGAAGAGCGAGATATCCAAAACGGCGTTCAACTTCTCGTGACCGATGGAATCACAAGCATTACCGCTGACTGTTACACTAACGGAAACGCGCGTATTCAAGGTCCTGCGGGAACATTGAAGACCGATCTGCAAAACTGGTGGAAACAGCGAAAGGCATCGCCCGCATCTCCTTTATTTGAGGAAGCAGACCTTTCTGCCAACGTGAAAACAATAGTAGAGGCGTTTCGTACCTTTGCAGTTGACCAGGGATGGTCTCCAGCAGGCAGGATGATCCACAATGGTATCTATCAACTGCGCCTCACCAATGGTGACGTCACTGTCCCCATCAATGTGTATCCGACCGGAACGGTTCTTATTCAGGGCAATCCCAATGAGATGCGTGGCATTGTTGAGCGATGGTGGCAACAGCGATCACAACCAACGCTTATGAGCCTTTGGGAACAACCATCTCCTCCTGGCGAGGAAGCGCTAGAACTGGTACCTCTACCATCATCTTTGCCTTCACAGCAGAAGAAGATGATCGTCGCACATATAGGGACAGATGAGGCGGGAAAGGGCGACTATTTTGGGCCGCTGGTCATCGCTGGCGTTTACGTCGATGAACAAATGGCATCGCAACTGCTTACCGCTGGTGTCCGCGATAGCAAGTTACTCGCTGATACACTCATTCTCTCGCTTGCTGAAGAGATTAAGACCATCTGCCAGGGAAAAGGGCATATCCTTTCCTATCCCCCCGAACGCTACAATCAGGTCTACAAAGAAACATCAAATCTCAATCTCTTGTTAGCCAGAGCGCATGCTCAGATTATCGCTCATCTTCAGAAGAGAACAGCGAGCACACTTGCTATCGTCGATCAATTTGGAGATGCATCGTTAGTGCTCACGATGTTGCAGAAAGTGGGTTGCGATATCGGCCTCGAACAACGGACCCACGGGGAAGAGGATATTGCAGTTGCTGCTGCCTCCATCGTCGCCCGTGCTGAATTTGTGAAGCAAATTGCTGGACTCTCCAAGTTAGTTGGCGTAACCTTACCAAAGGGAGCTTCAAATCCCGATATTGTGGCTGTAGGACGGGAAATCGTCGCCAGGGCGGGTCAAGAAACACTAGGAAAAGTGGCAAAGTTGCACTTTAAGACAACGTCGGTCATTCTTCAGCAATAACGCCTGTAAAGATCAGTGCAGTTACTTCGTCAGTCTCTTTTATGCTCATCTCTGATACTGTGCTTCATCTGAAACGGCCCTTCACCGTTCTATGCATCACACGTTTACTTCTTGTCACACTTCTAACATTCTGGCATTATAGTAACAATTATCAGATTGGTTAGGATGATAACGGAATTCGCAAGTCTGGAGGAGGACAGAATAATATGGACGAGGACCACAGTTCTCAGGCTCGAAGACCTCCTAATTACGAACAACTTACAGGGATGCTTTTGGAAGAGGCTGTACTCTATCTCCTTGAAGCTTCAGGATATACACCTGTGACGGAAATCCTCAATGACCCAACACTACGTCAGGGCCGAAATGGTCTGGAAGTTCAGGGGAGAGGAGGCAAGCATCAAATTGATGCCATTGCAGATTTTGCCATTCAGCAACCGTTTATGCATCCACTAAGGCTGCTAGTTGAGGCGAAATTTCAGCGGGATCCTGTAGGCATCGAGGTAATGAGGAATGCTGTAGGTGTTTTGCAGGACGTCGATAAATACTGGGATTATGAAAGGCGCCAGGAGATCGAGTCAAGATACAGCTACCAGTATGCTGTACTTTCGGCTATAACGACAATGCGAAAACATATGCTTTGGTGCATGGTATATACCTTATTCCTCTAAACGGATTGCCTTTTATGCAGTCTGTTCTGGAAGAATTGAGAGGTTTTCCTCGTCCGGGAGTAAAAATTTTCGTCGATTGGCAGCGATTTAGGCAGACTCCTCGTCTGTTCCGCATTCCAGCATTAAGAAGGGCTGTGAGAGCAGATATTAGAAATGGAGATATCGCCAGCACTTCACAGATTGTCAGTGGCTCTCTATTAGAGCATCTCAACTGCTTCTGCAATGCTTGTAGGCAATTAGATAGGCCCCTTCTAGGCATTATTGCTAGAAGATTTCCTGTATTTCTTGTTCCCGAAGCAGGGATCAATTTGGAGGAAATACGAGACTGTGATATTGAAATTCACTGGTACGATACCACTTGGTATATGCAACTTCCCAACCATCAGCGCTTTTTCTTTAACTTACCTACGACGATTCTTGAGCAGTATCTAGCTGATGGGAACGTTCTTTCGGAACTGAGAGCACTTGACCTCAAAGCGGATTACCTCTCTAGAGTACAGGTTATGGTCAAACAAGGAAACAATGTGCGTATAGTAACTTGGAACCTCAATACCCGGTGGCTCGAAAGTGTTCGGAGGAGAGTCTCTCTTGGAGAAAGCGAATAGAAGGTCATAGAAATATATTGTAGTAATTAGCTTTAGTGCAAATTCCTTGCTTAGAATAGGGCATTCTCAGGTGATATGTATCTGATGTAGCTCTGTGGTTACAGTCTTTGAAACTTACAGTGTAGCCGCAACTGAAGCCACATGTCCCGCCAGCCGTGCAACCCACTCTCGTAACCCGCCACCAGACTGCAATTCAGAGTACAATCCCTTCGGGCCATCTGTATCAGAAGAGAGTAGCAGAGTTGATGCGTCGTAGAGTCCTTCCTGGACGAGTCGCTGACAGAGCAGTTCATAACGACGAGCATAGGAAGAGCCACGAAAATCAGCAAAGATGTTGAAATGCTGCTCCTCAACACGAACGGGTGTGTGCACTGCTGGGCAGTCTTGCAGGAGCATGAGATATCCCATAAATGGTTTTGGGGAGGTGCCAAATGCTCCTTCTCGAAAGGCCGTCCAAAAATCGACAGCCGTTCCTATCGCCTCTTCACAACGATTGTTAAAGTTATTGCCGAATGAGCCTACCTGCGACTTGAGTTCAAGTGCTGCGACCAGGCGAGTGCCTTTCTCAGCATGGTGAACCACCAGCAAATCCCACATTTTCGTTGCGCGATAAAACCCCGGGAGGGTTACAGGAGCCCCTCTCTCGATGAACACACTCTGCGATGGAAGCCCATTTGCGATGACGATGTTTTGAATGAGCCTCACGAATCCGTCCATGTTTGTTCCGGCAGTACTGCGTCCTCGGTTTCCCTGATCCTTTTTTCCTTTTAACGCTTGATTCGTAGCTGCTTGTTCCCCTGATCGCCAGAAGTGAGCAACTGCTTCCCTGGTCCGTTCTTCGTAATTCGAGAGATCAAGACCCACAACTTCTCTCCTTTATATTTCTTCGCACGCTTCCACTTCTTCCAGGAGCAGCCTGCGTTCATCATCTGTGATGTGGTAGAGTTCAAATGCCACCTCATCACAAACGCTAACATCTGCTTGCTGTGCCGCTTGTTGAAGTCGCTCACGCTGTATGGCAGAGACCTGCTCGAAGCGCGGGATGTGAATCCGACGAATGTTTTGGGCTTGAAAGCGGAAGTAGCCACCGCGCATTTTGACTGAGTAATTGGCCACAAAGAACCTGGCGACAGATGAGCGCAGAAGAGCCTGGAGAGCTTGGAGGTCCCAGGAGGAAGAGGTCACGACATAGAGGTTGTGATGCGGATAGTAATGGCCTTCATCATAGACGACATGAGGCGTGCCTTTGATATCAGGAATGAGCAGTTTGGGCTGATACGTCAGTGGCTCAGAGATTTTATCGATGGTGCGATACCAGACCCGGGGATTTTTTTTTGCCACATGGCGTTTCTTCAAAAGCTCTTCATGCGCAAGAAAATAGGCTTTGAGACGTGGGTATCTCTCAAGACTGAGAAGCGTTCCATGCACGTCGAATGGGTTGACGATGACGTTCCCTGACCAGGTGATCCGTCCCGTGTGAATATTATCTGTCATGAGCAGCGGAAGTTTACGATCCTCTTCAATGGGCAAAAGCTCTTGCGAACCAATAAAGACAGCATCGCATCCGGTTGCCACCCCAATGCCTACCTTGCATCCTGCCTCTTCCAGCAAAGGAAACTCCTCCTCCAGGCGAAGCAAGAGCAGTTGCTCCTCTGAAGATGCACTCAAGATCCAGGGCTGTGACCGCGTTACCACGTTGGTGAGCACCTGAATGGAAGGATCTGTCGATGCGTTGGGGTCTGATCGCAGCGTTGTCGCCAGTGTTTGCAAAAATGTTGCATCAAGGTGGGGACGGCGAACAATAGCAGTCTGTGTGCCTTTTTGTGCCGTGATAACCGTGATTGCTGGATACGCAGTGACGTTCGTTTGGAAAGCATCTGTCCCGGTCATATCGACATAGTAGCGCAAATGGAACCGTTGGGAAATGAATTCTCTCAATGGCCCGCCATACCGGTTTTTCATCCATCGATCAGAACAGATAAAGGAGAGGCTTCCATCGGTTGTGAGAAGCGAAAGGCTTCGCTCAATAAAGGGGATGTAGAGATCGGCTCGATCATAGATCGTGCGATACCGTGCTCGATAGCGGGCAATGAGCGCATCGGGGAGCAACTCTTGCCGGACGTATGGCGGGTTCCCAACGATATGCGAAAAGCGCTGGGAGAACTCGGTCAATAAGAAATCATCATGAACCAACCAGGCATCAGCAAGCTGGAGCGCCTCTTGCTGCCTGATATTTCGTTCTTGCAAGAAGAGGAGAAGCTCGCTTCGTATCGAGGTGAAGGTTTCTTGATGTAATTCGACTGCGCGTATCGCGTTACGCAGCAGCGGTACGGCATTGAGGAGGGGACCACGGTGCAGAATACAGGAATCCAGCAAACGTCCAATCGCCACAAAGAGAAAATCGCCCTGGCCAAACGATGGTTCGAGCAACGATGCCTGAGTCAGATCCTCTTCGATACAATATCCAGCCAGGTCCAGCATGAAGTCCACGACTTCTCGTTTGGTAAAGATCGCCCCACGTTCGGCTGCTTGAGATGATGAGATGGGAGTGACACACTGTTGATCCTCTGGGAAAGGCAGGTCAAGCCCCTCAAGGGTATGCTGAACGTAGGTCATATTTTTCTCGACTCTTTGATAAAGAATACAACGTCTCCAGCAAACAAAGGAGACGAATGCAGCCACCGTTTGTGCTTTGTGCTACATACTACCTGTTGAGGAGAGAGATTGCAATAGGAAAAAAGTGTTCGCGTGACGCTTCTCTAGAGGATCACCCTCATATTCGTGTATGCTTCTCTCTGGGAGCAAAGCGATTTTTCTCGTAATGCGTGTGTTCTCCTGTGTACAATAGAGCTGCATTCACGTACAATACAAAAAAATAAGCGCTTATAGAAGCATGGGAAGGAGGCCCCTTGGACGTGCAACAGAACTCACCTCTCAACTCGGACATCACGCTGCGCTTGCAGCAAATCATTTCTAACTGGGGCGGAGCTGGGCGGGGCGAGCCGCTCTCGGTACTCCATAGTCAATGTATCGATGCGGTAGGACGTGGAAATACCTTACTTCCTGCACAACTGCTCTTCGTTTCAGATCTCGATTTAACGCACCTCCGGACGGCATTTCGACGTTCCACTGGCGTCGGCAGAAATGCAACCATTGAGTTTCGCGTGGCCCCGACTGGTCGGTTTGATACCGCTCTCGTCCCCGTAGGGCGAGCTGGAGCGTTTCCAGATCGGTTTGTGCTCGCCATCGATGATGCATTGGTACTCCAGGATCAGGTTGCTCTCTATGCCCATGCCGTTGGGCATTTGCTCTTGAACTATCAAGAGCAGCAGTTGGGACAACGACCACAGCTTGACCCACGAAATGCCTTTGCACATGCCGATACCATCGCAGAGCTTCGTTTACTGGAGGCCGTCAGGCAACCCTTAGACCGTCGTGTACTCGAAACATTCCCACTGCTGACCAGATTGCTAGAGTCCCCAGAAGAGTCGATAGCCGCCTTTGATGCTGCCACGCTTGGCCTGCGCGATCGGCTTACGAAGGCAGGTTGGTTGGGACAACATTTGCAGATGCATCACCAACTCACCGCCGGTCGTGTCTATCCCAGCTCTTCGCGTCGGGGGACGCGGCTCTACGTTGACGCTCTGCTACGTGCTTCTACTTCATTACCTATAGCAGTTGTTCATACCATACGAGCAACCGAAACAAGAGAAGACGCTATTCGGCGTATCCAGGGCTATGCTCGCCGTTTGGCGGTCCCTTTTGCCTATCTCCTTGGTGAACAAGGGACAATCCAGGAGTTCGATTGGTCGGCCTCTGCCGAACCTATTAGTACCATGCTTTCTGCATTTCCAGAGCGTGAAGCGCTTTGGGACCGCTGGACGACGACCCTTCAACTCGCTGATCCTAAGCATAAGCGAGCACTTCTCTCTCCCTATCGGTACAGCGGAAGTCGCAGACCTCGCTATTATCAGGAAGCTGCTATTAATAGTGCGGTCATTGCTGTTCTTCAGTCACTTCAGGGCCTGAGACCTCCTCGTATCCTGTTGACGCTTGCGACTGGAACAGGCAAAACACAGGTAGCCTTCCAACTGCTCTGGAAGCTGAAAAGGGAACGGGCTGTAAGAAATATCTTGTTTGTAACGGATCGTGATTTCCTGTTGACCCAGGCGATGGAGAATGAGTTTGCCCCCTTTGGAGACGGGCGCTATCGTATCCAGGGAGAACTCTCTACCGCATACGATATCAATTTCGCCACGTATCAAGGAATTACCAGTTCCGATTACTATGGCAGGAGTCGTTACCTGGACTATCCTGCTAACTTCTTTCAGGTCATCGTCGTTGACGAGTGTCATCGTGGAAGTGCCAATGAAGCATCGGCCTGGCGTCGCGTCCTGGAGCATTTCTCTGGTGCTATCCAGATCGGTTTGACGGCGACCCCCCTCAGCACCGAAACGGTGCAAACGGACGACTACTTTGGCGAGTCGCTGTACAACTATTCGTTGCGTATGGGTATTACTGATGGGTTTCTTGCGCCCTATCGCGTGCGTCGCATCCTTATTGGTCAGGAAGCAGAAGAAGAGACATTGACCTCGCCAGGTGAAGAGCAGATAGTAGAAGAGCAGGCAACCATCGAGGTCTCCGTAGATGAAGATGAGTTCTCCGTCATTGATATTCCTATCTCGATGGAGACACCCGGAACGATGATCACCTATACAAAGCCGATTGCTCAGCACCTGGCTGCATTTCTTCAACGGACAGACCCTTTGGCCAAAACGATTGTGTTCTGCGTTGATCAGGCACATGCAGAGGCGATGCGTATAGCACTCGAAGAAGCTTGTGCTACCTTTGCACCTGGAAACGCAGATTATGTCGTGCGCATCGTCTCAGACGAGGGACCAGAAGGCAAGCGAGCACTCGGAAATTTCACGACACCAGACGAGACGTTTCCGGTCATTGTGACGACCTCAAAATTGCTGGGGACAGGAGTCGATGTCCCTACCTGCAAAAATATTGTGTTAGCGCGACCTATTGGCTCCATTGTCGAGTTCAAGCAGATTATTGGGCGTGGAACGCGTTTGTTTGAACCCCAAAAGCGCTGGTTTACTATCCTAGATTATGCAGGCACGATCAAACACTTTTTTGACCCGGACTTCGATGGTGATCCAGAGCTAGCAGAAAAAGAAACCCTTATAGTAGAACCTGTGACTCAGGGAGAAACAATACCCTCTGAGGAAGCTTCAGTATTAAATGAAAGCGAACTCTCTTCTCCTCCTGAACCTCAGCAACCTTTACTCTCTGAGAGCAATGCACAGGATCAGGCAAGTGACCTTGAAATTGAGCATGTATCATCTGTCACAAATTCTGCACCAGAACAACCTGTTTCCCCAGATAGATCACTGGAAGTCCATGAGCAATTTGAGAACTACCAGTCTGACACAGCATGCACAAGTACACCACAACCTTCAAGTGATACTTCTTCTCATATATCTAATGGACGTGAAGATGCAGAGGGAACTGCGAACGAGCCTGTTCTGAGTGAAGCAGATACAACTATTCATATCCCTCTTTCTCCACATGAAGCGGCACCTGCAAGCATTGAGGAAACAGATGCTATCGATCCTGCAAATCCTCCTCCTGGTCTACCAGTCATAACGAGGCAAACACGTAGCGGACGTACATTTAAAGTGATCGGAGAGACCGTCTACGAATTGATGTCAGATGGCAGTACACTGCGACGAGGCTCCTCTCGTAGGCAAACCATCACAACCATCCACGATCTGATGAGTACCGCCGCAGACCTACGTGCCCGTTGGCTCATTGACGAGCAACGTAAAGAGATTCTGGACAGCCTGGGAGAAGAGGGGATCGATCTCGGCGAACTGGCCTATTCGCTCCATCTAATGGAACTTGATCCCCTTGACCTCTTACTCCACGTGGTCTTTCAAGAACCCATCGTCACTCGTACTCAGAGAGTTGAGCGCCTACGTCGAGAGCAGACCGCTTTTTTCAAACGCTATGAGAATAACCTCTTGGCAAGAGCGATACTTGATGTTATCCTTGACAAATATGTCAGGGGTGAGGCCCCAGACGTGAGCGACGTTGGTTTGCTGCAGGTGATCTCTTTAGCAGATCGTCACACTCCTTTAGAGTTATCGCGGCCATTTTTGGACCCGGCGACCAACACGAATGTACGCACTGTGCTAAAGGAGTTACAGACGTTACTCTACAACGTCTAAAAAGTAGACAATCTGTTCTATTTTGAGGTATCGTATGAAGGGACATTACTATGGCTGATTCAAAGCAGCCGACCTTATTTGCAGACGAAGATATTGCGGAGAACAACATTGGGTCGGATACAGTCTCTGTGGGTAATAGCATCAAAAGACCTAAAAGAGTGAAGGAGCCACTTACGAGCAAGCAACAGCTCTCGTCTATCATAAAAAGCGTACGCGATGACTTGCGCAAGGATGCTGGTCTCTCTGGAGATACAGATCGCTTGCCTCAACTGACCTGGCTTCTCTTTCTGAAGAGTTTTAACGACTCTGAAGAAGCCTATCAGGAGATGCTTGGCGACAGCTATATCCCGGTCATTGAAGCACCGTACCGCTGGTGTGATTGGGCTGATGTGGAGGATAAGGCGGAGCGCAAGACCGGTGATGAACTGTTGGAATTTGTGAATCTCCAACTTATTCCTTACCTTGCCCGACTCTCAGGTCCTAACGAACGAGATCTGCGAACCATTGTTGGCACCATCTTTCAAGGAACGACGAACCGTATCCGCTCTGGCTATATTTTGCGTTCGGTAGTAGACAAACTCAGTGCTATTAACTTTAACCTGTCGGACGATGCACATGCCGTCTCGCACTTTTACGAGACAATGCTCAAAGAGATGCGTGACTCCGCAGGAGATTCGGGAGAGTTCTACACGCCGCGTCCTGTTGTGCGCTTTATTATCAATCGATTGGCCCCCCAACTTGGTGAGCGCATTATGGACCCGGCATGTGGCACCGCCGGATTTTTGGTCGAGACATACGAACAATTAAAAGGCGAGGTACGTACTCCCGATCAGCGCAGGAACCTGGAGGAATCTCTTGTTGGTATTGAGAAGAAGCCGATGCCATATCTCTTAGGTGTGATGAACATGCGGCTCCACGGTATTGAGACGCCTAATCTGAGCGAACGCAATGCTCTGGCGGTAAATGTTCGTCAAATCAGAGATATAGAGCGTGTTGATGTGATTGCAACCAATCCGCCTTTTGGTGGTGCGGAAGAGCAAGGTATTCTCAACAATTTTCCCGATGGCTTCCGTACGGCTGAGACAGCATTGCTGTTTTTTCAATATGTTATGGCTATGCTCAAACGCCCAGGCGGACGATGCGGGGTTATACTTCCTAATGGTTTCCTTTTTGGTAATGGTGTAGCCACAGTTGTCAAGAAACAACTGCTTACCCGTTTCAACTTGCATACAATTGTTCGCTTACCTAATGGTGTCTTTGCGCCCTACACAGGTATCTCTACGAATCTACTCTTCTTTGAAGCATGTGATCTCAACGCGCTCGAAGGTGACAAGACTTGTACAAAAGAAGTCTGGTACTATGAATTACCACTACCAGAGGGAAGAAACAGTTATAGCAAGACAAAACCCTTGCAGTACGAGGAGTTTGCTGATTGCATCGAATGGTGGGGCAACCGTATCGAAAACGAGCATGCTTGGAAGGTATCTGTTGAGAAACTGCTGGCAAATGATTGTAATCTAGATGTGAAAAACCCTAATAGTAAGAAGGATTTTGAACATTTGCCACCAGAACAACTAGTGAAGAGCATTATAGAAAATGAGCGATGTGTTCTAGAAATTATGGAAGAGATAGAGCAGATGTTGGTAGGGAGGGATGAATGAGCAAAACTTTTCCGACAGTACCGTTGGGTATAGGTCTACGGCACAAAAGCGATTTCATTGAAATCGATGACTTAGAAATTTATAAAAGGTGCCGTGTGCAACTGCATGCTCAAGGGATTATTGAAAGAGATGTTGTGCCAGGAGCTGAGATTAAGACAAAAAAACAACAAGTTTGCCGGGCAAAAGAGTTTCTGGTGGCTGAAATAGATGCTAAACTTGGTGGATTTGGAATTGTGCCGGAGGATTTAGATGGAGCTATTGTAAGTAGCCACTATTTCCTCTTTACCATAGACGAGACTGTCTTAAATCAGCATTTTCTCGATTTTGTTATCCGCACCCCAACCTTCATGACTCAAGTTCGAGCTAAGGGTACTACCAATTATGCTGCTATACGCCCAAATAATGTTCTACAATATGAAATTCCTCTTCCATCCCTCGACGAACAACAGCGTATCGTAGCGCGAATCGAAGAACTTGTAGCTAAGCTTGAGAAGGCGCGAGATTTGCATCAAGTGGCATTAGACGCGGCGAAAGCACTGAGTGCAGCTACTACTAACGCATTATTTAATTTAACGAGGATAAATGATTGGCCTGTAGTTGAACTTGGAGACATAGCAGATATTCATGCGGGTGTAACTCTTGGCAGAACACTTAACGGTCCCACGATTCGCTTACCTTATTTACGAGTAGCGAATGTACAAGATGGTTTCTTAGATCTCAGTAATATCAAAGAGACTAGTATCTTGCCTACTGAATTGGAGAAATGGCAGTTGAGGTCTGGAGATATACTCCTTACGGAGGGTGGTGATTGGGACAAATTAGGGAGGGGAGCAGTATGGCATGCAGAAATTCCTGATTGTATTCATCAAAATCATATATTTTGCGTTCGTATGAACCCTAATGATTTTAATCCCAATTTTTTGCTGGCTATTATAAGCTCACCCTATGGAAAAGCATACTTCCAGGGAGCGTCAAAACAAACAACCAATCTTGCATCTATTAACCAGAAACAACTGAAAGCGTTTAAAGTATTTCAACCACCTCTTTCTGAACAAGATCGCATTGTGGCCTATCTCAACGATTTACAGGCAAAGGTAAGCATGTTGAAAGTCGCGCAGATCAGAACATCAACTGTTCTTGATGCCATGCTACCATCCATCCTCGACAAAGCGTTCAAGGGGGAACTATGAGCACAAACGAAGCGAACACCCTTAATGAAGAGGGTCGACAACGAATAGCAGCCGAGGTACTTGAACTGGGCGAAAGCCTCTTTGAGACTGCGTTAGAGGTAGGGAACCGTCAACGGGAAGAGGGTCAAGACGGCCAAGTCTATCCCATCGAGGAAATACGAGTAACATCTCACGAGTTCTTTACCGCTTTGCAACTGCTGCTAAGAATAGAGTAAATGACCGATATTGTGAATCGGTTGTAGGCAAACAAACGGGATATATCGTAGAAGTGAGGAATAGGAAAGATAATGGCAGACGTTGTCAAACTTCTTTATCCAATCTATTTGGACGTTCCCACGAAGTGCGCAACGAGGAATAGAAGAGCTTACTCGGGTCGGATGAGCGAAAGCCATGCACAACGGAGTGACGAGTCGGGAAGAGAGAGCAAAAACAGAGGAATGAAGAGCCAAAAAAGGCAGGAAATGGGAGAA
>WNFX01001771.1_pt1 | contig 30002 bp, 30 predicted proteins | sample 5400111 | NCBI WGS metagenome assembly WNFX01 (sample SAMN13153363, study PRJNA577476) | soil metagenome | isolation source: 40 cm soil or saprolite under grassland replicate 1 | place: USA:California | collected 2016-06-15 | reverse complement strand
CAAGTCATCACGCTGAGCATCAGCGAGGTGGCCCCCGCGACGGCGGGCTTTCAGCCCTGGATCCGCCTCGTGTCGCCGACCGGCGTGCTCCTCGGGAACAGCATCGGGGCCTCGGCGGCGCAAATCACCGTGACCGCGCCCACGAGCGGCACCTACACCGTGATCGTGGGGACCAACGACGGCACTGTCTCTGCCCGCAACAACGATACCGGGAGCTATCTGCTCACGCTCACGCGATGACGGCGCTCGCGCGCCGTACATAAGGAGGCATAACATGCGTCGGATGGTCGCACTCGTTCTGGTCATGCTGGCAACCGTCTCAGCCGCACAGGCCCAATTCTTCGACAAGTTGTCCAACCCGACCACATCGGTCACCCTAAAGCATCCCCCGGGCCTCGGCCTCAAGATCAGCAAGATCGCCTTCGGCCCGGCTTCCGGGACGTGCGCCGACCAAATCGTCGAGGCCTTGATCAGCGACTTCGTCTCCCAACAGATGGAGGTCGTCGATCGACAGCATCTGGGCGCGATCCTCGCCGAGCACAACCTCACCACCAGCGGCTATGTCGATCAGCCGAGCGCCGCCGCGCTCGGCAAGATTCTCGGCCCGTCCGCGCTGGTGTTCGTCAGGACCCAACGCTGCGCCGCCCAGCAGGACCGGCTCTACGACGACACGGCGGCGTCGCGATACGATCCCCGGACGAAACGCACGTACCCAGTCCGGACTTACTATGCGCGGACGCGCGCCTTTCTCACGGCCTCAGTCCAGACGGTCGACCTCGCTACGGGACGCATCTTCGCCGCGCGGGCGCTGGAGTACTCTCCCGAGCAACGCAACAAGTCCAACGACGGCTATCCTGAGGCGCCCGCAGAATTCGATGTATTGGACATCGCGGTCCGAGCGGCTGTGCTCGACGTTCATCGGATGTTTCTTCCCTGGTCGGAACAGAGGAAGCTGATCTTTTTCGACGACGATGACTGCGGCCTGAAACGAGCGTCCCAGCTGCTCAAGGCGCAGGACGTCGAGGGCACCTTCCAGGCCTCCCAGCAAAACCTCGGGACCTGCAAGAACACCCCGAAGGTGAAAGACAAGGTCTTGGGGCATGCCTACTACAACATGGGCATGAGTCACATGATGCGGGATGAGTACGACCAGGCGTTAGATCAGTTCCGCGAGGCGGCCAAGCTCCGGCCCGGCGACATCGTCAACAAGGCCATAGCCGAGTGTCAGACGGCCAAGGAGCTGGTCCTGGCGATGCAACAGATCGACCAGCGGGCGGCCTTCGAGACGGGACAGAAGCAGGCTGAAGGAGACAGAGCCGCGCAGGCCGAGGCGGCCGGTACGCTCACCAACGCCGATGTCATTCAGATGGTGGAGAGCAAGCTGTCCGACGTGCTCATCATCCACAAGATCAAGAACTCGAAACACAAGTTCGACACGTCCTCTGATGCCCTCGTCAAGTTGACCAAGGCGGGCGTCAAGGACCCGGTGATCATGGCGATGATGGAGCCGTAGCCGGGTTGTGGCACTGGGGCTCCCAAAACGGGAGCCCCACACTCAGCGTCGAGTTGCACTCGGGCCAGGGTCTGCTTGATCCACAGGGATGCCGTCACGTTGAAGAAGAAGTAGCGCGACTCCGCTCCGACTCGCCGACCGGGGACGCATGCGGCCTCCCGGATGGTGGCGCGGGAAGGATGGGTTGCGTGAGCCGAGGCGGCAATGGCGGCAGTCGAGTTTCCCTGGGACCTGAAGCCGATCATCCGCTGGCACCACGAGCGCTACGACGGCACGGGCTACCCGGACCGGCTGCGGGGCGACGAGATCCCGATTGCGGCGCAGATCGTGGGCATTGTGGACGTGTACGACGCGGTCAGTACCGCGCGCCCCTACCGCCCCGCGCTGTCGCCTCAGGAGGCGCTCCGGGAGATCGAGAAGAGCCGCGCCTGCTGGTCGGACGGGGTGTACGCGGCGTTCGGACAGTCGCTGACGCAGCTGGGGCGTGGACAGCACGGGAACGCGGAGGCCGGGCCGCGAGAGCATGTAGCAATGGAGCGGGCAACGACCTAGCCGTCCTATTTTGTCTTCCGGTTGCCGATCGTTTCCTCGAATAGCTTCAGGACGCGCCGATATTCGTCCGTCCAACTGTCGTTCCGCCGAAATCCGTGGGGTTCTACGGGGTACATCGTCCCCGAGTCCGTCCGCGAATGTTCAGCGCCTTCTGCTCGAACGCCGCCGGGTCTTAGTTTGTACTCGACTCCTCGTTCTACTCAACTGCTCGTTGACAGCCCAAGTGCTCAGTCTCAAAATAGGACTAGATCTTGCAAACGGTCGGCCGAAGAGCGACCTTGCAGATAAGGCGCCGCTCGCTCCCTTTCGTTGCATACAGCTCCGAAGGTTCGGCACACTCCATACTGCCGGTGAAGCGATGCAACCTGTCCCCCAACCGGGGGCTGGGACGCGGCTTTGAGTCGCTATTTGATCGATGCTATCACCTTCCACGGACTACCTCGACGCCTTCGAGAGGCAGGTCACGATCCTGTCCCCGCCATACAGGGCGGGCGGTCGGTTCGATGAGGCGTCACCCCCTTCGCAGTTACCCCTAGGGGCGATCGTGCTGGACCAGAGCGACAACACTCTCGTCGCTTTAGCTCGCCTCACGGCGTTTGTCCACCGATGGCCGTGGCTGATTCCCTGCGTTGCGATCTCAGCTGAGCAACCCCCTCTCGAGCCGCTCCTGCTCCTAGTGTCCGAGCTGCGCGACCGCCTGGCTGTCGTCCAGCTCGCCGGTCCTACAGTGGTAGCGCAGCCCTCGGACGTGCTCGCCACAGTCCGAGGCAGAAGACCGCCCGATGCGTCGACCCTCGCTGCCTGGGTAGGGTACCGACTCAAGAACAGGGAGTTGCGCAACGCCCTCGCCGCCCAGTTCCGCCACGTGCTGGGGGGGCCGCCAGCGTCGACCTTCGCAAGTGCGGCCACGTTCAGCCGCTTGTTCGGGCGTTACGGCGGTCTGACCGCTCGGGATTGGCGTGCTATCGGGCGTCTCTGTGTTTACTGTGCCACGAGCGGCCAACAATTAGAGATCACGCTGCCTACTCGCACCGCGCGCGATTACCTGAAGCACTACCTCCGACTGCCTTATCACGCTCTCGCGGACCGGGTCGGGTGGGAGTGGGTGTTGGAAGGCGCCCTCCGCGTCGCTGGCTACGTCGACGATTACGCCTGATCTCTCAGGCGCTGCAGCGTCGCAACGCACTAGCCTGTTGCATTACTGAAAACTCTTCGCTCGACCCCGCCGTGAGTGAGAGACGTCACTGAGCGTAGTTGGCGCGCAGCGCGACCGTTACGAAGTCGAGGCCTGCAGATGCTGGTTTGATATCAACCGGCCTCTCCGGGGAATCCCTCCGACAGTCCTTGCTCTAGGAGGTCGCATGATGACGGAACACGGCACTCTCCCCACAGTGACGCGCATGGCAGCGGTGCTTGCCCTGGCCTTCTTTGCCGCGTGTGCGGACGAGAACGAGCCGCCTGCAGGGCTCCATGCAGATCGCGCTGGGACCCTCTCCGGCCAGCAGGGCGCCCCCGTATACCCGGAAGAGCGCCCTTTTTGGAACCTCGCGCAAACGTTTCCTAGCAGCGCTGGCTTCTTCCGCGATCCTGTTACGGATGACATCGTCGTTTCGCTCACGGACATGCGGGATGCGGCGGCGGTTAGGGCCGTGCTGCGGTCTTCGCTCGCTGAACGCCTTGCCAGGGCTCGCAAGAGGAATCCACGAGCAGATGTCGTCGCTCGACAGGCTACCTACACGTTCCTCCAGCTCAAGGAATGGCGGGATCGGATGGGCCAGGCCTTTGCGATTGCGGGCGTCGATTGGCTGGACCTGGATGAAGCTAAGAACCGTGTCATGCTCGGAATCGACCCTGGAACGAATCGCCAGCCTATCCGGCGGTTGGCCCGAGACCTTGGGGTTCCGGAAAAGGCCGTCGATTTCGAAGTGGACGGACCGGCAGTGCCCCGTCTGGCGTTGACTGACTCGGTCCGACCTGTCGCAGGCGGCACCGAGATCCAATCGGACAACGCCGCACATACCATCAGAAGGACGTGCACCCTTGGGTTTCCAGCCCTCTGGAATGGAACGAGGGCGTTTGTGACTGCCTCGCATTGCAGCCGAGTCAAGTTCGCCGTCGATAGCACGCCACAGTACCAGCCTACGCTTCCACTCACGCACACCGACTCGATGAATCACTCTCCCATTGGTTTCGAAGTGGCCGATTACACACTGCAGCCATGTCCGCCCGGGGTGAACGGAACTGGGTGCGTCTACGCAGACGCCGCAGTCTATCAGTACACCGGCGACACCACCCAGTGGTATCTCGGTCATATCGCAGAGCCAACGTACGGCTGCGCACCGGGTCCCTGCAGTCCGCCGAACCTACAGATTCTTGGGTACTTCTCAATTACCGGGACTGACTCGAACATTATGCAGAACGACCTAGTGAGCCTCATCGGAGAGGAAACTGGTTGGGACCAGCACTTTGTGTCGAGCTCGTGCGTCATCTCAAAAGTTAGCGGAGCCAGCTATCGTCTCCTGTGTCAGGAGTTGGCGACTTTCGGAAACGGAGATGGCGATAGTGGTGGACCCGTGCTCCTCAACATCTTCCCGCCGCCCGACTCAACCGTTACCCTTGGCGGCATCTTCTGGGGCTCGTCCCCCCAGCACGCAACATTTAGCCCATGGTCGGGTATCCTGCAGGAATACCCCGGTCTGGTGGTGCACTAGGGTTGGGTTGGCATCCGCAACGAGTCTCAACTGGCGCCGAGTGCAACGACACTCGGCGCCAGCTTGCTGAGCGAGCGAATCGTCGAGAGGGGCAGGAACGTGAGCGAGAGAACCCGACTCCCATGCGTCGCGCTCGGACGGCATTGAGAACCCGGGTTGAGGCGTAAGCGTGTTGTCCCTTTCGGACCTTAGGTGAATTACCGGAATTAGGCCGCGGGCGCCCAGCACTGCGAGTGTATGACCGCACGGCACAGGACTGATCATGCCAACATTTCTGCGTCTCGGTATCCTGGCGATCCCTCTGACCCTTGGGCAAACGGTTGGTCAGTGGGTCCACCGCATCCACCTTTCCCGACCCCTCCAGACCGACCGGGCGGAGTACGTAGCCACGCCTGTCGAAGGAGGTGGTCAAGCTGGGAGATACGCCTTCACTCTCATCGCACGCTACGAGAATCAAACTGGGAGCGTACTCTATTTCCGTCACTGCAATCCTCGGGACCCTAGCCCGTTCTACGGCGTCGAATCTCTAGACAGCACCCAGGGGTCCGCATACGATGAGGTCTGGGCGTGTGTCGGCCACGATTACCCCATAAAGCTCGCACGCGGCGCGACGCGAGTTGACACGCTCCGAATCGAGGGTCCAAACCAATGGGATGGCAAGACGTATGCGCCCCTCGGGATTCTCGAAGGCGAGTTCCGGCTCGTGTATGAGGTGGGGACCTGTGAGAGGCTTGGGGGGGGGGCGCTCTGCCTTTTGCCCCTCGCTGATCGACGGTCCAACCCCTTTCGTGTGCGACTGGCACATTGAAGCGGGTTGGTAGCTGCACGCGTGCGGCCAGACAAGCAGCCGACGGACGTCTCGATGCTATTGCTCCATCATCACGTCTCTCGGTGACGCCATTGGTCCTCGGGGTGGCGCTGGGCGGCCGGCCCTCCGGCGCCCAAGTCCCTTCGCCTGTGCGGGTCGACCGGACTGAGACCACACGCCGCCTGTGTAAAGGAGATCGTCGCGCCTGCGGCAACCTAGATCCTGCACGTTCTCGAAACCGGCAGCGGCCGCGAGGCTCCGCACGCCCCAGTACAGGTCGTTAACCAAGCGAAGCGGCTTCGGGTTGTCCGGCCGCTCGCTCCCGTCGTGCGCGTTCCCAACGCTTTGCGGTGGTGAAGAGTCAAGTACAGGCCCCCCGGGTGTCATGGGGACTCCCGATGGTTTCCAGGCACATCATTCGCCTCTGACAGGGAACAGACGCATAGGGGAGAACAGGTTTGAGAGAGCGGGTAGCCCTGCCCCTGCCTCTGTTCTCCGCTGTGCGTCTGTGCGTCCGGCTTTTTGGCCTATCCTGTCTTCCGGTTGCCGATCGTTTCCTCGAATAGCTTCAGGATGCGCCGATATTCGTCCGTCCAACTGTCGTTCCGCCGAAATCCGTGGGGTTCTACGGGGTACATCGCCACCTCCCAGTTCTCCTTCTTCAGCTCGATCAGCCGCTGCACCAGGCGCGCCGTATCCTGAAAGTGCACGTTGTCGTCCACCATGCCGTGACAGATCAGGAGTCGGCCTTTCAACCCTGCGGCGAAATAAATCGGGGATGACTGCTGGTAGGCGACGCTGTCGTCCTGTGGCTCGTTCAGAATCCGCGCCGTGTAGGGATGGTTGTAATGCGCCCAGTCGGTCACCGGCCGCAGCGCCGCGCCCGCGGCGAACACGCCCGGCCGCGTGAACATCGCCATCAAGGTGATGAATCCGCCGTAGCTCCCCCCGTACATCCCGATCTTCGTGGAATCGACCGCGAGGTTCTTCACCAACCAGCGCGCGCCGTCCACCTGGTCGTCCAAGTCCTTTCCGCCCATGTGACGGTAGATGGCGGTGCGCCAGTCGCGCCCCTGACCCGCACTGCCCCGATAGTCAAGATCGAGCACGCTGTAGCCCTTCGACGCGAGCAATTGGTGGAACATGTACTCCCGGTAGTACGACGACCACCACTTGTGCACGTTCTGGAGATAGCCCGCCCCGTGGACGAAGATCACCGCTGCGTGGTTCGACGGCGCCGCGGTGGGGCGATACAGCCGCGCGGGCACTCGTGCGCCGTCCCGCACCGGGATCATCACGATCTCCGGCTTGAGCCAGCTGAAGCTGCGCCATGCGGGCGTCGTGCTCTCCGTCACTTGGCGCAGCTCACCACCTGGCCGGTTGGCCTGGAAGTACAGCTCCGGCGGATGGTTCGCCGACGAGTGCAGCACGGCCAGCGTTTTCCCGTCGGGCGACACGACCGCATCCTGGCGCCCCTCGGCCGAGGTCAGCTGGGTCTTCCGGCCGCTCGCGACGTCGAGCGCGTAGCAATGCACTTGCCCGAAGTCGCCCTCGTTGGTGTGCAAGTAGAGAGTCTTGCCGTCGGGCGCGAGCTCCACCTGTTGGACTTCCCACTTGCCGCTCGTCAGCGCGCGCGCTGTGCCGCCGGACGCGGGCACCGTGTAGAGATGCGCGTACCCCGTCGCCTCGCTGCCGTAGTAGACCGTCTCCCCGTCCTTGAGCCACCCCGCGGTCGCGCTCAGGGGCCCGTCGAGCCACGCGTCGTCGTGCAGGTGCGCGACCTCGCGCCGCTCGAGTGATGCGAGGTCGACGACGACGAGCCAGGCATCCTGATAGTCCGTGCTGGTCACGCGCACCAGCGCATGTCGCGCATTCGCCGAAAAGCCGATCCCCACCTCGTTCGCTTCCCGTTTGCCCTTCCCCGAGTCCCGGGCAACCCACGTCACCTTGCCGGTCGCCACCTCGACGAGCGCCGCCTGCTGCCGCGACTGCGCGTCGCCCACCTTGGTACGGATCTGCTGCGTCTCCACGTAGCCCGACTGGGTGACCCAGCTCGGCAGCACCACCTGCCGTCCCTCCACCGAGTCCGCCTTGGCCCGCTCGGTCACAGTAACCAGCACGAACCGGGCGTCGGGCGTGACCTCGAGCTGCGTCGCGCTCTGCCGCTCCGCGAGGTACAGCGGCTTCACAGTATGCACCGTGTCGGTGTCGGCCCGCATCCGCTCGTCCGCCACCTGACGCCGGACGAAGTCGAACAGCTCGCGCTGCTGATCGCGCAGGAACTTCTTTTCCCCGGTGGGCTCACCCGGCAGCTTGGGCGCGGGTCCGCGGCGGATGTCGGTCAGCTGGCGCAGCGAAGAAGACCGTGCGGCCATCCGCCGACCACGCGGGATCGGACTCCGGACTCGGCGTCTGGGTGAGACGCCGCTTCGCGCCGGTGCGCTCGACCAGCCAGACGTCGCCCTTCAACACCACGACCTCCCGCCGCAGGTCCGGTGACCACGCGCTTCCCCCGGTCGCCATCGCAATCGTGTCCACGGCGAATCGTGGCAACCGCTCCGGAGCCTGCGGCGCGCCCGCGACAGCCACGCGATAGTCCTGGTCCAGTGTGTCAACGCCGGGGCTGCGCCACGCGAAGTACACGTAGCGCCCGTCAGCCGAGAACCGCACATTGGACGGTGCGGTGCCGACGACGTCCGGTCCGCGCATGATGCTCTCCACGGTGAGGGGGAACCCCTGCGCGCTGGCGCGGCCGGGGAGCGAGACGAGGGCGAGTAGGAGCGCGATGCGGCACATGGCGACTCTCCGAAGACTGTGGGCGGGGCTAATGTGCGGCGCGCTCGCCGCGTGCACTACCAGCGAGCGCCCGCTGCGGCTCGGCACGACGTACACGGTCGAGCAGTCGGGCGCGCTGGCGGTGCTCGACTCCCTCGCGCGGCCCGAGCCGGCTGTTGTGGTCGGCCCCTCGGGGCAAATCCTCGCCGCGGCCGCGCGGGGGGACCTCGATGTCGTGATCACGCACGCGCCCAGCCTCGAACAACGTCTGCTCGTCGCCCCCGGGCACGCGCTGCTCGCGTGCCCGTTCGTCGCGAGCCGGTTCGCGATCGTGGGCCCCGCGACTGATCCGGCACGGATCGCCGCCGCGTCGAGCGCCGCCGACGCGTTCCGTCGCATCGCCGCGGCGGCCGGCCCGTTCGTCTCGCGGGGGGATTCCTCGGGCACGCACGTGAAGGAGCTGGCCCTGTGGGACCGGGCGGGCGGGCGACCCGCGGGCACGTGGTACCTCCAGTCGGGCGCCGACCAGACGACCACGCTGCACGTGGCCGATGAGCGTAACGCGTACGCGCTCGCCGACCTGCCGACGCTGGCCAAGCTCACCAGCCTGCGACTGCGCGTGCTGTTCGCGGCCGATACCGCGCTCACCAACCCTTACACCCTGTACGTCGTGCGCGAGTCCCGCGCGGGCGCCGCGGCGCGAGCGTTCGCGCAGCGCGCGATGGACGTGGCGCGGCCGCATATCCTGAACCTGCGCCTTCCGGACGGCACGCCGGCGTTCGCGCCGCGGCCGGACGACTGCGCGACGCCGGGGGGGAGGGCGCCATGAGAGGGGTTCACGCCGTGTGGGCAGTGGCGCTCGTCTGGCAGGGTTGCCACGCATCGCCTCCCGAGCCCGTACAACGCGCGACAGCGCTGCTCGGCACGTGGGATTACGTCGCCCCGCGGCGCGTGCCCACGCGGCCCACGCTCGGCGCCGGCCTTCGGGTCTCGCTCCAGTTCGATTCGGCCGCTCACGACACGGCGTTCGGACGGGTGGCGCGCTGGTTCGCCGGAGACGTCGGCAAACCGCCCGCCGCCTTCGGAATGGTAACGGGGGTGGTCGCACGCGATGGCGCGGTCACCATTACGATCCCCAGCGCCGGGGCGGCCGTCGCGCCGATGACCCTCACCGCCACACTTGCCGGGCGCGACACGTTGACCATCACCACGGCCTCCTTCGCTCCGGGCCCCGCGGCGTTGCTCGTGCGGAGCGCCCGCCCGGCTACTGGGAAACCGTAAGGGAGTAGCCGGCGATGGAGCGGAGGTCGTAGCTGCGCGCGGCGACGCTCTGGACGGTCGCGACGTACTGGCTCGCCTGACCCAGGTTCGTCACGCCGATCGTGAGGATCGTCCCCTGGGCGAGCGTCCCCGTGAGGGCGAACCGCGTGGTCGTGCCGAGCCGCTGTGCGAACAGCCGCAGTCCCGTGCCGGGCGTCGCGCTCGTGAGGGCGGCTGGGCCGGTGACCGTGAGAAGAATCGCCCCGTCGCCCCCGCTGTTCGGCGTCGTGAGATCGACCTTGAGCACACCTGCGACCGGCCCGGTGCTGTCCCGGCAGGTCAACGTCGCACCCAGGAGCACGAGGAGCGCCACCGTCCCGGTCAGTCGACTCACCGCGCGGCCCCTTTCGCTCGTAGTGCCTGCACGCCGGCCCGCCGCTGCGCCGTGAGCGGCGCGCCGGTGGCGTCGACCCACGCGAGGAAATCGCCGAGGTCGAACCGGCCGTTGGCGTTGCCGAGCTGGTCGAGGTCGCCCTGCTCCTGGATCGTGAGGCCCGCGCCGCCCAGGATCTGGGACACCACGGCGCTCGCGGCGATGGGCGCGAGGAAAACCGCCCGCACGGCATAAGGCCGGTTCATCGGAAGTGTGACGGACAGCGACTTGGACACGGTATCGCCGGCCCACGAGACGAACGCGCGTACGCTGCTGGTGTCGTTGGCCGTCAGCGTCACGGAAGTCCCCTCGGGCAAGAACGAGCCGCTCGTGTCCGACGCCGTGACAGTGCCGCCGCTCGTCGCCACATAGGAGAGCCGGTGCGCCCGCGCCAGCGTCACGACGAGCGTGTCGGGCGTGGCGCCGGCTGTGAAGCTGTGCGTGCGTGCCAAACCATCGGACCACGAGACGAACAGCTGTCGGGTACGGCCCGCCGCCGTGTACTGCGTATCTGCCACGCTCACGGTGTGCGACGTTCCCTGGTTCAGCACGTTGCGATATGCGTGGTAGCTCGCCCCGTCGACCTGGATCACGGCCGCAGTGTCGGTGGCGCGGACCAGCGTCACCGGGAAGCTCACGCGGAAGGACATCTCCCCGTTGGGGACGACCTGCTGGATCTGATCCAGGACGATCCCCGCCGGCAGTGAGTCCGAGTTGCGGCGCGCCGCCGGCGTGCTCGACGCGGAGAAGAGGACGTTGGCTACGGGCACCCCAGGATATGGATCGCCGGCGTCGCCGCGATTGGACTGCTGCTGCGATGTGAAGGAGTTCGCGTCGAGGTTGCCCTTGCCGTCCGCCTGCACGAGCTCCAGGCCGTGGATCGGTCCGGCATTGATTGTGTTGGACGGGCCGCCCGTCGCGATCTGGGTCGAGTCCACATGCCAGATGAGCAGCCCGCCGCCGCAGCTGGACGGCAAGCCGCTGACGCGGCAGTGAAAGCCGATCATCGCGCTGTCGGACTGGACCGCCTGCCGATTCTCGAGCAGAAAGTACTCGCCCCGGGGATTCGCGCCCAGCACCGGCACGTAGAACGCGGTGTCGGAGACCGGAGCGGCGCCGAAATGATAGCTGCCGGGCACGCCCAACGACCGCACCGTGACCCAGCCGAGCTGGCTCAGGGACCACGCGTCCATACGCGACGGGCTCAGGGGGGAGGTGTAGTTGCCGCTTCCCATGAGTCCCCACTCGCCGATGCCTTCGGTCGAGTCCACGGTATCGTACAGGTCCGGGAGGCCGAAGCCGTGCCCGGTCTCGTGTGCCACGGTGCCGATTGGCATGATCTGCGTGCTGTCGCAACCCGTCGACCCGCCTACGCCACCCTGCAGGATGTAATCGAGGACCCAGATGTGCTGACCCGAGGGTCGGGTCGAGTGCGTCATGTACGCCGATTGCAACGCGAAGCGGTGCGCCCAGAGGTGGTTGGCGGGCGTGCCCCGCGACGGTGGCGGTCCGCACTCGCCGCCCGGCGCCTCCGGAAGGAACAGGATGAGGTCGACGATGTTGTCGCCGTCGCTGTCGTACTGGGTCCAGTCCACTGAGCCGTCGATCTTCGCCAACGCCTCGCGCAACCCCTGCTGCATCGCCAGCACCGCACTATCGGAGAAGAGCCCGTTGCAGTTGGTGGACCCGAACGGGTTCTCCTTTTGGCACTGCGTGCTCGTCCCGCCGGCGTACCTGACCTCGTTGCTGTCGAGCGTCACGGCGCCGTACGTCTCCCCCTGGACGCTCAGCAGGCCATTGGAGAGTTGCTCGTAGAACGAGCGGTACGTGTACGGGCGGCCGAAGGGCGGGGTGGCGGCGAATAGCACCTGATCGTACTCTGCCGCGGCGCGCACCTGGGCGCCCGGCGTGTCGCGGTACTTGAAGAGCAGCGCCGGGACGCGCAGCACGCCCGACACCGCGACGGCAGCCGCGGACGGCGCGCCGGGCGAGAGGAGCGCCCCTTCCCCTCCCCCTCCCCCGGCCGCGAGCGGGGCGTTCAGCGCCCCGAACTGCCGCCCGCCAAGCAGCCGGGCGCGGTTCTTCGCAACCCGGCGCGCCTGCTTGCGCCATACGCCGTCGCTCCGGAAGTCGAACTTACGGATCTCCCAACGGGGAGCGGGGCGGTCCTGGGCGCGCCCCGCGCCCGGAAACACCACGACCAGCAGCAGCCCCATCAGGAGCGAGCGAGAACGCATCACGTGCAGGAATCCCGGGATGAGAGCGGACCGACCGAATCTACCTTAGGACGTGGCGGCGCTGGAAGCTGTGCGCTCCCTCACGCCGCGCCGCGCGAGCAGCACGCCCAAGCCCATGAACCCGATCACACCGCCCACGACTTTGGCCTCGTACATCCACGGATGCGTCTCGTCCCCCGGCGGAACGAAGCCGAGGAAGATCGAGAAGCCGACGGCAGCGAGGCCTACGAGGCCGATCAGCCCCGTGGCAGGGGTGCGCGCCCGCCGCAGCCGCAGATAGGCCGCGAAGAGATACAGATAAGGAATGAAGAAAAGGATGAGGGTGGTCTGGGTCAGCACGAGATAGGCGTTCTTCACGGTCGAGCCAACCAGGCTCGCGACGACGAACACGGTGGCGAGCGCCCCCTGTACGAGCAGCGCGAGATAGGGCGTGTGCCAGCGCGGATGGATGCGACCGAAGGCGGGTGGCAGGGCGCCGTCCACGCCCGCCACGAACGGCAGGCGCGCCGAGCCCGCGAGCCACGCGCCGACGCCGCCCAAATTGCCGAGCGCGAGCAGGATGGCGACGAGCGCGGCGACGGGCGCGAGCCATGACACGCCGAGGCGCTGCACCAGCGCCGCCGTCGCCTGCGGCATCCCGTTCGTGATGCTCACCGTCTCGGCCGGCAGGGCCACGAGCATCGCTGCGGTGCCGAGGACGTACAGCAGGACGATGCCGATGCCTGAGATGACGATGCCCCGCCGCAGCGTCGCGGCGGGGTCGTGGATCTCGTCCCCGAGCGTCGGGGCGAGCTCGAGGCCGGCGACCGCGAACGTCATCGTGGCGAAGAGGTTGATCGACGGGAGGTCGAACTTGGCGGGTAGCAGCCCTCGCAGGGTGACCGGCGTCGCGCTGCCGTGCGCCACCAGCGACCACGCCGCGAGCGCTACGAAGACGAGCGCCGGTAGCCAGGTCCCGTGGCCGCCCAGGTTTTGGAGTCGCTTCCCGACTCGCAGGCCGACGACGTTCATACCGACCGCGAGCCACAGCCCCGCGAGCGACAGCGCGCCCACGAAGACGGTGTCGTCGCCGAGGTGCACGAACCGCGGTCCGCCCGCGTAGGCGGCGATCGCAGCGGTGGCGACGAGCAACGACGGGAAGTAAAAGAGGTTGTTGACCCAGTAGCCCCAGCCCGCCACGAATCCCTGGAGCGGTCCGAACGCCCGCCGCACCCAGCGATAGATACCGCCCGCCGCGGGATCGATGTCGGCGAGCTCCCGCACGGCGACCGCCGAAGGCAGGAAGAAGACGACCATCGCCAGCACCCACAGGAGTAGGCTGGCGAGCCCGAACTGGCTCGCCGCTGTGGTGAGCCACCGCAGCCCGACGATCGCCGTGATGTTGAACAGCACGACGTCGCGCAGCCGCATAACGCGGGGGAGCTGGTCAGGGACCCCTGGCATGAACCGTGGCGGTGAGCCACCCGATGCCGCTGCCCAGCGCCGCGCCACCCATCACGTCGGTCGGGAAATGCTTGCCACCGGCCACGCGCAGGGCGGCGACCCCCGCCGCCCCCACGTACAGCAGCACCGCGTTCCGGGCGCGGTGCGGCAGCTGCTCGCGCTGGGCCATGACGAGATACGACGTCGCCGCCGCGAACGCGAGCGAGGCGTGCCCCGAGGGGAACGACTGCCGGCTCTCCCGCTGCGACGCCGCCGCCATGGCAGCCGCTGTATCCGCTGTATAAAGGACCGGGCGACTGCGGTGCGCGATGACCTTGAGCCACCCGGTCGTCGCCTGCGTCCAGGCGAGCGCGTTGACGAACACCGCCGCGTTACCGCGTCTCTGACCCTGATCGAGCCCGTGGAGCGAGGCGAACGCTGCGGCGCCGACAACGCCCCCGAGCAGAACGCTGCTCGCGGTCGCGGCGCTGGCGGAAGCGTTGTTCAGCCCGGCGCGATCGATGCCCGGAACCGAGGCCGGGTCGCACGGGGCGCACGGCGGCTGGCCGCGCGGCAGATTCAAAGCAACAGGGATGAGTGACAGTGCGCCCGCGGTTCCGACCGACGCAGCGTCCCACCACGTGACACGATAGGGCGTCTGACCCGCTGCCGGCCGAGCGACGGCGAACAGCCAGACGAAGACGACCGCCGACCGGGACATGCAGGCTCTCGCTCGAAACGGGAGGCTTGGAAGTTACGTAGTCCAGGCGACACGTGCTAACTTACGTCCGCGCGGGACCTTGCGGTTTCGTGGCAGCGCCACTAGTGTCTAGGCTGCCTGTTTCTCACCCTAACTGTCTGGGGGCCCCGTGACTACCGAGACCCTGCAGCACGTCGCGCTGTTCGATAAGTGCAAGAGCTTCACGAAGGCGCGGGAGCTTCAAGCTGCCGGGCTGTACCCGTACTTCCGCCCGATCTCCCACTCGGAAGACACGGTCGTCGTGATCGAAGGCAAAGAGCGGATCATGATGGGCTCCAACAACTATCTGGGGCTCACGCATCATCCCGAGGTCCTGGCCGCCGCTAAGCACGCACTCGAGCGCTACGGCTCGGGTTGCACCGGCAGCCGGCTGTTGAACGGGACGCTCGACTTGCACGAGCGGCTCGAGGCCGAGCTGGCGCAGTTCTTCGGCAAGGAAGCGTGCCTCGTGTTCTCGACGGGATACCAGGCGAACCTGGGGCTGGTCTCGGGCCTCGTGGGGCGCGGCGACGTAGTGTTCCTCGACAAGCTCGATCACGCCTCGATCGTGGACGGGGCGAAGATGTCGTACGGCGACACCGTGCGCTTCAACCACGCCGACCTGGCGAACCTCGAGCGCAAGATGCAGCAGGTGCCCGCGGGCACGGGCATGATGATCATCGTCGACGGCGTCTACTCGATGGAAGGCGACATCGCCGACGTGCCGAGCCTGCTCAAGGTCGCGCAGAAGTACGGCTCCGCCCTCGCGCTGGACGACGCGCACGCGGTCGGCGTGCTCGGTCCACGGGGAGACGGCACGGCCGCGCATTTCGGCCTCGTGGACGAAGTGGATATCATCGTGGGCACGTTCTCGAAGTCGCTCGCCTCGATCGGGGGCTTTGCGGCAGGGTCCGAGAGCGTGATCCACTACCTGAAGCACAACTCGCGGCCCCTGATTTTCACCGCCGCGCTGCCGCCCGCCAACACGGCCGGAGTGCTGGCCGCCCTGCACATCCTGCAGCGCGAGCCGGAGCGGCGCGACCAGCTCTGGGTCAATACGCGGCGCCTCCAGGAGGGACTGCGCTGCGAGGGCTTCGATATCGGGCCGACGGCGACGCCCATCGTGCCGGTCCTCATCGGGCCGCTCGAGAAGACGTTCCTCTTCTGGCGGAAGCTGTTCGAGAGCGGTGTGTTCACGAACCCCGTGGTACCGCCCGCCGTGCCGCCGTCCCATTGCCGGTTGCGTACCAGCCTGATGGCGACCCATACCGCCCAGCAGATCGACCACGCCCTGGAGGTCTTCGCCCGGCTCGGCAAAGAGCTGGGGGTCATCTGAGCGCAGTGGAGATCGCGCCCGTCACCGACGGGCGCGATCTCGAGCGCTTCATCGCCTTTCCCTACGACCACTACCGCGGCGACCCGCTTTGGGTCCCACAGCTGCGCATGGACGTGCGCACGCTGCTCTCGCCCGCGAAGAACCCGTTCTTCCAGCACGCCGAGGCGCAATACTTCGTCGCACACGCCAACGGTCGACCGACGGGGCGGATTGCGGCCATCAAGAACGACGCGCACACCCGTGCGCACAACGACCGGGTCGGGTTCTACGGCTTCTTCGAATGCGTGAACGACCCGGGAGTGGCGACCGCCCTGTTCGACGCGGCGGCGGCCTGGCTGCGACGCAAGGACCTGGCCATCATGCGCGGCCCGATGAGCCCGTCCATCAACGACGAGTGCGGCCTGCTCATCCAGGGGTTCGACACTCCGCCCACCTTGATGATGCCGCAGAATCCACCGTACTACGTCGACCTGCACATGCGCTACGGCTTCGCCAAGGCCAAGGATCTGCTGGTGTACGAGAGCACGACCACCCGACTCCCCGAGCGCATCGTGCGGGCGGCCAGCGTGATCGCGCAGCGCAAGGGCATCACGCTGCGGGCACTCAACATGCGGCGCTTCACAGCCGAGGTCGAGCTGGTCAAGGCCCTTTACAACGAAGCGTGGGAGAAGAACTGGGGGTTCGTGCCGTTGAGCGAGGCGGAGATCGACCACCTCGCCAAGCAGCTCAAGCCGATCGTCGTGCCCGACCTGGTGTGCTTTGCCGAGCGCGCCGGACAGGTCATCGGCTTCGCCGTGGCCTTGCCCGACTTGAACGTCGCCCTCAAGCACAACCCGTCGGGGCGTTTGTTCCCCGGCATCCTCAAGGTCCTGTGGCACGCCCGCAGGGTGCACCGCCTGCGCATCCTGCTGCTGGGCGTGCTGCGGGATTACCGCTCGAGCGGCGTCGACGCGTTGATGTACCACTGGATCTGGACCAAGGGGATCGCGCACGGATTCACCTGGGGCGAAGGGGGCTGGATCCTCGAGGACAACGCCGCCATGAACAACGCGGCCGTGCAGCTCGGCTTCCGGCCCTACCGCACGTACCGGATCTACGACAAGCCCCTGTGAAGGCGTTCGTCACCGGCGGGACGGGCTTCGTCGGCGCGCACCTCGTTCGGGCGCTGCTCGAGCGCGGCGAGGAGGTCGGCTGCCTCGTCCGCAGCCCCGCCAAGGCACAAGCGCTCGGCTGGCGGAACGTCCGGATCGTGCGGGGCGATTTGGACGACGCTCGCGCCCTGGCGGAGGGCTGCGCGGGCGTGGACGTCGTGTTTCACGTCGCCGGCCGGATCAGCGCCCGCGATTCGCAGGAATTCATGGAGGCGAACCGCGACGGCACCGCCAATGTGCTCGAGGCCGCCTCGCTCCAGCCGCCGCAGCGCTTCGTGCTCGTCTCGTCGCTCGCCGCCGGCGGGCCCACGACGCCGGGCCAGCCGATCGAGGAAGCGCGCCGCCCTGCGCCCGTCACACCGTACGGCCAGAGCAAGCTCGCGGCCGAGATCCTGGTCCGGGCGATGCCGTTTCCCTGGACCATCGTGCGCCCGCCGACGGTGTATGGCGAATGGGATCGCGAGGTCTTGAAGGTCTTCAAGTTGGCCCGCAGGGGGCTCGTGCCGGTGTTCGGTGACGGATCGCAGGAGCTGTCGGTCATCTATGCAGGGGACCTGGCGGGCGCTTTGGTCGCCGCAGCGACCTCCCCCGGCGCGGCGCGCCAGGTATACTACGCGGCGCATCCCGCCATCACGACGAGCCGCCAGCTGGTGCGGGCGGTCGGCCGGGCGGTGGGACGCGAGCCGCGCATCGTGCCGCTGCCCGCGCCCGTCGCCCGCGGAATGCTCTGGGTCATCGGGTCGCTCGCCCACCTCGTGGGCCGCGCAACCGTGTTGTCGGCCGACAAGGCGGACGAGTTCCTCGCCCCCGCCTGGACCTGCCGGCCCGACGCGCTGATGCGGGACACCGGGTGGCGCGCGGCGACGGACCTGGACGCGGGGCTGCGGCGCACCGCCGAGTGGTACCGCGCGGAGGGATGGCTGTGAACGACACGTCACCCGAGGGCACCATGGCACGTCGCACGGGACCGCTGGCGTTCCGTCGTGCCGTCCTGCAACGGTTCACCGCCATCGATCTCGTCACCCTGCTGTACGTAGCCGTCGCGACCGCCGCCGTGCTGCTCTTCACCGCCGACGATCGAGCGGGGTGGGACTGGTTGCTCCTCGCGCACGTGCTGCTGGTCGGGCTCGTCCTGCTCGCCCCGCGAGCGCGCGACGCGGGGCCGGTCGGCCGCTTCCTCGGCGACTGGTACCCCATGCTGCTGCTCGGCGGGCTGTACGCCGAGGTGGGCGTGCTCAACGTGGACGTCGGCTACCAGCACGACCTCGCGATCCAACGCCTCGAGCTGTGGGTGTTCGGCTCGCAGCTGTCGTACCGCTGGATTCGCGAATGGCCGAACCCCGTGTTCTCATGGATCATGCACACGTGTTACATCGCTTATTACGCGATCCTGTGTGCTTCTCCCCTCGGCCTGTGGATCAGCGGGCGGCGCGACGCCGCGCGGCGCACGATCTTCGCTGTGATGGTGACGTTCTATCTCTGCTACGTGGTGTTCCTCTTCTTTCCGGTGGCAGGCCCGCGCTACGCCTTCGATCTCGCGCACAACGCCGCGACCGACACCTGGCCGGCGCGCGCTACGCAATGGTTGCTCGACCGGGGCGACTCCTGGGGCGCGGCGTTCCCGTCCTCCCATGTGGCCGCCGCCGTGGTCGCCGCGATCTGCGCGCTGCGCTACTGGCGCCCCTTGGGACTCGCGCTCGCGCCCCTGACGCTCGGCCTGGTGCTGTCGGTGGTGTACGGGCAGTTCCACTACGCGGTAGACGCGCTGGCCGGCCTGTTCGTGGCCGGCGGGGTGCTGGTGTCGCAGTACATCTACGGGGCGGAGCCGGAGAAGGTCGGCGCCCGACTCCCGGCGGGGAGCCTGGAGCAGGCCTAAGCCTCACGCGCCGCGCGCGCGGCGATGGTGTCCAGGTCCCCGCCCAGCGCGTCCATGCGGTGTTGGAACTGGATGTCGATGATCAGCAACCCCACCACGTACGCCGCCAAGTTCACCGCAAACACGATCGTGAAGAGCAGCGGGTACGGGAGCCAGATCCCGAAGTAGAGCGCGAACCGCTTGACCCCGGGGTCGAGCTTCGAGCGGTCCGCGATGCTCGTCATGAGCAGAATCGCGACCACCGCCAGCAGGCCCAGCTTGAGCGAGACGAGGCCGGCGTAGACGAAGCCGGCGAAGATGACGGCTTCGGACGCCCGATCGAGCCGTGTGTCGAGCCGGCGGCCGGCTTCGGAGGCGAGCCCAAACTCCCGCGCGATGCCGCCGTCGATCCCGTCCAGCACCTGCCCCAGAGCCATCAAGCCGAGGCCCCAACCGAGCCGCCCGGCGGCCACGGCCGCGCCCGCAGCGACGCTCGCTCCGAACGCCGCCCACGTGACCTGCGCGGGCGACAGGCCGAGCGTGAGGTGAACCAGCCGCAGCAGCGGGCGGATCGCCCGGTCCAATCCCCGGCCGACGACTGGCGCAAAGTCATACATGGATGCCGAACCACCGGAAGTACACTACGACGTTCGCCGTCAGCAGCACCGTAAACAGGACGCCTTCTTTCACCCTGTCCGGGATGTGGGTGAGCCATCCACGGGTCACCCAGGGCGAGTACGGGTACAGCGGCATCTTCTCGAAGCGCACGCTGTAGTCCATGGCGATGTGGATCGCGAAAAACACGAGGGGCACGACGGTGCCGAGGAAGATGGATAGCGGCACGATCCACAGCAGCGCTACCGGCTCCTGCAGCGACGAGCGCCAGTAATAACCGCGCTTGTCTCGCAGGCCCACCGCCCGGAGGTAGAACGGCGCCTTCACCACGTGGTCCACGTCCACGCCGACTCCGAACGCGTAGGCGAGGGCCGCGTCGCGGCCGTGCAGCTCCATCGCTTGCACACCGAGCGTGGTGGCGAGGATGTGTGTGAACAGCGTCACGGCGCCGTCGCCCGCTCGGCGGTCGGATGGCGCCCCGACAACCACACGAGTCCGAGTCCCGCCCCGATCCAGGCCAAGTCGCGCAGCCGGCTCACGATCGCCGTATAGACGCCGAGCGCCGGGTCGAGACGCAGCAGTCGGAAGAAGAGATACAGGGAGCCCTCCTTGGTGCCGACTTCGAAGGGCACGATGAAGATCACGTTCTGAATCAGCGAGGTGAGCCCCCCGATGGCGTAGGCTTGCAGATACGTGATGTGCAAGCCCACGCCGAGGCCGATCAGCACGTACTCGAGCATGAAGATCGAGCGACTGAGATACTCGAGCAGGAGCGCCTGCCAGAAGCGATCGGGTCGCTTGTGATAGAAGTCTGTAATCTGCGCATCCATGTCCGCGAGCGTCGCCCGCTTGGACTCGAGGCGCTGGCCGAGGCGGTCGAGCAGCGGGATATGGTGTATCAGATCGAGCGCCCGCTGCAGCACGCCGCGGCGATGTCCCGTCAACAGCAGCCAGCACAGCGCGGCGAGCACCGCACCGGCGACGGCCAGGCCGGCGCGCAGGGCCGGGTGAGGCGGCAGTAGCACCGCGCCGAGCATAACTGCCGTGAGGAAGCTCAGCAGCATCCCCAACGTATGCAACATCTGATAGATCACGACCGACCCCGCCGCACGACGCACGCCCAGCCAGCGCGACAGCGCCGCGATCTTGAACGGCTCTCCGCCGACGTTGACCATCGGCGTGACGAAGTTGAGCGAGAAGCCGGCGACGGTGATCGCGTACGTGCGCCAGAACGGCGGGCGCACCGGCTCGTCCGCCATGGTGAGCCACCACGCCGCCGCACTGCAGGCGTACACCACGCCGTAGAGAATGAGGATCGGGACGAACATCCAGCCCGTGTGGACGGCGTCGGCGAGCAGCGTCCCCACGCCGATGCGCGCTACCAGGTAGGCGAATACTGCGGAGCCGCAGACGAACAGCAGGGCCTGCAGCTTGCGGCTCACACGCCGTCCGGGATCGCGACCCTGCAGCCGCGCTGGGCGGCCTGGTAGGCGTGCTCGACCACCGTCGCCACGCGTCGGATGTCGTCGAGGTAGGGGACGGCGGCGCGGGTCGGATCGCCCTGGTCGAGCGATGCGACGAACGACTCGAACAGGCCCGCGAACCAGCGATGGTACGCCGTCTTGTCGAGCTCGGCGGAGCAGTCGTACCGCTCGAGCGTGCCGTCGCGCTCGAGCCGCAGCTCACCGCCCACCCACTCGATCGCGCCGCGCTCTCCGACGAACCGGATGCGGTTCTCGCGACGGCGCGCGGCCCACGTGAAGAACATCGTCACCAGCCGCTCGGCGTATTCGAACTGCAGCGACGCCGTGTCCTCGACCTCGTAGGTGCGATGCCGCAGTCGCCCGGTCCACGCGGTCACAGCAGCCGGGACCCCTGCGACGTCGAGCAGCTGGTACACGAGATGGGTCCCGTGGTCGAGCAATACGCCGCCCCGCCCCGCCGCACTCGTGCCGCGCCACGGCGTACCCCCAGCGTCACGCCCCGGATCCGCCGTGAGCCGGTAGACCCCGAGCTCCGCGAGGTGCCAGCGCCCGATCGCGCCTTCGCGCAGCCAGTCCTTCACCCGGAGCCACACCGGATTGAAGCGGTACTGATGACACGGCATCACGATCCGGTCGCGGACCCGGGCCGCCGCGGCGATGCGGTCCGCTTCGGCGCGCGTGAGCGCCACAGGCTTCTCGCACACGACGTGGTAGCCCCGCTCGAGGCCCCACAGGATGAGATCGAGATGCGAGACCGTCGGCGTGCAGATGTCGATGAAGTCGACTGGTCCGAGGGCGGCGAGCTGCTCGCGTCCCGACAGCAGCGGGATACCGTCGACGGGCGGCACGTCCGCGGCGCTGTCCACGACGGCGACGATCTCGACCCGCTCGCGCAGGCCCGCCGCGGTCAGTAGCGCGGGGATGTGAGACTGCCGCGCGGTGCCGCCCGCCCCGATGACGGCCCCGCGGTACCGCCGCGCGTCAGGTGATGCGGGCGTAGACATTGCGCTGGTGCTCGAGGGCGTCGGCGAGCGAGGCGGCGTTCCATTCGTGCATCAGGAGCAGCACCACCAGGAGCAGGCTCATCGGCACCGCCTCGGCCCAGAGGAACGCCGAGATGTGGCCCGCGACGGCGGCCGCGCCGAGCAGCACGAAGCGGATATTCTGACCCAACCAGCTGCACAGCGGCAGCAGGACTTCCTGGCGCTCGCGGTACTCCACCCGGAAGGTCTCGGGCCCGCCCGCCCGCCGCAGCAGCCGGATCAGCTTGACCGAGCGCGGAAACAGCTGCGCCTGCCGCACCACGTAGTCCCGGTACACCCGCGCCCCGAAGCGCTCCATCACCGTGCCGCCGGGTCGAGGCTCCAGGTCCTCGGGGAGGTCGAGCTCGCCGGCGGCCCCCGCGCCGATATGAAGAAACGCGTTCCGAATGAAATCCACCGCGGCGCTCTGGTAGGTGTGGGCGAGCCCGGCGCAGGCGACCAGCAACGCGGCGCCGGGCCACCACACGCCCGCGTGGGCCAGCCGGTACATCAGGTGGAAATACAGATTGACGAACCGCAGGTTGTCGCTGATGCCGTCGAGCGCGCGCCCAAACCGGGTCGAGGTGCCCCGCAGCCGGGCGAGCTGGCCGTCCGCCGAATCGAAGACGTCCGACACGACGAACAGCAGGAACCCGATGACGTCGATCCAGCGGTCCCGGTACACGAACAGATGGCCGGCGACCAGCCCGATGAGCAGCGACCACAGCGTGACCTGGTCGGGTGAGATCCCGGTCGGGTAGAGCGCCCGGGCGATCCGGATCCCGACGGGCCGGAAGAAGCGCAGGTCGAGCCACTCCTCGACGGCGTGGCCCTTATCCGACAAGTCGTTCCGCGGCTTCACCGAGCACGTCCTTCATGGTGGCGAGGGCGCCCATCGCCTGGTCCTCCTCGATGACGAGCGGCGGGTTGATGCGCACCTCGGGATTGTAGATCATCGCCAGCACGCCGCGCGACAACAGCGTGTCGAAGATCCACCGGGTCGTCTGCTTGTCGAGCAACGTGCGCGTGCCCGGCACCACTAGGTCCAGGCCGATCAGCAAGCCGCGGCCGCGCACATCCGAGACGATCGGCACCTCCGACTCCCAGCGCCGCATCTCGGCCAGCATCTTCGCTCCCAGCCGGCGGGAATGCTCGACCAGGTCCTCCTCGAGGATCGTCTCGATCGTGACCCGCGCGGCCGCGGCCGCCAGCGGATTCCCGCCGTAGCTCGACGAGCTGCCGCTCGGATTGGCGAACGGCTTGGCGAACGCGACCTCCTCGCGCGCGATGAGCCCGCTCATCGGGAAGCCACCGCCGAAACCCTTTCCGATGGTGATCACGTCGGGGATTACGCCCTCGTGCTCGATGGCGAACATCTTTCCGGTGCGCCCGAACCCGGTGATCATCTCGTCGCAGATCAGCAGCGCACCGAGCTCGTCGGCGAGACGGCGCAGCGCCTGGAGATAGCCCGGCGGCGGGACGACATTGCCGGCAGTCCCCTGGATCGGCTCGACGATGATCGCGGCCACGTCCTTGCTCGTCTCGAGCTCCACCTTCTTCCTGAGGAACTCCACACAGTGCCACTGGCACGACGGAAACGTCTTGTCGAACGCGCAGCGCGCGCATGCGGCATACGGCGCGAGATAGGCGCCCGGCATGAGGGGGCCGAGCGCGTGCTTGAAGCTCGCGCCGAGCACGGGGAGCACGCCGCCCGTCTTGCCGTGAAAGCCGCCCCAAAACCCGAGCACTTCGGTGTGCCCGGTGCGCGACTTCGCGAGCCGCAGCGCCGCCTCGACGGCTTCGGCCCCGCTCGAATAGAACTGCGTTCGGTTCAAGTCTCCGGGCGCGAGCTCCGCGAGCAACTTGACGAGCGCCGCGCGGTGCTCGGTGGTAAAGCTGCCGACGTGAATCCGCGCGATCTGGCGCTGCAGCGCCGCCACGTAGCGGGGATGCGCGTACCCGAGACTCGCTACTCCGACGCCCGCGAGCAGGTCGATGTAGCTGTTGCCGTCCACGTCGTACAGCACGGCGCCCTCGCCGCGCTCGATCGCGAGCCGGCTGAACAACGCCACGCTCTGCGTCCCGGGAGCGAGGTAGAGCGCCTCGAGGTCGAACAGCGTCTTTGACCTGGGCCCGGGGATCTGGGTCTTGCGCAGGGTGTGCGTCACGCGTGTTTCCGGTGTGCGAAGCGACCAGTGATGTAGTCGGCGATGGCCCGCGCCGCCTCGTCGCGGAACGGCGCGAAGCTCGGCCAGTCGTTGATGTCGATGAGCACGGGGCGATCGGGCTCGGGAAACGCCACGTCGCCCCCGAACACCTCAAGCCCGAGGAGCGCCGCCGCCTCGAACGCCAGCGCCTTGAGCCGGCTTTCGTGCACCCGCGGCCGCTCGCCGGCGAATCCGGCATCCGAGCCGTACCAGCGGAAGAACCACCCGTCCGTCACACCGTAGAACTTCACGATCGGACCGGGCACGTGCTCTTGCAGCGCGACCCAGGGGATGCCGCGGGCCGTGAACGCCCGCAGCGCTGCCGCGACCCGCTCGCGCGGCGTGGCGATCACGTCCTCCGGCCGCTCGGCGTGGACGTCCCCTCGCTTGATCCACACGTCATGATGATCGGGACACAGAGCATCGAGCTGCTCCAGCGGCAACGCCGCGGAGCTGGCGAGGATGAGGGTACGGGGAAACGCCAGCGAGCTCTCGCCGAGCCGCTTTACCAGGCGGTGGCGGTGGCAGTTGAGCGCGCTCGACGGCCGGTTCACGACCACGGCGCCATCGCACTCCAGCGGCATGAGCTGCTCGGCCGCGAGCGACCCCTGACACATGTTCAGGTACAGCTCCGCCACCGGGAGCCGCCCCTGCTCGACTTCGCGCTCGCTGGTCTTGACGGCGTCCCACCCCTTCGTCTCGAGCGCGGTGACGGTCGCATCCAGCACGGCGGTATCGTTCACGCGATGCTGCATGGGCGAATACGACGGGCTACGGTAAATCGCGACCAGTTGCGCCAAGGCGGTCTCGCTCCCCGGGGTCCGGACTCAGGCCTCGCGCGCGGCCAGCCACGCGTTGGCAGTTTGCAGATCTGATGGACGATCGATATCGATGATGCGCGGTACCTCCACCGTCCCCAACCGCCCTCCTTCCGCCACCACCGCCTTGAGGAACCGGCGCATCTTGTGCACGCCGCCGCCGACAGCGTCGGCGGCCGCGCGGCGGACGCCGGCGCTCAGGCCGTACACGCCGCCTGTGACGCAGGGCGGGTGGATCGGGTCGTCGCTCACGGTCAGGACGAAGCCGCCCTCTCCCCGTCTCACGTACACAGGAGACTCATCATCAACGTACGGCGTCACAGCGAGCGCCATGTCGGCGCCCTCCGCCAACTGCCGCTCCGTCCCCCGATAGACCGCCTCCCAGTCCTCCCGTCGCATCACCGTGTCGACCATGGTGCAAAAGACGGGGCCGGGCGGCACGGCGCGCAGCCCCTCGACCAGCGTGTGGAGCGACGAGGGTGTGCGGCACTCGATCACTGTAAGGGGCCGCGCAAACCGCGTTCCGTCAAGCAGGCGCCGCACGGCCGGGAAATCTGCTCGCACCGCACAGGTGAGACTGGTGCACCCGAGGGCCTCGAAGGTCTCGAGCAGGCGCAGGATCTGCGGCTTGCCCGCTACCTCCACCAGGGGCTTGGGGATCGCAATCCCAGCCGTCGCGAGCCGCGAGCCTTCCCCACCGGCGAGAATCAGGCCGTGCACCCTAGGCGAGGATCCTTTCGATCTCGGGGAGGCGCGTGATGCGCGCCGTGGGGCCGGGCCCCGCCGGTTGCGCCCGGTCCGGCGGGGCAAGCCAGCACGTGCTCATGCCGAGCCCGGCGGCCGCGGTGATGTCCACCTCGAAGTTGTCGCCCACCATCCAGGCGCGCTCCGCCGGCGCCCCCCCCAGCGCGGCCAGCGTCTCGCGGAAGATCCGGGGATCGGGCTTCGCCACGCCCAGCACCCCGGAATCGCTGACGGCCGCGAACAACCGCGCGAGGCCCAGCTCCTCCAAGCACACCGCCAAGTTCCCGGTGAAATTCGAGACGATGCCGAGCGGGTAGCGACGCGCGACACGCTCGAGCACCGGCCGATTGCGTTCCACCGCCGCGCGCGCCTGACCGTCGAACGCGTCCGCCATCCGCCCGGCGTGCACGGCGTCGCGATCGGGGACCAGCTCGAAGAGCAGGCGCACCTGCGTCTCGACCATCTGTCGGAAGCCGAAGCCGCGGATCCCCGGCGCCTGCGCCAGCGCCTGATCGGACCGCTGGTACAGCAGCTCGAACGCCGCATAGTCCAGCGCGCCACCCGCCGCCCGGTACGCCGCGTGGAAGCGCGGGCTCCAGTGCACCCCGTCGGCATCGAGCGTCCCGCCGAAGTCGAAGAGAACGACCTCGGGGATCAGGGGGTGCGTTTCTCGCGGTGCGCGTGCGCTGCGCCGTGCTGGTGCGCGCCCACGCCCAGCGGCATCGGCATGCGCATCGACATCTCGTGCCCTCCACCGAGGCGCATGTAGTGCCGGTAGTCCTGCTGATAGAGCGAGTCGGTCCGATCCGCCGCCGGCCACTCGACGCCGCGGTCGGGCACAAACAGGCCACCCACGACCCCCATCCCGCCGTCTGGAATCGATTGATCGGTCGGATTGTCGTAGTAGACGCTCACCCGGTACGTGTGGTCCGGAGCGATATGGACGCCGAGCCCACTCCAACCGTACAGCCGACTCACCGGGACGGACGCGATGTGGCCCGCCGCGTCGCCGACCGGCGCCGCATGGTAGATCACCTCGCCCGTCGTGGCATCGACGAACTCGATCAGGCGTCCGTAGTCGTGCATGTGGCCGCCTAGGCCGACGACCTTCCCCGGGACCGCCGGATGCCCCTCGTACGCGCGCGACGAGCGGCCCGGCGGGAGGGTGAAGGACTTGTCTCCCACCGGGAAGGCGACATCCATCTGCCACGGGGACGCCCGGAACAGCGGCCACGGCCGCCCGGTAGGCGTGAAGTCCATCACGAGCCGCACCCGCGCCTCGTGGTAGGTCGCGGTCGTCAAGTTCTCGACCATCGCGCTCGCGACGACGTGCTCGCCCCGTTTGAGCGGCAACCCGAAGAGGAGCCCTGGCAGCCGGACTGGGCCCGTCTCGCGCCCGGCCGCGAGCAGGCGGCGCGAGATCGGGAGAAACAGCTCGCGGTGGTCCGGGTCGATCAAATTGAAATGATGGATCAGCTCGTCGGGGAGCTCGCGACCGGCGCTGTCCACCACCCCGACGCGAAAGCCGTGGATGGAGCCGTCGGCCGGTATCTCGAGCGTCGCGACGGGCGGCTGCGCGAGCTGGTGGTGCGGCGTGTGGGCGGGCAGGTCGAGCGGCGCGAGGTCGATGACGAGGGCGCCGCGCCCCAGGTCGGTGAAAATCCGAGCGCCGGCGGCGTCGCTCGGCGGCCCGGAATGGCGCCCGTCCCCGGGATTGAGCGCGAGGAGCAGGGCGAGCGGCAGTGAGCGATGACGCATCATGGCGGGGAATTGTAATAGCGGCCGCCGACCTGGGGCAACGGACCCTCCTCCGGCCCGCTCAAGGAGCCGCGGGGCGAGCGAGCAGGGCGGCGTCGCCCGAGTGGAGCCGCTGCACGGCCGCCACCACCGCGGCCGGTTGCTCCTCATAGATGAAGTGGCCCGCGCCGGGCACGGTGTCCACGGCGAACGAGCGGAGCAGACGGGCGAGCGTGGCCACCTCCGCCGGGCTCACGCCGGACCCGCGCCCTAGGGTGCCCACAACGAGGCGCACCGGGCAGCGGATCTCCCCGAGGTGCGGCGCGAGCCGCTCGCCCTCGCGCGCCTGGGCCATCGCCAGATAGGCCTTGAGCGTCCCATCGAGATCGCGCGCCGCCCCGGCCGTGTAGCCGTCGACGACCTGATCGGTCACCCACGTCGTATCGCCGGATGCGGCGATCAGGCCGCGCCGGACCTTGGCTCGGACCAATCGCTCGCCGCCGAACAGCTTGATCCACGGCGCGAGCTGGATCGCCCGACGGAAGCCGCGGGTCGTAGCGGCCTCGGCAGGGCCACCGTCGAGCGACACAATGCCCCGAACCAGATCGGGCCGCCGATACGCGAGCCGGTACGCGATCGCTGCGCCGACCGAATGCGCAACCACGATCGCGTCGCCCACGCCCAGACGGTCGAGCGCGGCAGCCACGCGATCCGCCTGCGCGGTGAGCGAATAGTCCGCGTGCTCGGGCCGGGCCGAGGTGCCGATGCCGAGCGGCTCGATCACAATCGTGCGGTACCCCGCGTCGACGAGCCTCGGCAGCACGCTGCGGTAGCCGAACGCCGATCCGAACAACCCCGGAATGAGCACGACGGGGTCGCCCGCTCCGCCGACCGTGACCGATACCGACTCGGCAGGCGCGAGGGCGATTGAGAATGCGCGCGACGTGTCCGCGAGCAGCAGCACGGCGAGGAGCCACATCGCTCACTCCGTGGCAAACAGACGGCGCGCGACGGTGAGCCCGACGAGCGCGACGGTGCCGACGAGCAGGAGCCAAGTCGACATATGCACCAACACCCCGAATCCCGCGATCAACAGCAGGCGCGGGAAGCGTCCGAACGCAACGGCTGCGAGGAACTTGGAGAGTGGGTAGCGCGAGAGCGGCGCGAGAATCCTGACGGCGGAGTCCGGGATCGGCGAGAAAATCACGATCGCCGTCGTCCAAAAGGGCGCGCGCGAGAAGGCGTCGATACTCCACCGCACGGCCTTCCCGGCCTTCAACGCCGAAAGCTTCGGCAGCTCGGCCGCCCAATCCACCAGCCGGTAGTTGAGCGCCTCGGCAAGCGACGCGGCCGCCGTCCCGACGAGCGCCAGCACCCACGCTGGGTAGAAGCGGGCGTAGTAGAGGAGGGTCGCTTCGAACGCGGTCGGCAGCAGCGGCGAGAGCGGGCCGTGCACGAACAGCGCGAGCAGAAAGAAGACCATGAGCTTCACGCAAGCAGTTCCGCGTAGCGCCACACCACGACCGCGAACACCGCGCCTTCGAGGATCCATGCCCACGGCTGCCGGTAGTAGCCCGCATACATCGAGCGGCCCCAGTAGCCGGTGTTCTTCCAGAGGTCGATGGAAAAGCGGCGCTCGCTGAACGGCAGCAGGAGCGGGATGCCGGTATCGGTCGGCAGATCGGCCACGACGTGCAGGACGATGCTCGCGAGCGCGAGCACGCCGAGCCACGGACCGAACACGACGGCGGCCAGCACGCCGACCGCTGCGCAGAACGGCAGGCTGTGACTCCAGGTGCCGTGGAACTCCGGACGAGCCCACCCGGCCCGGATCAGGAGCGAGTCCGCGTTGGGGAGGAACTGCGCGGCGGTGACCACAGCGAAGGTCTCTGGCCGCGGATCGATCGAGGCGATCGCCAGGGCGATGCCCAGGTGCCCGAACTGCATGGTGTCTCCCGGAAAGGATCCGGGGACACGTTGGGCTCAGCGTTTCAAGCCGGTTTCAAGTGGAGCGATTCTCGCGGTACCGCTTGGCCTGCCCCGGGGTGACCATTTCCTGGAGCAGGACGCTGCGCACGATCGGCGCGGCGAAAACGTAGCCGCGTGCGTCTGCCACGAGCCACCGCTCCCACTCGAGCAGGTCAAGCCCCTCCTCGACGGCGACCCGATCGAGCCGGGTGGCGCGCGCGAGCTGGCCGGCCTCGGCCCGCTCCGCCAACGCCGCCGCGGCGCCCAGCAGCTGCTGCGCCGCCGGCGCGAGCTGGCGGAAGCGTTGGCAGATGACACCCACCACGGCCGGCGGCAAGTCGTTCGGCAGCGAGTCCACCAGCGTGCGCTTGGGCGACGGCCACGCGGCCGCGTCCGGCGCGAGCTTGTAGCCGCCCGCCACGGCCTCGAGCATCGCCGCGGCGAGGAGCGGAATGCCCGCCGTGTCCCGCTCGACGCGCCGGACCAGCCGCGCGCCTTCGGCCGCGTCATAGCGCGGGAGCGCCCAAGCGACCAGCGCCTCCAGCGCGGCGGCGTCGAGGCGGCCGAGCCGGATGACCTCGCCTTCCAGGTCGCGCCCGAGTCGCGCTCGCAGGT
>WNFX01001571.1_pt1 | contig 30020 bp, 45 predicted proteins | sample 5400111 | NCBI WGS metagenome assembly WNFX01 (sample SAMN13153363, study PRJNA577476) | soil metagenome | isolation source: 40 cm soil or saprolite under grassland replicate 1 | place: USA:California | collected 2016-06-15 | reverse complement strand
CGGCGGTCACAATTCCAGCCTCCGTCGGGCCATTGCCAGTGCGCCAGGCGCGTGGCCAGCGCCATCACCCGCGGATCCGACTGCATGCCGAGGCGGCAGCACACGAGGAGGCCATTTCCGTCCATCGAGGCGTGCTGCCGGTGGCGGCCAGAGATCTGGGGCGTCTTCCGCTCAGGGCCGAGCAGCCATTGCAGCACGCGGTTGACAGCGCCCACGACTCGGTCATCAGCTTCGGTGAGGCCGAGCTCGACGAGGCTCAGGAGACGCCAGTGTGCGCCCTGCCACTTCTTATAAGGATGGCCGGGGTATTCCCGAAGCAGCGCTTCCAATCGGGGATCCATGCGTATGGCCTGCGCCACAGACATCGCCCTCAGGAGGAGGATGCCACACGGGCTCTCAGGCGGGTTGCTTGCGCTGTCTCTGCTGGCGGAACAGCTCGGCGATCTCTTTGACGGTCGTCGCGTCCTCGGGACGCTTGTCCGCGCTGCGGAAGGAGACGATCCGCGGAAAGCGAAGCGCGAACCCCGGCTCATCTCCGACCCTGCCGGCCGTGTGCCGCGGGCTCGGCGTGATCTCGTCGGCCATCACCTCGACCACCACTTCGGGCTTGAGCCAGACATCGGGAACCAGGATCGAGTCCACACGCGCCGGGCGCTGATTGACCTGCAACTGGTCCGCCCGCTCGTGAAGCTGCCGCCATTCGGCGTCCGATAAGCCGGTGCCGAGCTTGGTGATGCTGGCAAAGCGGTCGTTGTCCGCGTCGTAGACGCCCCCCAGCAGCGCCCCGACGCCAAAGTCGGCGCGCTTGCCCTTGCCGAAGTAATACCCAATTAGAACCAGGTCGACGGTATCGTTCAGCTCTCCACTCGTATGGCGTTTGAGCTTGACCCAGTTGAAGTTGCGCGCGCCCGCCTGGTATTTGGAATCCGGACGCTTGACCACGACGCCTTCCAGACCCTGGCTGATGGAGTCCAGCAGCGTCTTGGTCAGCACCTCGACCGAATCAGTCTTGATGATCGGCGCAGGCAGCAGCACGCTCGAGCCGGCGATCACCTCGTCGACCAGCGCGAGCCGCTCCTCGTAGGGCAGCTCGGTGAGATCGCGGCCGTTTCGATAGAGGATGTCGAAGACGAAAGCGACCAGCGGCAGCTCCTGCGCCGCCTGCTCGATGCCGTGCTGCCGCCGGCGGCTCGCCGTCAGCTGGAACGGCAGGTACTCCTCCAATTCTTTGCTGTACGCGATCGCCTCGCCATCGAGGATGAGCGTGTCGTCCGTCAACTGTTGCGCGGCCGCGGTGAGCTCGGAAAACATCAGCGTGTAGTCCTCGAGGTTGCGCGAGAAGACGCGCACGGCCGCGCCGTTCTTGTGGATCTGCACGCGGATGCCGTCGTATTTGGGTTGGACGGCAACCAGTCCCAGCCGCTTGATGACGGCCTCCGGATTGGGCAGCCGCTCCGCGAGCTGGCTGCGGATCGGCCGTCCGACCGTAATCTTCAGCGCGTTGACCTCGTCTTCCCCACCCGACCAGAAGGTTTTTGCGATCAGGCCAAGGTCGGAGACCCGGTTGTAGGCGCCTTCCAACAGCGGGCGCAGCGAGCGATCGCCTTTTTTGGCAAACGAGAGCGCGTCGAGGACGGTGGGATCGCCGATGCCCAGTCGCAGGCGACCCAGCGCCATACGAACCAGGTGCTTGGCCGAGGCAGGGTCGACCTGGTTGAGCAGGGCCGCAAACAGCGAGCGCTTCTTTTCGACCGAACCGGCGCCGGCGGCGCCCGCGATGTCCATCAGCCTGGCATGCACCTCGGTCACCGGGAGCGTCGAGCTCGACGCGTTCCCCGCGAGTTGGGCCGCCACGAGCCCGAGGTCACCGAGCCGGCCGAAGAGCTTGGCGACCTCCGCGTTTGCCGTCGCGAAGGCCTGGGCGATCGCGGCAATGACCAGCTTCTCGCCGAGGCCGATCTCGACCGGCTCGAAGAAGGGGACGAGCCGGCCCTGGATCAGGTAGGTCAGCGGCTGAATCTCGTCCGGCGAGCTCTTCGTGTAGAGCTCCGCCAGCGTCTTGACCAGCTCGTTCCTGCTGCTGGTGGACTCCAGCCGGTCGAGGTAGCCGCTCAGTTCGGCGAATGTCATCGCTGCGCTTCGAGGCGATCGATGAATGCGCGCTGGGCGGGGAGCAGCTTGCCGCGCGCGGAGTCGAGGTCAAACCACGCGGCCCGGTCCACCTCGGGGAATAGCTGCATCCTTCCCGACCGCGGCGGCCACTCCATCTCGAAGGTGTTACTGGTGGTTTTCGTCACGTCGAGGTCGCCGGACAGCGCCCAGCCGTGGACAACTTTGCCTCCCGTCTGGCGAACAGCGCCAAGGGAAGTTGGCTCCCCGTCGGGAGCCGCCACGCCGAGCTCCTCGTGAAATTCGCGTCGTGCCACGTCGATTCCCGTCTCATTCTCGGCGATCTCACCTTTGGGGATCGACCAGGCGCCGTCGTCGCGTTTCTGCCAGAACGGACCGCCGGGATGGACCAGGAGAACCTCGAGCCTCCCCTCCCGGTGCCGGTAGAGGATGAGGCCGGCACTCTGGGCAGAGCGTTTAGGCGGTTGCCTCATGCCCGGCAGCGAACGTCTTCTCGCCGGCGCGGATCGGGACCCTGAGCCAGTTCTCGGTGGGCGGCAATGGGCAGCTCCACGCGGAGTCGTACGCGCAGTTGGGGTTGTAGGCGTAGTTGAAGTCGATGATGACGTGGTCCTCGTGCGCCTCGACCTCTAGATAGCGGCCAGCTCCGTAGGTCTGGTGCCCGGACGTGGCGTCGCGGAAGGGAACAAAAAGCTCGGCTGAGTCCTCGGATGAATAGAGGGTCAACTGCGCCGGCTGCTCGTCCACCCGGAAGCGGACGAGACCGTAGCGATGGTAAACCTGTTCCTCGCCGCTACTCGTCCCCATGCGCACCTCTTCAGGATCGACCACGCGGTCGATGCCCGCCTGGATGACCAGTTGTGGGTTTTCGTCGAAATATTCCAGCCCCTGGAAGTTGCGGCGTTGATCGTCGGTCAGCGGCGAGTGCGGGTCGCGGGCAAAGACCCCGTCCTTCTCGGCTCGAAACCGCTTGAGCTCGGAGGTGTTCACGCTCATGTACACCGAAACGGACTCCGAGCCTCGTCTATTCCCATCTCTTTCCAGTCATCATCGGCCACATGCCATTAGCCAGCGCACTCTCAACGTCGCTCGGTGGCAAGGCGTAGCCCGAGGCCGATGAGAACGAGTCCAGTAACAGCCTCCATACTGCGACGCACTCGATCGCGCCGCAGCACGTCGCCGACTCGCGCCACCACCAGCGCGTAGCCGGTCAGCCACGTCAGGGTCATGACATTGAACAGCAGTCCGAGCATCAGCAGTGTCGCGAATGATCCCTGCCCGGGAGCGATGAACTGCGGCAGGAGGCTCGAGAAGAAGACCGCCATCTTCGGGTTCCCGAGGTTGCTCAGGACACCCTGCCGGTAGGCGGCGAGGCGACCAGGCCCATGAGGCAAGTCGACGGTCGTTCTCGCATGGCCACCTCGAGGCCGCAACGCGGCGTACAGCGCCTGCGCGCCGAGAAAGACGAGATAGGCGGCGCCGGCCAATTTCAACGCGGTGAACACCGGTTCCGAAGCGACGATGAGCGCCGCAAGGCCGGCACTCGTGGCGACGGTCCAGACGAACTGTCCGCTCGCCACGCCCCAGGCGGTCAGAACCCCCGACCGACGACCGCCGGCGAGCGTGTTGCGGATGGTCAACGCGGTGTCCTGGCCGGGCGTGACGATGACCAGGATGGAGACGCCGAGGAATGCGGCAAGATTGACCGCCATCACGTCACGATACGATGGATCGATCGCGAAGTCCAACGACACCGGCGCCCCGATCCCGATGACTGCCGTCGGCTTCCAAGCCCTCAAGGCCGAGTTGTCGGAGCTCCGCGCGCGCCGTCCTGCCCTGGTCGATGAAGTCGCGGCCGCGCGCTCCCAGGGAGACCTGAGCGAGAACTTCGCTTATCACGACGCCCGCCAGCACCTGGGCATGCTCGACGGTCGCATCCAGACCATCGAAGCCACCCTCGCACGCGCGCAGGTCGTCGAGCAAGGCGATGCACAGGGTGTCGCCCGGATCGGCTCCACGGTGGTGGTGCGTGACGAGTTCGGCGAATCGACCTATCAGATCGTGGGTCCGACCGAGGGCAACATGGCGCGCGGTCTGATGTCGACCGCCTCACCCCTCGGCAGCGCCTTGCTCGACCATCACGCGGGCGACACGGTGACCTTCAAGACTCCTGGAGGGGAGCGTCAGGCAACGGTCATCAGTATCAGCTGACGGATCGCCTTCAGATGCGGACGATCGCGACAATCGGCATCTACCAATTCAGCCTCGACGATTTCCTCGACACACTCAGGCGCCATCGGGTTGCGATGGTGGTCGACGTGCGGCAACGGCGGGGTGTCCGCGGCCGCGAATACGCCTGGGCCAACTCGCTCCGGCTACAGGCGGCGCTTGCGCAGGCCGTGATCCCGTACCGGCACGTGCCGGAAATGGCGCCCACGACCGAGTTGCGCCAGCTGCAATACCGGGAGGACGGTCGACTCAGAGTCGGAAAGCGCTCACGAGTCGAGCTGGCCGAAGCGTACCGGCGGCGCTACCTCCACGAGGTGCTCGACCAGGTCGATCTGGGAGCCATCCTCGAATCACTGTCAGAGGACTCGACGTCGGCGCTCCTGTGCGTCGAGCGAGACGCTCGCGCCTGCCACCGCTCCCTGATCGCGGCTCGCCTTCAGGCCCAGTACGGCGTGCCCATCCTCAATCTCGTGCCAGGGTCACGTCACCAACGGTGACCAGCAGGTCCCAGGTATTGCGCAAGGAGACGAGCAGGAGGACGAGGGTCGCCACCACCAGCCAGGTAAACGCCTGAGACGATGAGAACAGCAGGACGCCTGCCACGGTAACGGCGAGGTAGCTGGCAACACTCAAGCCAAACCGCAGAAGCAGCCGGGCACGATCACGGGGTCGCATTTGCAGGGTCCGGTCCTGGCTTTGCAATGCCGCGGCCAGGCTTGGCGTCGTGATGATGAGGCTGGCGAGACCCGAGGCGATGAGCTCGACGGCGGCTGTCGACCGATCTTGAGGAATGACCATGAAAAGGGCGACGAAGAGAATCGCCCCGAAATTCGCCAGCGTCACGCGGGCGAGGCTGCGCACCTCAGAACTCGCGATCACGACCCGCAGGTGCAACGACAGGCCGACGAACAGAAGGCCAACCAGGGTGGCCGCGGCCGTGCCGGCAAGGATGTAGAAATCGTGCCAGCCGCCTACTGCCGTCTGAAATGACACGCGCGCCTAGTCTGGCAGGTTTACTATGACGCCAAATAACTCGGACGGAGGACATATGGCCGCACTCGACACGCTCGTCAACCCGCCATTCGCCAACGATCCACCGGTCAAAGTGAACCTCGATGCCAAGGTGGTGGGACTCGTGGTCGCCATTCTCGCCGCCCTGGGGGCGCTGCTCTCACTCCTGGCACTGCTCGCCCTGTTAGGAGCCGGCGCCGTCGCCGGATCGACGTTTGCCGGAAACTTCTTCCTTGCCCTCATTGGCGTCCTTGTCACCCTGGTCGCCGACGTCATGGCGGCCGTTGGTGGTTGGCAGATGTACCAGGGAAACGAAAGCGGCAAACGGCTGGCGATCTACGGGTTGGCGCTGGCTTTCCTGGCCCAACTCGTCCAGATGATTGGTTACGGATCGGCCGGGGGGATCCTGGGGCTGATTCTGCTGGCAATCGTCTACTACGCCGTCGTGGTCAGCCGTTATCCAGGTCAGGCACCCAGCGCCAGTCGCGGCGTGTAAGCCTAGGGCGCGGAGGTCGTCGCCGATCGGCTACTTGAGGTACCGGCCTCCACCTTTTTCTCCACCTCGACGAGTTCGCCCTCGATGTTGATCTGGATATCGTGGCTGACCACAAATTTGCCATCCGCCACCGCATCGAAGTTCATGCCGAAGTCCTTGCGGTTGATCGTGGTCTCCGCGGCGTAGCCAATCCGATGGCCCATCTGAGGATCGTTGAATTCGCCGTACTTCACCACCTTCAGGGTCACCGGCTTCGTCGTACCCTTGATCGTGAGATCGCCGGTCATGGTGCCGCGGTCCTCCCCTTTTTTCTCGATCTTCGTGCTCTTGAAGGTGATCGTTGGATATTTCTCCGCCTCCAGGAAGTACGAGGAGCGCAGGTCGTTGTCTCGCTGCTCGTTGTGGGTGCGGATGCTGGCCGTTCGGATGGTAACGTCGACCTTCGAGCGCTCTGGCTGGTCAGGATAGATGTCACCGGTCGCGGTCACGTCGGAGAAGTTACCGCGAACCGTCATCATGCCAAAATGCTTTGCTGAGAACTCCACTTGCGTATGTAGTGGATCAAACGTCCAGGTAGCCATTGATCGCCTCCTTCCCGGATTCAGTCCGTACGGGCAACTTACCATCGCGAGCTTACTTTTTGCAAGTTCCAGCAGTAATCAGCGGACGACGCTACACTGCTCAACGAGCTGGCCCGTGCCGGCCTGGTCGATCGGACGGTTCTCGACGGTCCCCCGCTGGGCGTGGTCTACCGGCTGACCGAGAGCGGCCGCGCGATTGGCCCCGGCCTCCTCAGGCTCGGCGAGTGGGCCGAACGCTACATGGCTCCTCCGGCGACGCGACGCAAGAAAGCCTGACCTAGCAGCACCGCGCCTTGGCATCGGCCGGTCTGCGAGACTGGCCCCATGGCGAGCCACGAGCAGGGTGGACAGTTGTTGAGGGCCTGGCGCCACCTCGAGCGCCCGGTCCGCATCCTGGTCTACGTGCTGATCCCGCTTTCAGTAGTGATGCTCTATCACCAGAGTGAGTTCCTCGTCGTCCATCTGTTCAACGTCTTCCTGCTGTTCGTCTTCGCCGCGATCAGCGCCCTGCTACTCACACCGGTGATCGACCGGATGGAGGCGCTACCCATCTTCAAGGGCCACCGAGTCGTCGCCGTGATCCTGCTGTACGTGGTCATCATCGGCTTGGTCGCCGGCGTGATTGCGCTCGTGACGCCGGCGCTGATCGGCCAGGCCAAGCAATTGCCCGCACTAGAAACGCGCGCCATCGCGCTGGTCCGCGACCTGCAGGACGCGATCGATAACGCCGGTATACCCCTCAAGTTGAGCCTGCCGAGCGCGAGCGGCGGGATCAGCACGGCCGTGCTGGGGTCCGTCCTCGGCATCCTGACGGGGACGCTGGGGACGCTGATCAACATTCTCCTCGTGATCGTGATCTCGATCTACCTGCTGGTGGAAGGCCGCCAGCTGATCGCGAGTATGCGCAAACTCTTTCCCGGCCGCGAAGAGGTCTACGACTTCACCTTGGTCGCGGTTGGCGCGACCGTGGGCCAGTACGCGCGAGGCCAGCTGATCATGTCGTTTGTCATGGGGACGTACACCGGCCTCGCCATGACGCTGATCGGCGTGCCCTACGCCGTGGTGCTCGGAATTTTGACCTTCTTCCTGGAGTTCCTGCCGCTGATCGGGGCGCCGGTCGGGATGGGCGTGGCGGTGCTCATTGCGCTCGCCTTCAAAGGCCCGCTGGTCGGGCTGCTGGCGCTGATCATCGCGCTCGGCGGCCACGCGATCGAGGCATACATCCTGGGGCCGCGCGTGACCGGGTCGGCGACGCGCATCCATCCACTGGTTGCGATGGCGGCCCTCTTGATCGGCGCCGAGCTCGGCGGCATTCTCGGTGCCCTGTTCGGCGTGCCCGTCGCCGCCCTCGCCAATGTCTTTCTCGGCGCCCTCTACCGGGCGCGTCGCGGCGAGGGCACGCCCCTCTCCGCAAGCCCGTCGGGGGAAGTACACGCGGAAGCCTTGCCGCGCCTGTCCGAAGAGATCAGCGAGGTGACCGAGGAAGGTCCGATCGTAGAGAAGCCCGTCCCGCACACCGCCGGCGAACGCTGACGCCTACGCCTGGGGCGCCATCCGGAGGTACGCCGCGCCGCGCGCCTCGAGATAGATCGCCGACGGCGTCTCGACGATCCGCGCAATCGCGTTCTGGCACGCCGGACAGCGCAGGACGATGCCGGGACCCCGGATGAAGGCCATCAGGGCGCCCATCTGCGCATCGCGGGCACAGCCGGCACAGCGGGCAATCGCCATCGTCATGTCGCGACCAAAGATCTGCTCGAGCTGTCCGGCGACCGCATTTCCATCGACCATCAAGGCGGTATTCATGTCGGCCTGGTCGTTGTCCATGGTTGTGCCTCCTCAGGGTCCAGTCGGGCCAAAGCGTTCCGTGCGAATCTGCTCGATCGGTAACTCCATCTGAACCAGTGCGTTCGCGACCGCCTCGACCAGCAATGTGGGTCCGCACACGTAGACGCGGGCGCGCCGGTCGAACGGCCTCATCACCTCCGCCAGCATCGTCGCATCGATCCGGCGCCGGTACCCCGTCCACCCCGGCGGCGGCTGGCGAGTGAAGGTGTAGAACGGCTCGAACGTCGGGTCGGCCGCGGCCATCCCGTCGAGCTCGTCGCGATAGATGACATCCTCCGCGGTGCGGCTGCTGTACAGAATCCTCGCCGGCAGGGTCGAATGCTGAGCGGCACGATGCCGGAGCATCGCCATCAACGGCACCACGCCCGAGCCACCGCCGATCAGCAATAGCGGGCCACCGAGACTCACCTCCCAGACGAAATATCCGCCGATCGGCCCGCGCAGCTCGAGCTGGTCACCCGGCATCAGCACGTCGTGCAGGTAGGGCGAAACCTCTCCGTCCGGGATGCGTTCGACTGTCAAGTCGATCTCACCCAAGCGTTCGGGTGGAGAGGCGATGGAGTAGCTGCGCTCCGTCTGGTACCCGTCGGGCGCCGTCAGGCGGACGTCGTAGTGCTGGCCCGGCCGGTGGGCCATCCATTTTGGCAGCGCGAACGAGAAACTCTTCGTCTGCCGAGTTTCGGGCCGAATGGCGGTGACCCTCCCGGCCTGCCACGCGAGCACCGGCTGCACCACGATCAGTCCCCGCTGTACCGCTCTTCCTTCCAGGGGTCGCCGTGGATGTGGTAGCCGAGCGACTCCCAGAAGCCGGGCTGGTTTCGCTCCACGACCCGAAGGCCCCGGATCCACTTGGCGCTCTTCCAGAAATAGAGGTGCGGCACGACCAGCCTCGCCGGCCCGCCGTGGACCGGCTCGAGCGGCTTGTCGTCGAACTGGTAGGCCACGAAGGCCTGCCCATTCACTATCTCATCGAGGGGCAGGTTGGTGGTGTAGCCGCCGTCGCTGTAGGCCATCACGTACCGTCCCGCGGGATCGACCTGGACCGCCTGCAGCAGGGTGTCGACGCTGACAGCAAGCCATTTGGTGTCGAGCTTGGTCCATTTCGTGACGCAGCTGATGTCGACGGTATAGGTCTGCGTGGGGAGTTTCTGAAATTCCTCCCAGCTCCAGCTCACCGGCGACTGGACGAGGCCCTCGATCGTAAAGGACCATCGGTCGAGCGGGGTATGGGGCGTCGGTCCCGCCGAGAGCACCGGGAAATCTGTGACCAGGTACTGACCAGGCGGTAGGCGATTTACAACCTCCGCCGGTCGCCGGCGTCCAAGGAATCCGCGCGAGATCAAACCAGCCATCGCCGACCCTCCTCACCTGAGCGCGCTGACGGATTACCTCAAGCCTAATCCTGTGCGATCACGTACGCACGAACCGGAAACGTCGCGCCGCCGACCCACGCAATCGGGACGGCGTGCAAACGTCCGGCACGAGAGGATAGGGACGCGAGGTTGGTCATGTGCTCGCAGATCGGGATGCCGGCTCCGAGCAACGACGTGTGTGCGGGTCGCGACATGTCGGCGATGTCGTCGATGTTCAAGGAGTCGATCCCGACCAGGGCCGGCCCGGCTTCAACGAGCCTTCTGGATGCGGCGGCGGTCAAATACGGGTTGGCACTGAAGTAGCGGTCGGTGCCCCAGTGACGCGAGAAGTCCGTGCGCAGCAGGACGGCCGTGCCGCGCAGGTCCGTGTCTGGCAAGGAATCGGGGTCGATCGGGCGACCGATGCCAGTGACGTCGGCGACGACGACCGGCAGGTCGGCGAGGCGCTCGAGCGGAAGTCCAGCAAGGTCGGCGCCCGCCCGGAACCGATGCCGAGGCGAGTCGACATAGGTCCCGGTGTTGCCACAAAGATGCAGCGAGGCGATCAAGAACTCCGATTTGCCCTCGTAGCGAGAGGCGTCATAGTTGTTGAGGACCTCGACGCGCGGCGTCGGCAACGGCCGGTAGGTTTCCATCCCCTCGACCACCGGGTGGCTCACCTCGATGAACCGCCTCACAGCGGCAGCTTAGCAACGGAGCGCACGGACTCGATTCGCATTGCCCTACCGAACGACGCGGTACCTGACGTGCGTCACCGCTGGTGACGCGATCACCTCGATGGGTTCGAGGCGGGGATCTCCGACGTGGTCCAGCAGTCGCTCGCCAGCTCCCAGCACGATCGGCACGATGTGCAGGTAGAGCTCGTCGAGAAGGCCGGCGCGAAGGTATTGCTGCACCGTATGAGCGCCGCCCGCGATAGCGATGTCCCTGTCGCCGGCGGCGGCCCGGGCCTGCCGCAGCGCCGATTCGATTCCATCGGTCACAAAGCTGAACGTCGTGCCACCTTGCATCGCGAGGGGTTTGCGCGCGTGATGCGTAAGGACAAAGACCGGAACGTGGTAGGGAGGGTCATCGCCCCACCAGCCGGTCCAGCTCTCGTTCCAGGGGCCGTCCCCGCCCCCGAACATCTTGCGGCCCATGATGTAGGCGCCAACATTCGTGAAGAGACCGCGGACCACTGTCGAGTCTTTTGTGTCGGGGCCGCCTTCCTCACCATGTTGCTCCCGCCAGCTCGCCGTCTCGAACAACCACTGGTGCAAGCGCATGCCGCCTTCCCCGATCGGGTTCTCCAGGCTCTGGTTTGGCCCAGCGACGAAACCGTCGAGTGAGATGGAGATCTGGCACGTGACGGAGCTCATGCCCTTAAGACGTCCGCCGCCTGCCAGAATCATCGGTCATCCCAACCATCTCTCTTACACGGCGATGCTCCGATGACCAGGCGCTCCAGACACTGGCACACCATGCCATCAGCTTCTCGTCACGGGCCGGCCCCGGCTCGACCGCCTGGACGTCGGCTACGGTCAACGGCCCGACATCCTGTGGTGGCTCGAATCGGGGCCACGGCTTGGAGGTTCGGGCCATCCGGATGTGCGCCTGCTGAACCTGGCGGCCGGTGAACCCGCGTTCAACGGCCAGGTAGAGGCCGGCAAGCGCGAAAGCCGCCCCGATCGTTGACCGAGATTGACGAACATGCTGGGCGCCATAGGCATCGACCAGGTGCTGGTGGATGAACCGGGGATCGCCGTGGGCGAGCGTGTAGTAGGAGAGCTGATGCATGAGCGCGCGACACTCCCCGGAAGCGTTCGCCTTTGGATCCGGTTCCAGGTCAAGGCTCGGGCGTTGCAGGCCGCATCCCAGGCAAACGACCAGCACCGCAGATGAGTTTAGGGGCTCCTTCCGGTCTAAACCGTACGATGAGCCTTGTGCAGGCGAATCGCACCGCGGCCCCCGCCGAGCTGGAGAGCGAGCTGGAGCAGTACCGGCATGAGCTGATCGGCTACTGCTACCGCATGCTCGGCTCCCCGTTCGAGGCGGAGGATGCGGTGCAGGAAACGATGCTACGCGCCTGGCGTGGCTTCGAGCGCTTCGAGGGCCGCGCCGCCTTGCGCTCGTGGATCTACCGGATCGCGACCAATGTCTGCCTCGACATGGTGGAAGGCCGCAACCGCCGGGCTCGTCCGATGGATCTGGGGCCGGCGCGGGCTCCGGTTGAGACGAACGCCCATTGGATGCCGGAAGTCGCCTGGCTGGAGCCCATTCCGGACAGCCTCCTTGCCGAGGAGGGTGATCCCGCAGAGCTGGCGGTGACACGGGAATCGATCCGGCTCGCGTTCGTCGCGACGCTCCAGCATCTTCCTCCCCGCCAGCGCGCCGTATTGATCCTCTGCGAGGTCCTCCGCTGGAAGGCGAAGGAAGTTGCCGAGCTGCTCAAGACCAGCGTGCCGTCGGTCAACAGCGCGCTGCAGCGCGCGCGGGAGACGCTCGAGGCGAGCGGGGTCAGCGCGAGCGACCCGGTGCCGCCAATGGACGATGCTCGGAAGCAGCTCCTCGCCCGCTACGTGCAGGCCTTCGAACGCTACGACCTGAATGCCCTGACCTCGCTGATCCAGGAGGACGCGCGGCAGTCGATGCCGCCGTACGACCTGTGGTTGCGCGGCCGGGACGACATCCTCGCCTGGTGGTTCGGCCCCGGCATCGGCTGTCGCGGCTCGCGGCTCCTGCCAACGATGGGGGCGAACGGTTGCGTGGCTTTCGGGCAGTACAAACCGAGTCAGTCCGGCAGCGGCCGGGATCCGTGGTCGCTCCTGGTCGTCGAGACCGAGGGCGACCGCATCCGCGAGTTCACGTTCTTCCTCGACACCGCCAGGCTGTTTCCGCTGTTTGGCCTGCCCCCGCACGTCGACTGACTGCCGTCAGGCCGGCAGCACGTCCCTCAATCCCATGAAGGTCACGAGCTCACGGAGCTCGGGCGACGCGCCTCGCAGCCTCATCCGGCACTGATGGCGGCCCGCGGCGAGCTGTAACCGGGCCAGGGCGTCAACGGTCACCGCGTCGGCGGTGATCCCGTCGACGTCGCAGACCGCAACGGCGGCGTCACACCGTTCGAGTAGTGCGCAGACGCGCCGGCATAGACCGGGCAGGTCGGTGCGTGCGATCGGCCCGCCGATCAGGATCGTGATCGAGCCGCGCTCTGGCGTCGGCATCGTATGTCCAATCCGTTAGACGGCCAGCACCTCGAGAACTCATCGGGTGCCTGCGCAGCGATGACTTTTTCTGAGACCGGTCGTCTTAATTGGCGACAACTCATCGACGCCATCACGCCGGTCAACCGTCGAAGTTCTATAAAGGAAGGATCATGAGCAAGAGCAAATCGACGCCCGACACCGCCCTCGTGTTCGACCACGGAAAGATCGCGAGCGACGCGCAGAAGCAACTGCAAACCGCCATCGACCAGCTGGTCGATGCCGGCGCCGAGCGCGGCCTGCAGGTGGCCGTCTATCGCGGGCCGGACCTGGTGGTCGACGCCGTGGCGGGCATCGCCGACCCGCAAAGCGGACGTCCCGTGACACCGGACACGCCCTTCTACAACTTCTCGGTGGTCAAGGCCGCGGCCGCGACCATTGTCCATGTCCTGGTTGAACGCGGCCTGTTTGGCTACGACACGCGGATCGTCGAGCTCTGGCCCGAGTTCGGCGCCCATGGCAAGCAGTCGGTCACCGTGCGCCATGTCCTGAACCACACGGCCGGCGTGCCGGGCATCCCGCTGAGCACGACGATTGAAGATCTGTGCAACTGGGACAAGATGTGCGCGGCGATCGCCGACGAAGAGCTCTGGTGGGAGCCGGGAACGAAAGTTGGGTACCACGCCTATACCTTCGGATACATCGCCGGCGAGATCGTGCGGCGCGCCACGGGCAAGAAGATCTCGCAAGTCCTGCGAGAGGACGTGGCGGGTCCCCTGGGCGTCGCCGATGAGATCTACTTCGGCATGCCGGAGTCAGAACACCACCGGCTGGCTCGCCTCGAGGATGCGCCGATGACCGGGCCGATGCCCGAGATGCCACCCGACTTGCCGATGTTCAAGGCGGCGCCGATGTCGGCATTTCCCAATGCGGCGATGGGTAACCGCACCGACGTACTCAGCGCCGACATCCCGGCCGGTGGGAAGGTCTCTGCCAGGGCCATCGCCCGCATGTATGCCGCATTGCTCACCGGAGTGGATGGCGTCCGCCTCATCTCGCCCGAATGGCTGCGTGAAGCGACCGCGGTCTCATCGAGTGGAATTGACCAGGTTTTCGGAATGCCGACGACCTGGGGGTTGGGCTACTCGATCGGCGGTCTCGGTCCGGCGCAAGACTCCAAGACGACGTTCGGCGTGGGAGGCGTCGGTGGCGGTTTTGCGTGCGGCGACACCGCCAGCGGGATCGCCTTTGCCGTCACCAAAAACCGGATCAGCCAGGATTTCAACACCGCGACCGAGCTCAGCCAGATCGTGAAGAAGACGCTGCGGTGATCACGACGGGTCTTTCGACATCGCTCGACGGGTTCATCGCCGGCCCCGACGACGATCCGGAGCGGCCGTTGGGCATTGGCGGCGACCGGCTCTTCAGGTGGTTCGAGGACGGTGACACGCCGAGTCGCTTTTATCCCTCGTTTCGGATGTCCGCCGCCAGCGCGAAGTTTTTCGATGCGTTCGCGGGCCGGAATGGCGCGGTTATCACGGGACGCCGGACCTACGACATCGCGAACGCCTGGGGCGGGGATGGGCCGCTACCGGGCGTTCCGCTGTTCATCATGACGCACCGCATACCGAAAACAGTGCCAACGGGAAGTGCGCCCTACACGTTTGTCACGGACGGCATCGAACGCGCCGTCGAGAAAGCTCGAAGCGCCGCAGGCGGAAAAGACGTCAGCTTGATGGGGGCGACGCCAGTGCAGCAAGCCCTACGGGCCGGCCTGCTCGACATCCTCACCGTTCACCTCGTGCCCGTGGTCCTCGGGCGTGGCGTGCGCCTCCTGGATGGCCTCGACCCCGTCCAGCTAGACCTCGTCCAGGTCGTCGACGCGCCGGGTGTCACGCACCTGACCTACCGCGTTGTGAAATAGCCTCGCAGATGGACGCGACGTCCCGAACCGCCACAGATAGCGGCGTATTCTCTAATCGGCAAGACGATCGTCCCGGTGATGCGCGCCGACTTTCAACTAGGATGCGGTGATGAGCGAGCCGGAGCGACAGGTCGCCGTCGACTCGGGGCAGGCGAAAACACCGGAACGGGCACCCGGGCATCGCGAGCTCAAACCACCGGAATGGTTCGAGGAACGGCTCGCCGCCTGGGTGCAACGGATGGGTCTTAATGCCTGGACCGTCCGCACGTCCTACAAGCCGAAGCTACGCGGAGCCGAAGGCTACGCCGAGGTCAGCCCCACATTCCTCGAGGCGGAGCTCCAATTTCGTCAGGACGTGCTCGTGGAACGCGGCGATGTCGTCATCGTTCACGAGTTGACGCACATCCTGACCGACGAGTGGGCGAGGGCCGTCGAGCAGGTCATTCACGACATGGTGCCGAGGCGACTTCAACGGGAAGCGCGTACCTCGATCCGGCCTCACGAGGAGTCGGTCGTGGAAGCGATCGCCCACGCGCTGGTACGGACCGCCGAGCAGGCTGCCGCGAAGGCCGCCCCCAAGTCTTAACCCGTTAGCGCCGATTCGCGGGCGGCACCATGCGCGCGATGGCGCCTTCGAGCGATGACGGGTCGAGCCCGTGCTCGAGCCAGGTCTCATGGCCACGGTCGACGCCCGACAGCTGCGTGGGTCCGGATCCAGCCTGGGTCCGCTGCAGCGCGCCGGCGATCTCCGCGCTCGTTCCGAGCGGACGAGTGAGCAACGTCATGATGGACGCTCCTCTACCGACTGCCGCGGCAGCCGATCGGCTGAATACGCCGTGACGATCGCGGAGATGTCCAGGTCAGGCGCTCGTGATGCGACCGCGGCAAAGAGGTCGCGGGTGATTGCGGTCAGTGGCACTTTCGAGCGCGCGCCGGGCGTCCGTTGGTAGAGCGCGAGACCAAGGTCGAGATCCTTGAGGATGTCGCGAACCGCAAACATCGCCGGCTCGTGGATGTTCCGGACGAAGCCAGCCTCGCGGACCTTGAGTCCGGGTGCAACCCGGCTGAGCACCGTAAACACCTGCTCCGGTTCCAGGCCTTGCGCGGTTCCGGCCGCCATCAACTCGGCAGCCCCTGCGCTGACAATCCCCAGGAAGCTGTTGGCTACCAGCTTGAGGGTCGCCGCGCTCCCGACATCGCCGACGTAGTGCACCTCGCCGAGTTGCTGCAAGACCGGCCGTACCCGGTCCAGGTCCTCGATCAGGGCGGCACCGGCCAGGATGAGCAGGGTCCCGCTGTTGACGGCGGGAGTGCTTCCGATGACCGGGGCCTCGACCAGCTTCGCACCGTGGAGTTCGGCGGCACCCGCCAGCTCGCGCGCGGCGGCAGGACCGACCGTGCTCATGTCAACGATGGTGCTGTCCGCACCAGCCGCGAAGACACCGCTCGGGCCGAAGTACACGTCACGTAGCGCCTGCGGGCCGGTCACCATAGTGATCAGCACGTCGGCGCCGCGCGCAGCATCCGCGGGTGAGTCGACAACGCGACCAACCTGAAGCGACTCTGCCTTGCTCTTCGTGCGGTCCCAGACCGAGATATCGAAGCCTGCGGCGTGGAGGCGCCGGGCGATCGCGCCTCCCATTTTTCCGGTTCCGAGTACAGCAACCTTTTTCATGGGCTCAGGATGCGCGCTCCGCAGATTCGCATCATACCCCTGTGTGCCGACCGGACGGCCCTACTTTTGGGGGAGAATTTCGTGCTCTTCGGTGAGGAAGAGGGCGGTCCGGGTCGCGTCGATGAAATGCGCCTCGTCCGCGCTCGACGCCCGCCACTCGGGCGAGCGCCGGGCCGACTCGAAGGCGGCGAGGTCATCGAACCAGAGCTCGGCCATGCCGTCGAACGGCGGCGACATGTCCGCCGGATGCGGCACCGGATGGCTCTGGACCAGGCGCCGCAGCCCGGGAATCCGCCGTCCGATTGGGCCGTGGACATCGCGCCAGTAGCGGGAGAACTCCTCGAGGCTCATCCCTCGCCGGCGGGTGATGCAGTAAACCAACTTGATCATGGCCGCGCAGCCGAGCATACGATCTGCGTAGCATTTCTGGTGTGGAGGGCCAGGCGACTCGTCCGCCGCGCCTGATAGCGATTTTTGGCTCCGGCGAGACCAGTCCCACCATGACGTCGGTCCACAAACAGCTGACGGCGCGTGTCGGCCAGCCGCGACTCGACGCCATCTTCCTTGACACCCCCTTCGGCTTCCAGCCGAATGCGGATGAGATCGTCGCCCGGACCGTCACCTACTTCCGGCTGCACGTCGGCTGCGAGATCGGCCTCGCGTCCTTCCGGCACGGCGGGCAAGCCACGCCGCTCGAGACGGAGCGATTCCTCGCCCGCCTGAGCGAGGCAAACTATATCTTCGCGGGGCCAGGCAGCCCAACCTACGCCCTGCGCCACTGGCGCAAGACGGGGATGCGTGACCGGCTGGCCGAGAAGGTCGATCAGGGTGGTTGCGTCGCCTTCGCGAGCGCGGCGGCTATCGGCCTCGGCGCTTACGCGCTACCGGTCTACGAGATCTACAAGGTTGGCGAAGACCCGTCGTGGACCGCGGGCCTGGACCTGCTGGGGCAGATCGGCGTGCGATGCGCCGTCATCCCCCACTACAACAACCATGAGGGCGGCACGCACGATACCCGATTCTGCTACATGGGCGAGGAACGGCTGCGCCGGCTCGAAGCGATGCTGCCCGACGATCGCCTCATTCTCGGCATCGACGAATACACGGCATGCATCATCGATGTCGAGGCGCAATCGGTGAGCGTCCGAGGGCGCGGAGAGGTCACCGCCCGGCGGCAGGGTTCGCAACGCGCGTGGACACGGACAACGTTTCCGCTCAGCATGCTGCAGGACCCGTCGCAGGCGTCTGCCACGACACCCAGCCGGCCCGTCCCGCCCCCCGCCGCAAGCGGCGCCCGCGATGGGTTCAATGTCGACGGGCTGGTGGCGGCGATCCTGGAGATGGATAGCGTGTTGCAGGAACGGATCGCGGACCTGGGCGGCACGGGCGAACGGGATCGGGTGCGCGCCGAGATGCGTCACCTCGTCGTCCGCCTTGGAGAACTCGCGCGCGACGGCGGACGCCAGGAGGTGCGCGAGTGCGTCGCCCCCCTGGTCGACGTCCTCCTGTCGATGCGAGGCGAGGCAAGGCGTGAGCAACGCTTCCGCGAGGCCGACCGCCTCCGTGCCATTCTCGCCGACTGCGGCGTGGAGGTACAGGACACGCCGGCCGGGACGGAATGGTCCCTGGTTAACGCCTGAATGGCAGCGTCAGACTCGATTCACGACGAGCGGGAGCGAATCGCCAGCGAGCGCGAGCGCATCGCCAACGAGCGAGATCGAGTTGCCGATGAGCGGGACAGCGTCGCGGATCAGAGGGAGGCAGCAAGCGACGCCCGCGACCTCGATCTCGATGAGAAGGAACGGCAACTGTCGAACCTCGAGCTGATGCTCGACGAGCGTGGGCGAGCCCTGCGTGAAGCCGTTCCCGACATGGTCAGGCGTCAGCAAGAGGCGATCGATCGCAGCCGGGAGGTCCTGAAGCGCGCTGAGCAGCGCTTAGTGCGGGCCGAGGCTTCGCTGCAGCGATCGCGCGCCGCAATGCAGCGGGACGACGCCGAGATTCAGCGGGAGGTGGCGTCGTCGGGCGAGGAGGAACCGGCGGAGCGCGGAGGGACCTGAGACGGCCGCTTACTGCGGCTTCTGGCTGCGACTGTAGGGCGAGCGCTGCTCACTCGTGGTGAGCCGCGCCAGCGCCGACTCCTCACCGAGGTACTTGCTCAGGCGCTCCACGTGCTCGACCGGCACGAAGACTCGGTGGCCGTCGGCATAGTCGAGTTGAAAATACTGGGCGCTTGTCCCATCAGTTGCCTCGAGCAACCGGGTTCCCACGTAGCGGCTAAGGCCGTGCGTGGTGTGGAGCACAAGCTCACCGGGATTGAAGGGGGAAGCGAACTTCGCTGGCAACTCCACCAATTGTACCCGTCCTCGGCCCATCCCAAACGCTTTACTCAGGGGACATCCATGGCGGCAGGCGACGCCGCGGTCCGCGTTGCGCCGGCACTGGCCACGATCACGAGTCCGATGGCAATGACATCCCGGAGCGAAAGCTGCTGGCCGAGGAAGAAAAATCCCGCCGCCGCTCCCATAGCCGGCTCCAGGCTCATCAGGATGCCGAAGAGCTGTCTCGGCAGGCGGCGCAGCGCCGCGAACTCGAGGGAGAACGGGACCGCTGATGACAGGATCGCGACAACCAGTCCAATGCCGAGGTTGCGAACGTTGAGGAGCTCGCCTCCCGCGCCTGCGATGCCGAAGGGCAGGAGCGCCAATGCGCCGACGGCGAGCGCGAACGCCAGGCCGTCTCCACCGGGTACTATGCGCCCCACCCGTTGGCTGATGACGATGTAGGAGGCCCAGGCCGCGGCTGCTCCCAGTGCGAAGAGCAGACCAATCGTCGTCACGGTACCGCCGATGAACGACAACAGCGCCACGCCGGCTGCGGCCATCGCTGCCCAGACGAGGTCGAGTGGCCGGCGCGAACCAGCGATCGCGACGCCCAGGGGGCCGACGAACTCGATCGTGACCGCGACCCCGAGCGGGATGCGCGCGATCGCCTCGTAGAAGCACAGGTTCATCCCCGCGACGATCAGGCCAAAAAGGACGATCGCGCGCCACTGCCGGGCGTCGAATCGCGGCCATCGCGGTCGCGCGATCGCCAGCAGGATGCCGGCACCGAATGCGACACGCACAAACACCGTCCCGGCCGGGCCAAGAAAGGCGAACAGGTGCCGGGCGACGGTCGCCCCCACCTGGACCGACGCGATCGCCCCAAGGGCGTACGCGATGCCCCGAGAAGGCCTCACCTCACAGAGCTAGTTGCGCCCGCACAATAGGTATTCCTGCCGATGCAGCGACGACGGGCGACTGCGACGCTGTGTGAGGAACGGAATAATACGAGTCTCCGTACGTATCGGACCGAAGGTACAGGGGGTGCCATTTTTGGCCACGGGGCACGACGGCGCGCCGCCGCCGCCAGGCGTCGACCTGGCGGAACCGGATGCGTCGGTAGCGGCCGGCCTCGAGCACCTGACGCCGCGACAGATCGAGGTCTTGCGGCTGGTGGCGAGGGGAATGACCAACAACGAGATCGCCGAGACGCTCTTTCTCAGCCGCCGAACCGTCCACGCGCACTTGCGCTCGATTTTTCACAAGCTCGGCGTCGGGCACCGAAGCGCCGCGACTCGCTACGCCGTCCAGCACGGATTGCTCTGATCAGCTCAGGAAGTAACCGAGTTCGTAGGCGAACGTATCGTGGTGAAGCTTGAGGCACTCGATGATGGTCTGGCCGTCGAACTCCCGCACGTCGTAGGCGCAGAGCATCACCAGCGGAAACCGCTTGGCCAGTGCGCCGCATTGGTGCTCGAAGCTCAAAAAGGCCGGAACCGATTGCACGGCCGCCAATCCTGCGACAGGCTCACCAAGGAGCCGGAATGGCCCGGGCCGCTGCCGGGTGATATCGATGAAAATGCCTTCGAGGAGGGAGATGAATTGTTCGGGCGAGAGTGGCGGAACCAACAGCATCGTCAGCAGACCGGCCCGCTCAGCCGCCGCAATGTCGACGCCCTCGCGTCGGAGGCCCTGGAGGTACTGTTCTCGTGCGTCCGGTAGCGCGAATAAGATGCAAGCCTGGCCGGACTGAATGCCGTCGCGCAGAAACGGAAGACCCAGGCGAAGACGGCCGGCGTCGGTGCTGTAGAAGCTGGCCAGGTGACTCCCGAGGCCGACGAACATATTTTCCAGCGAGATCGCGCGCGGCAGGCTGGTCGTCGCCCGCGATGAGCCACCCTGCTCCGGCCCCATGAAGAGCAGCAGGTCCTCCTCCTTGAAGCGGCGTGCTCGCCGCCGCCCCACCCGGCTTGCCGGCAGTAGTCCAGCATCGGCCCACCGGCGTAACGACGCCTCGCTCGCCCGAAGGAAGCGGGCCGCCTCGCGCGTGGTGAGCAATTTATCGCTCAATGCGCTCTATGTGACTGCTATGATGAGCAATAACGGTCGTGGTGACACACACAATCTCACATTATCCGGCGGTGCGCAATAGTGCCTAGGCGGTCAAGGACCGATGGCCTGACCGGCCGTGAGGTCGAGATCCTGCGGCGCGTGACGAGCGGCCTGACCAACCGGCAGTTAGCCGAAGAGCTCGGGGTCAGCACCCGGACCATCGACGCGCACCTTCGGTCCGTCTATGCCAAGTTGGGCGTCAAGTCACGAAGCGCCGCGACCCGGTATGCGATCGAGCATCACCTCGTGTGACGTTTAGGCGGCTTTCTTGCGCTTGCGGGCCGAGGAGGGCTTGCGGGCAACCGTCGGACGAGCCCGCCGCTTGCGCGCCGTAGCCTTCGGCATGCGATCGACCTTTTCGGCGGATGCGGCCGTGCGCCCACGCTCGAGCTGCTCGAGTCCCGTCCTGAGCGTCTTCAGCCCAGCCTGGAGATCGTCAACCCGCTGCCGGAGGATGCCTGCACCGCGCGTCTTGGCGCCCCGAAACCATTTTTCCAGACTGGCGTCAGCCTGGCGCAGCATCGCCTCCATCTGATCGCGCTGAGAGCGGGGCATACGGACTGAAACGGTTCTTCCGGCGCGAGCTTGCGCCCCGAACCAAAGCCATGCGGGCGAGGCCGAGTGAAGATCTTCAGAATAGTCGGGTGGTTGACCCGCTCGTATTCAGCGTCCGCTGGCCCGTGCGCGGCTACGAGCTGGACAGCCGCGGACACGTGAACAACGTGGTCTATCTCAGCTGGGCCGAGGAAGTCGCCTCGGCGCACGCCGAGGCCGCAGGCTACGGTCGGGATTGGTCGGCCAGTCGAGGCGGTGGCTGGGTCATCCGGCACACCGACATCACCTATCACCAACCCGCGGTGTATGGGGATGAGGTGGAGCTGACCGTCAAGGTCGAGCTCGTCAAGGGCGCGCGCGGCGTGAGACGGACATTCATCCGCCGCGTCGCCGATGGCCTGCTCCTGGCCGAGGTTCTCACCGAATGGGTCTGGGTGCGCCTGAGCGATGGCCGCCCGACGGCCGCACCCCGCGAGCTGGTGAAACTGGCGGCCGGTGTTACCGAGGCGACACTGGCGAAGCGCCGAGCGCGCTGAGTTGCGCGGTCAGCTGCTCGGCCGGGGCGAAGCCGTGGTTGAAGGTATCGACCCGACCGTCACTGGTCAAGAGGACCGTGGATGGCGCGGTCAGCACGTTGAACGCGTTCGCGGCCGCCGGCTGGCGCGAGAGATCGACCCGCAGGACGCGAAGCGCCGAGCCGTAGGTCGCTTCGACGGTCTCGACCGCCGGATACTGCGCGGTCCGGCAGACCGTGCAACTTGGAGTCGAAAAGACGACCAGTGACGGACGGCCATCGGGCAGGGTGCCAAGAGCCGTCCACAGACCCTCTGCCTGCATGGTCCGCAAGCCGGTCAACCCTCGGCCCAGCCACCAGCGGGCGAGGATCGCGCTCGCGGATACGGCGACCACGACGATTGCCAGGATGAGCGCGCGCTCGACCACCTCAGGTACCGCGCAGGATGCCGCGCCGATTCAGCTGCGCCACGATGAAACACAGCGCGCAGAAGTCGAGGCTCGCATCCAGCGCCACCATCACCGCGATGGGAAGCGTGAGCACCCAGGCCACGATCGGGTAGCCCGCCAGCAGTGACGCGGCGGCGAGCAGCCAGATCGCGCCGCCCAGGACCCGCGCGATCCGTCGGGTCTCATGATCCTCGTGGACCTCGTCGCGCCTGAGAATCCCGGCGGGCTCGAGCACGCGCCACACCAGTTGGCGGACCACGTCGGCCGGCCACCAGAACCGGCCGGCCAGCATGATCAGCCCGGCGACGGTCAGCAGGAGCGCGCCCGGGATTCCCTGCAGGATCAGGCCCGCCGCGACCAGCGCGACCATGCTCCATTGGTGCGCTCTGCGCGCCGTTCGATCGTAGAGGGGCGACTCGGTGCTGGCAGCTGACATAGTTGATTCAATCGATCGACAAACTCAACAATCTGAGATCGCCAGTGTAGATGCCCGCCGGGGGGCGGGTCAAGCGCGAGTTCGAATCGGCTAGGTAACGGTGATCCCGAGCTGCTCCAATTTAGGCTGCTCGAGCCACCAGGATCGTCCCCGGCTCGACGATGATCGACCCCGCAGCCCTTCCAAACCGTGAACCTCATGCACCGCCTCGGTATGCACGACATGCGATGGCACCAGGAAAACTGGGGCGCGGAAGGCCGCCGTCGCCAGATGAACCCGAAGAAGTACCAGAAGAAGAGGTCGTCGATCAGTCGCTCTCGCTTTAGGTGAGCAGCTTGGCGACCTTGGTCTCCGTGAAGCGGCTGAACTGACGTCGCTCAGGGGGCTGATAGCCGGAATAATGGAGCTGACGCGGCCGGTTTGCTAATAGGGACATGGAGAATACGTTGATCGGCGCCGCGTCGCGCCCCAACCTGATCCGAGAGGCAGCTGGAGCTCAGCAGAGGGCGCTCTCCCGCTGGCTGGTCCCGATCGGCGGCGGGGTGCTCGCGGCCTTCTTGATCGTGATCGACACCCCACATGTTGCCTGGTACATGCGACTGTTCCTCGCCCTGGTCGCATTCCTCTATATCAGCGGGCAATCGGCCGCCTACCTATGGGCGAGCAATTCCGACCAGGGCTGATCTGGCGCCCGACGTCTACAATTTGACTATCGCGAAAAGTGACATCCTCAAGGTAGAGCGGGCGAGAGCCGACGAGACCTTCGGGCGGGTTCTGCGCGAGGCCGTCGAGACGGTCGACCGGGCAGGGTACCCGTTCCTGGTCCTCGGAGGCCTGGCCTCGTCACTGGTGGGACGCCCGCGCTGGACCCACGACATCGACTTTCTCGTTCGACCCGATGACGCGCGCGACGTCCTGGAGGCGCTTCGCGGCGCCGGCTTCACCACCGAGGAGACCGACCCGGTCTGGATCTACAAGGCATTCAAGGACGACGTCATGGTCGACGTCATCTTCATGGTGATGGGTGGAATCTACCTCGATGACGAGATGCAGTCCCGATCGGTCGAGCGCGACTATCAGGACCTGCGCCTCAGGCTTCCTAGCCCCGAAGACCAGATCGTGATCAAGGCGATCGTCCATCGTGAGGAGACCTCACGCCACTGGTTCGACGCCCTGGCGATCCTCGGGCGCGCTCAACTCGACTGGAGCTACTTGATCCGGCGCGGGCGAGTCGGCGCGCGGCGGCTGCTGGCCTTGCTGATCTATGCGCAATCCGCCGATATCCTGGTGCCGACGTGGGTGATCCGCCGCCTGTACGAGGAGATCTACGCCCAGTGAGCGAGCCGCGCCCCGACTACCTACCTGAGGCGATCCGCGAGAAGCTGATCCACGACCCCCGGGTCGCCGAGCAGGATCTGAGAGTGGAAGTCCGGGCGCATCGAGTGATGCTGGGCGGCAACGTGTCGAGCCCGCAACTGAAGCAACGGATCACCGAGGTCGCGAAAGAACTGTTACCCGACTACGAGGTCGTCAACGAGACGACCGTCGTGCCGGCCGCCGAGCCAGACGGCGAGGAGCCCGTGTCGTGATTCGGATCGCCGCCGTCGGCGACCTTCATTACGGCGACGGTTCGAAAGAGATTCTTCGGCCAAGCCTGGAGCATCTTCAAGACCGCGCCGACCTCCTGCTGCTCGCCGGTGACCTGACGCGATGCGGTGGACCGGAGGAGGTCAAGATCCTGGCCGACGAGCTGCGCGGTCTGCCGGTGCCTGTGGTGGCCGTGCTCGGCAACCACGACTACCACGCCGACCGTGAGGAGGAGGTCCGTCGCGTCCTCGAAGACGCGGGCGTTCGGGTCCTCGAGGGTGAGGCGGCGGCCATCGATGTCGACGGCGTTCGGGTCGGCATCGCCGGTACCAAGGGCTTCGGAGGTGGTTTTCGGGGTGCCCATGGCAGCGATTTCGGCGAGCCCGAGATGAAGGCGTTCGTCGCGCACACGAAGATGCTGTCCGACCGGCTGGAGCGGGCCCTCGCAGGCCTGGACGCCGACCTTCGCATCGCCCTCCTCCATTACTCGCCCATCGAGGCGACACTGGAAGGCGAGCGGCTGGAGATTTACCCCTTCCTCGGCAGCTACCTGCTGGCCGAAGCGGTAGACAACGCGGGAGCCGACCTCGTCCTTCATGGTCACGCGCATCACGGGGCCGAAAAGGGGCGCACACCAGCCGGCATCCCGGTGCGCAACGTGGCGCAGCCAGTCATCCGCCACGCCTACAACGTCTATACACTGGATGCGGGTCGCCAGACCCTACAGGCGGCTGCCGGCGGAATAAGCTAGCCGCCCGACCGGGTTTTTAGAGGCGCAATGAAGGCAATCTGGAACGGCGTCACCCTTGCGGAGAGCGACCGGACGATCGTCGTTGAAGGAAACCATTATTTCCCACCCGATGCGGTCAACCGCGAGCATTTTCAGCCCAGCGAGACGCACACCATCTGCTCGTGGAAAGGCGAAGCGAGCTACTTTACGGTCGCGGTCGATGGCCAGACGAACCGGGATGCCGCCTGGTTCTACCCGTCGCCCAAGCCGGAAGCCGCCAAGATCAAGGACTACGTCGCCTTCTGGCACGGCGTCAAGGTCCAGGCGTAACCCTCCTCGCTCCTGACTATCGCGAGGAACCTTATTGGTGGTGGGAAGCCCCACTTGGGAAATTAGACCCAGCCCCCCTTCCATCGCAGGTCGATGTTGTGATCGTCGGCGGCGGTTACACCGGGACGATGGCCGCAGCGCGGCTGGCCGCGCGCGGACATTCGGTCGCGCTCCTGGAGCAACACGAACTCGGCTGGGGTGCCAGCAGCCGCAACGGCGGCATGGTCCACCCCGGCTACAAGATGGGCGCCGGCACCTTGCTCAGGCGCTACGGCGACCGCGGTCGCCAGCTCTACCAGGCGAGCCTGGACGCTTTCGCGCTGGTCGAGGAAACGATCTCCAGCAACCAGATCGAATGCGACTACGCACGGAGCGGCCACCTCCACCTCGCCTATAAGCCGGGTGACTTCGAAGATCTTGGGGCTGAGGCGAAAGTCCTGAGAGATGAGTTTGGCGTCGACGCGCGAGCCCTGGACCGGGACACGCTTACCTCGGAGATCGGCTCATCGATCTATCACGGCGCGCTGCTCTTCGGACGGAGCGGCGGGCTCCATCCCGCGAAGTACTTCGCCGGGCTGGCGCGCCTGGCCCGGGATGGCGGCGCAGGGCTCCATGACCGAACGGCGGCCATTGCCATCGAGCGCCGGCTGCTCAGCGGTTTCACCGTCAAGACCGCGCGAGGAGAGATCGCCGCCCGAGATGTGCTGCTCGCGACCAATGGCTACAGCGATGGGCTGGTTCCCTTGATCCGGCGCCGCATCATCCCGATCGGCAGCTACATCATCGCCACCGAGCCGCTGTCCGCCGACCGCGCCCGGAGCGCCATTCCCAACCGGCGAATGCTGTTCGACTCGAAGAACTTCCTCTATTACTGGCGGCTGAGCAGCGACAACCGCATGCTCTTCGGCGGCCGAGCGAGCTTTGCGCCGACGACGATCGCGACGGCCCGCGACTGGCTCTACGCCGCGATGATTCGCGTCCACCCGCAGCTGGCGGGGATCATGGTCGAGCACGCCTGGGGCGGCAAGGTCGGATTCACCTTTGACCGCCTGCCCCACATCGGCCGCATCGAGGGCATCACGTATGCCCTCGGGTACTGCGGCACCGGGGTTGCGATGTCGACCTACTTCGGGCAGCTCGCGGCCGATTGGATCGCCGGCGGTGAGTTGCCGGATTGCTGGCAACGGGCCTTTCCGGGCCTGCCGCTGTATCGCGAGACGCCCTGGTTCCTGCCAGCCGTCGGCTGGTACTACGCCGCGCTAGACCGCCTCTGAGGCAGCCTGCCGCAGCTTGAACCGCTGCGTCTTGCCGGTGGCGGTCTTCGGCAGCGCCTCGACGAACTCGATCCAGCGGGGGCGCTTGTACTCGGCGATCTTCGAACGGACGAAATCCTGCAGCTCATGTGCCAGCTCGGCGGACGGCTGCTGGCCGGCGGCCAGCACGACGTACGCCATGGGTTTTTCCAGGTCGTCGGCATCGCGCCGCCCGATGACGCCCGCCTCCTGCACCGCGGCGTGTTCGACCAACGTGTTCTCGATCTCCACCGGGCTGACCCAGATGCCACCAACTTTCAACATGTCATCGGCGCGGCCGGCATACCAGTAGTAGCCATCGGCATCGCGCGAGAACTTGTCGCCGGTGCGGATCCAATGGCCTTCGATGGTGTCCTTGGTCCGCTCGTGCTTGTTCCAGTAGTAGGCGCAGGTGCTGTCGCCCTTGATCATCAGGTTGCCGACGGTCCCGTCCGGAACATCGTGGCCGGTCTCGTCGACGATGCGCGCCTCGTATCCCGGCACCAGCTCTCCGGCGGAGCCCGGACGGGCTCGACCCGACCGGTTCGAGATAAAAATATGCAGGATCTCGGTGCTGCCGATCCCGTCGAGGATCTCGACACCGAATCGATCCCGGAAGCGTTCGTAGAGCGCTTTCGGCAGCGCCTCGCCGGCGGACACGGCCTGCCGGATGCTGGATAGGTCGAAGTCCGTGCCGTCGCGCTTGTGCGCCAGTAGCTGGCCGTAATTCGTGGGGACCGAAAAGAACAGCGTGGGCTTCTGCTGCTCGATTTGCCCATAGACGTTGGGCGGCGTCGGCGGCCCGGGCCAGAGGATGGTGGTGGCGCCGACCGCAAACGGAAAGGTCAGCGCGTTGCCCAGCCCGTAGGCAAAAAACAGCTTGGCGACCGAGAACGTCCGGTCAGCGGCGGTCATCCTCAGGATGCCCTGCGCGTAGCACACGGCGGTGTGGACGATGTCGTGATGCAAATGCACGGCGCCTTTGGGGAAACCGGTGGTGCCCGACGAGTACAGCCAGAAGGCGGCGTCATCTTTGCCGGTCGGCTCCAGCTCGAGCCCTGGTTCAGCGGCGAGCAGCTGGTCGAAGCCGATCGCGCCGGCGATCGGCGCGCCGTCGACGACCAGGTCTTGCAGATAGGGCAGCTCATCGCGCGGGATCGCGGCGAGCTGCGGCAGCAGCGGCTGGCTGACGATCGCCACCGTGGCCCGCGAGTCGTTAAGTATGTAGCGGTAGTCCTGGCTCTTCAGCAATGTGTTCGTGGGGATCGGCACGGCTCCGATCTTCTGGGCGCCGAAGAAGCTATACGCAAAAGCCGGCGTATCCAGCAGCAAGAGCATGACGCGCTCCTCACGCCGAACACCGAGTGACCGTAACCCGTTGCCAACCCGGTTCGATCGCTCGGCTACCTGCGCGTACGTGACCGCGTCGTCACCGCAGAGAATCGCGGTGCGACCGCCGCGCCCTTCCCGGAGGTGACGGTCCACCAGGTAGTCGGCGATGTTGAACCGGTCAGGCACAGTGACGATCGGAGCTGCTGCCTGCCGCTCGATCGTTGTGGCCACGCGACCAGTCTATTGCGTTCTAACGCTCCCCGCCCCGGCGCCCAATCTCCGCCATGTGGCTGCGATTGCGGCTGACAGCCTCGCCACCCTTCTGCCCCGCCTTGCGGGCCTCCGCCGCCGAGAACTCGTGAGCCGTACCTTGCTTGTGAGCCGCCCGTCCACCCGCGGCGGCGATTCGCCGTTGTCGCTGATCGCTCATCCCGGCGAAACCCCGGCCGTTGCTGGACGTACGCCGCGAGCGGCCCGTGCCCGCCGGGGGCTTCGAGGACCGGCTCGACCGGCTGGTCGAGGATCTGCGTGCGCGGGCGCGGGATCGGGTCGAACGCGACTTCGTCGCACGGGGCTTTGCGCTGCTAGCGCTCGCCCTGGTCGAGGACTTCTTCGAGCCGGATCGCTGGGATTTCGTCTCACCTTTCTCGCGCCGGATCTTGTTCACGGTGCGGGCCGCGACTTCCTCGGCGCGACTGCCGTACCGCCCTGACTTTTTAGCACTCTGTTTGATGTCCTCATACTGCCGCTCTCGTTTTGGACTGGCTCCCCGTGGCATCGCGACTCCTCCTTGGCCTTGGTGTTATCAGCACCTACGTGAAACCTGATATTACTAGTGTAGCATGTCAACAGCCCTGATCGGCCTCAAAGCCCTCCTTGGCGGCTTTGCGGTCGTCGGCTTTTCACTCATTGGCCAAGCTGGCCATCCGAAGCGATTCGCCGGACTCTTCTCGGCGGCACCGTCCGTGGCGCTGGCCAGTCTCGCCATGGCCGTCATTGCCAAGGGCGCGAGTGCGACCCTTCCGTACGCGCAGGGGATGTTAATCGGCAGCGCCGGCATGGTCGCCTACGGCCTCGTCTCCCTGGTCCTCATCAATCGGTTGCACGCACTCGTCGGATCGATCCTCGCGTGGCTAGCCTGGTTCGCCGTCGCCGGGGGCCTGTACCTGGTCGTGGGCGGTTAGCCGGTGGACGGGCGTCAACTACGCGACGACGATCTCGAGCCCGTTGGTTTCGATTGGTCCAAGCTACGCAAAGCCAGCCCGCCGGAGCTGCTGATACGGTTCGTCTTCGGTGGCGGAATCGCCCTGGTCGCCGCCATTTCCGGCTCGGTGTTCGGTCCCAGATTCGGCGGACTCTTCCTTGCATTCCCCGCCGTCCTCCCCGCGACCCTGACGCTGATTGAGAAAAAGGAAGGAACAACCAAGGCCTGGGCCGACGCCAGCGGTGGCGTCCTCGGGGCGATCGGCCTCGCCGCCTTTGCCTTCACCGCCCTTCAGCTATTGCGTGCGAACCCCGTGGCCGCGCTCGCACTCGCCCTGTTGGCCTGGCTGCTGGTTTCGGGAGGCCTGTACTTTCTGTCCCGCAAAACCGGACTCTTCCTCTGGCAGGACAAACTCCTGACGAAATCCCGCTAGCGGAGCTCACCGCTGGTGGCGACCACTTTCCAGTTGACGCCGTACTGGAGGACCATGCCGTCGTCGTCAAGCGCGAGGTCGGCCGTAAAGCGGCCGGAGCGGTAACGGTAATGTCCGTCGGCGAGGCGCTCATACGATTGCTCGAGCCGCTCGACGTCGAGCGAGGGAAAGCGCACCCACGCGGGCGGTGACCAATTTCGTCGCGCCCGGCGCGAGCCCCAGGCGGCGGATCGGGAGCGCATTCGTCGCGGGCGACCACTCGAGGTCGACATC
>WNFX01002418.1_pt1 | contig 30032 bp, 20 predicted proteins | sample 5400111 | NCBI WGS metagenome assembly WNFX01 (sample SAMN13153363, study PRJNA577476) | soil metagenome | isolation source: 40 cm soil or saprolite under grassland replicate 1 | place: USA:California | collected 2016-06-15 | reverse complement strand
CGCTGATCACACCGGCCGTCACGCTTGCCTGAAAACCGAGCGGATTGCCGATCGCGACGACCAATTGTCCGACGCGCAAACTTTCCGAATCCGCCAGGCGCACATGCGCGAGCTGGGGCGCCGCGATCCGAATGACCGCGAGATCGGTGTCCGGATCGTCCCCAATCAGTTGCGCCGGATACTCACGACCGTCGGACAAATTCACCATGATCTGTGTCGCCTCGTGAACGACGTGGCTGTTCGTCAAAATAAACCCATCGGGCGCGATGATGAACCCGGACCCGCTGCCGCCGATTTCGCGCGTGCCCTCCCGGCTGCGCGGTTGTTGTTTGATGTCGATGTTGACCACGGAAGGCGCGACGCGGTCCGCTGCGCTCACGACCGTGCGCGAATATTCATCGAGCAAGGCAGAGTCATCCGAGGCGGAGGCTCCCGGCACGGGTGGAAATTCTGGCGCGGAGCTGGCGTCATGTAAGAGCAGACCGAGCGACGGCGCCTCTTCGTTTGGGAAAGTCACTGTTGTCACAACTAAATTTCATGCTGCGAAAACCAGTAGTCAACTACATGTCGATCTTACCTGTATACTCTATTTAGAGAGTTACTCTCTACTTGCACCTGATGGCCGGTTCGCTACAAAGAGATATGCGAAAACCTTCCTCCGCTTCGGTCATGGATGCGCAATGCCCGTCCCGACTTGTTCTCGATCGCATCGCCGATAAATGGACCGCGCTCATCATTCAAATCCTGGCGCGTGGGACGATGCGCTACGCCGCGCTCCAACGCGAAATCGGCGGGATCTCTCAAAAAATGTTGACCCAGACGCTGCGAAGTCTCGAGCGCGACGGCCTCGTCCAACGCACGGTTCATCCGGTCGTGCCGCCAAAAGTCGAGTACGCACTGACGAGACTCGGACGGACCTTGATTGAGCCCTTGCACGGGCTCTGCCGCTGGTCGGAAAAACATTTGCCCGAACTGCAAGCAAACCGCGCACGCGCCAAAGCGAGAGTCGCGATTGAAAACCGTTCGGTCGCGGCCTGAGCGGGATTGTCGATCTTCTAATGCATCAGGCGGAAATCATCGTCCTTCTTTTCGCCGCGGTAGCAGCATTGGTTGTCGCCGCCCGCAAGGTTGACCTGCCTTATTCGATCGTGCTCGTTCTTGCCGGACTTGCCCTCAGTTTCATTCCGCATCTTCCTCAGGTGAGGCTAGATCCGAACCTCGTTTTCTTTTTCTTTTTGCCCGCCCTCATTTATCCGGCGGCGCTATTTACTTCGTGGCGGGATTTCCGGCGCAATTTGCGTCCGATTTTGCTGCTCGCGATCGGATTGGTCCTCTTCACCACGATCACGATCGCGTGCGTGGCGCATTCGATTGCGCCGAGTCTGCCGTGGGCGGCTGCGTTCGCCCTTGGCGCAATCGTCTCCCCGCCGGACGCGATCGCCGCCACCAGCGTGATCCGCCGGCTTTCCGTGCCGCATCGCATCGCGACCATTCTCGAAGGCGAAAGTTTGGTGAACGACGCGACCGCGCTGGTCGCGCTCCAATTCGCCATTGCCGCGCTCATGACCGGAACTTTCTCGCCCGGTCACGCGACGCTCCGATTCGTCTGGGTCGCGGCCGGAGGCATTGCCTTCGGATTACTCGTTGGCGTCGTGATGCGCTGGGTGCAACGACATCTCGACGACCCGCCGGTGCAAATCACAATTTCACTGCTGACGCCGTTTCTCGCCTATCTGCCGGCGGAACGACTGCACGTTTCCGGCGTGCTGGCCACGGTTGCGGCGGGTATTTTTCTCGGTTGGCACTCGCCGCTTATCGCCAGCGCGCGATACCGTCTGCAAGCATTTGCCTTCTGGGAGATGGTTGTATTTTTGCTCAATGGTTTCGTGTTTATCACGATCGGTCTGCAACTCCCAGGAATCCTGCGCGCGTTGCATGCGGCATCGCTCCTCGGCCTGATTCGCGACGCCGCATGGGTGAGCGGAGCGGTGATCCTCGTGCGCATCGCCTGGGTAGTTCCGGCAACATATTTGCCGCGTTTGCTTAGCAAAAAACTTCGCGCTCGCGACCCGATTCCGCCCTGGCGACATGTCGCGCTCGTGGCCTGGTGTGGCATGCGCGGCGTTGTTTCACTCGCGGCGGCCTTCGCTTTGCCATTCGCGTTGAACAATGGCCGCGCATTCCCCGGCCGCGATTACATTTTGTTCCTGACCTTTTGCGTGATCCTAGCGACGCTCGTCTTCCAAGGTCTCACCCTGCCGATCCTGATTCGAAAACTCGGGGTCAGAGGCGATGGTGCGGCCGATGAAGAGGAACGTTCTGCCAGGTTTGCCGCGAACACGGCCGCCCTCGCTTACATTGGCACTGTGTCGGGACGCGATGGACTCTCGGCGGACGTGATCGCGCGTTTGCGGGCCGAGTACGACGATCGTCTCGAGCAGCTGCAACGATGCGCCGAGAGCCCGGGCGATCGCAGCGGTGAAATTGCGACGCCGCAATATCAACAGTTGCAATACGAAGCGCTGCGAATCGAACGCGACACGATCATTCGTCTGCGCAATGACCACGTCATCAATGACGACGCCTTGCGCCGAATCCAGCGCGACCTCGATCTGGCGGAAGCGCGCTTAACCGGCGACTGAGAGCACGCAAATGCAGTGACTCGCGTCACTGTGAACGCGATTGTCGATCTAGCGCGACCGCTAGCCTCTTGTCATTCCAAGCGAAAGTCTTGCCCCTGAGCTTGTTCAAGGCTCAGGATGACAGCGCAGTCACTATCGCGACCAGCTTGGCTCAGTGATTTTGCCGAGGCCATCGAGGATTTTGTTTTTGCGACTGTTAACCGTATCGAGCAGATAAAGGTCGCTCCCCTCCGAAAATATAATGTGGCGCGAGTCAGCGCCCCAAACCGGATTCTCGCCAGCCGCAATGACACGCGTCCCGCCGCCCCTAAGATCGACAATCGCAATTTCAAATCCTCCGCCGCCGCGCACGTTGAACGCGATTTTCTTCCCGTCCGGCGACCAGTTCGGTTCGGTGCAATACGCGTGGCCGGTTGCAATCCGCTGGCCATTTCCGCCGCCGGCCGAAACCCGATAAAGTTGGGGACCGTGTCCGTCATCAAACGAATAAGCAATTTCATCGCCTGTCGGCGACCACGTCGGTCCTGACTCGATACCGCGAGTGTGAGTCAATCGTCGCGCGCTCCCGCCGCCGGCACTGACGGTGTAAAGCTCGGGGTTGCCGTCCTTGCTGACGCTGAGTGCAATGCGACCGCCATCGGACGAAAACGCCGCGCCGCTGTTTGTGCCGGGGAAATTGACGATGCGATTCCGCGCGCCGCTGGCCAGATCGATGACGTAAACATCGGGATAACCGCTCTGATAACCGGTGTAGGCGATGCGGCGTCCATCCGGACTGATCGATGGATGCACACTAATCACACCGTCGCGGGTAAGCTGGCGCACGTTCGAGCCGTCGTAATCGCCTACGTAAACTTCCTTCTTGCCGCTCCGGGTTGCGATGAACGCGATTTTGCTCGTGGCGAAACCTTTGTTCCCGGTCAACGTTTCGACAATATCATCGGCAAATCGATGCGCGTTTTCACGCGCGCCGTTGCCATAGCTTTTCGAAAGAACCGTCCCGCCGTTGCGATCGACCACCTGACCCTGCAAATTGCCCGCGCTCGCGCTGCCGCGGGTTGTGTAGGAAGCATTGCCGCCCAAAATGAAATAACCGGAAAGGGTGAGATCGTTCTGCAAAGTTTTCGTCGCGAGCGCGCCGTCGCTGCCACCGATCGGCGAAACGGTCAGATTAATTTTATCGCCCTTGCTGACGGTGATCGTCGGCACTTCCTGCGCATAAATCGATCCGCCTGAGGCGGACAAGATCGACATCCACGCGAACATTAAAAAAACTGATCTCTGACCTCTACCTTCTGACTTCTTTTTCATTGTTCGGAATCCGGTTCGAAATTGATTTTGACGTCGTAATGCTCGCCGTTGCCGAGGCCGGTTGGCAAAGGATCGACTTCGGTAACACGTTTCGAAGTCGCCCCCACCGATTCATCAAACACGGCGTTACCGGACGGTTTAATGATCTCGAAGCTCGAGACTCGACCATCCTTCTCGATCCGAATTTTTACAAGCGCGGAAATCTTGGCGCCGGACGTAAGATTCGTCGGTGGCGGGACCCACTCACTGTAAAAGCGGTCGTGCAGCATGCTCCCGTACCAGCCGAACTCCGATTGGCCGCCGGCTCCGCCCGCGTGTCCCCCCGCTCCCGGTGAAGTTCCCTTGTCGCTGCCCGGCTGAGCCGTCGTTGTTTTTGTCGAAGATTTTTCTTCATTGCCCGCGTCGTTTTTTGCCAATGCAGCTTTGGCGATTTTCTTCTTTTCCGCATCGGCGTCGGTCTGCTCGTCGTTTTCAGCCGTTTCCTCCGGAGTCGGTTTAATTTTCGGCGATGGTTTGGGTGAAGCTTTCGCTAAAATTATTTTCTTTGGAGAAGGTTTTGGTTTGGGGGTCGGTTTCGGTGTCGGCTTTGGCGTCAGTTTCGGCGTGGGCTTCGGAGTCGCCTTAATCGTCGGAGCCGGCTTTGGAGTAGCTGTCGATGTTGCCTTGGGCTTCGGAGTCGGTAACTGAATTTCGCTCCGGGCCGATGTTAAAATCGGCTTTTCCTCTTCCGTTTCTTCCGGTTTCAATTGCCTTGGCTCGGTCGTCGGCGGAACTTTTGCCGATTTTGGCGGCGCCGCCCTCTTCGCGGCCGCGCTCTCGCCGGCACCTCCGTTCAGCCAGACAACGCTTTGGGCCTGCGCATTTTTTGTTCCTCGACTCCACCGGACCAATCCGACGATGAGGACGACATGGGCCAGTCCGATCAGTGTCACGTTTCGCCAGAAGCGCGCGTCTTTCGACACCGTTATTTCGCCTCAGCTTTCGTAGCAATCCCGACCTTCGTAATTTCCGCGCGCTGGAGCGCGTCCATCAACGCCACCAGCTTTTGCACGGGCAGCTCGCGGTCGGGCCGGATCACCACCGCCAGATCCGGATTGGCGCGCTTCAAATCGCTCAACCGCGCGCTCAAGGTTTCAAGATCGACAACTTGATTGTTGAACATGATCGTATCGCTGCGGTCGATCGAGATCGTTTGCACCTGCGACGCATTGACCGGCGGATTGGGCGCTGCGCTCGACGGGATGACAAGACTCATGCTGCTCTCGAGCAGCGGCGTTGTAATCATGAAAATGATGAGCAGGACAAACGCGAGATCGAGTAGTGGCGTAATGTTGATCTCGCTCAACGTCGCCAGGCTATTGCGCTGCGAATAACGTCTCATCGCCGCAATGCCGGCTCGCGCGCGCCGTGATCGACAAACTTGTGCTCGAAATCGGAGGCGAGCTCGGCCGCGAAGTTGTCCATTTCCACAATCGTGGCGCGAATGCTGGTCACCAAAAAATTGTAACCGAACATAGCCGGAATCGCGACGCAGAGCGCGGTGACGGTGGTGATGAGTGCGCCGGACACGCCGGGTGCCATCGCCCCGAGACTGGCGGTGCCGGCCACGGCCACTCCGGTGAACGCATCCATCACGCCCCAAACCGTGCCGAGCAGTCCAAGAAATGGCGAGCCGCTCACGGCGGTCGCGAGCAAAATCATTTGTGACTCAAGATCGAGCGCAGTTTCGCCCACGGCGCGTTCCATCGCCGCGTTGACCGCGCCCATCTGCGCGGGCGAAATTTTATCGGCGATCTCGAGCCGCCCCCGAAATGTTTCATCCACTTCGGGCGAGCCGAGGAGGTGAAATGTCATTTCCTGACAACCGGCGCGATAGACATTGAAATTTGGCGAACCCGGGAAGCGCGCATTTTTCTCAAACAAACGGAGCGGTTGCCGGTCTTGTCGAAAAGCGGCCAGAAAACGTGTGTTTTGTTTTCGGGCGAACTGGATCACGCGGAGTTTCGTGAGCATGATCGACCAGCTAAAGATCGAGACGACGGCAAGGAGAAGTAACACGACCTTCCCTGCGATCGTCGAGTGCTCGAACGCGAAGAGCAGACCGCCTGCTGCAATCAACTCCGGAATCAGCATGCCGGCTTCACCTGTCTAAGTAATACTGGATTCTGGCGAAAGCGAAAGTGGCTTTGTTCGAAATGACGAACTCCGAACCTGCTTTTCGTCATTCGTCATTCGTGCTTCGTCATTTTTCCATCATCTTCTTCGGAAATGTCGGACGCATCTTCGCAACTACGACACAGGCGGTCCCGATGACGATCAGAAAAAAGGAGAAGAACTGGCCGCGGGTAAAGCCGGCGATCAGCGTCGCGTCCGGTTCGCGAAAATTTTCGATGACGATCCTGAAGATCGCGTAGCAAATAAAAAAGAGCCCAGTCAGAACGCCGTTCGGTTGTCGGGTGCGCGTGCGCACGATCCACAAAATGGCGAACAAGACGATCCCTTCGAAAAAGGCCTCATAAAGCTGTGACGGATGGCGCGGAGTCAATATGGAACGCAATGGCGCCGCCACTTGTGACTGTCGATGGACCGCAGCGATGATCGCTTCGGGCGTGATCAGCGACGGATCAATCTGCACGCACGCCGTGACCGCGCGGTCCGCTTCGACCGGATGATCGAGCAACTCTTTCGGAAACTGCACCGCCCACGGAACATTTGCGGCGCGTCCATAAAGTTCGCCATTAATGAAATTGGCGCAGCGGCCGAAGAACAACCCGAGTGGCGCGGCCACACCAAGATTATCGGCCAGGTTCCTCCACAAAATTTTGTGACGGCGGGCGTAATAAAATGTGAAAACAAGCAGCCCGATCATTCCGCCGTGGCTCGACATTCCACCCTGCCAGACGCGCAAGATCGACAACGGCTCGCGCAGCATCTCCGGTTGATAGAAAAAAACGTAACCGAGCCGCCCGCCGACGATCACCCCAAAGAGCGCGCAACCAGTGATGAAATCGCCAACTTTCGCCGGAGACAAATCGGCGTATCCGAGTTTTGCGAGGACACGGAGCAAGACGTAACCGCAAAGGAAGGCGATGACGTAGGCCATCCCGTACCAGCGAGGACCGACATCGTCCCACAGGCGAAAGATCAACGGATTAAGATCGTGCAGGTAGTAAGCGAGCATTGGTGCGCGATTGTCCGTGATCTTCACGATGCCCGCAATCAAAACGCGCGTCATCCCGTCGCGAGACCCTAAAGATAGCGCTGCAGAATCCTTCGACCTTGCTCAGGATGACAGCGCTTTTCTAGCGCGCGACGGCCTGAGCACGTTCCGCAAAAAAGGCGCGGTGCGACTAAGGCGGCTCTTCGCGATCTCTTCCGGCGTTCCAAACGCGACGACTTTACCGCCTTCGGGGCCCGCTTCGGGCCCAAGATCGACAATGTAATCTGCTTCCGCGATGATGCTGAGATTGTGCTCGATCACGATAACGGTGTTCCCGTCATCGACGAGGCGATGCAGCACATTGAGGAGCAACTCCACATCGGCCATGTGCAAACCGATGGTTGGCTCTTCGAGCAGATAAAGGGTCGATCCCGGCTTGCGCATTTTGCGAATACGTTCGTTTTCTGCGCGACCGACGCCGCGCTTCAGTTGGGTGACGAGCTTGAGCCGTTGCGCTTCGCCGCCGCTCAGGGTCGGACTCGGCTGCCCGAGTTTCAGATACCCGAGTCCCGTATCGGCGAGCAAGGTTAGCGGCCGCGCAATCTTCGGATGGGACGAGAAGAAGTCGGCTGCTTCCTCAATCGTCATTTCCATCACATCGCCGATCGATTTTTCATTGTAAAGGACTTCCAAGGTCTGCGGATTGTAGCGGCGGCCCTCGCAGTCTTCGCACGGCACAAGACTGCTTGGCAGAAAATTCATCTCCAGCTTGATTACGCCCTGGCCTTTGCACGTTTCGCAACGGCCGCCCTCCGCATTGAACGAAAAACGGCTCGCGGAATAACCACGCACGCGCGAGACCGGCAATTGGGCGTAGAGATTCCGGATCTCGTCAAAGACCTTAATGTAAGTCCCCGGCGTTGAACGCGAAGTCTTGCCGATTGGCGATTGATCGACTTCGTAAACCGCTTCGATTTCCCCGGCGCCGCCCACGAGCTTGAATAAATCCCCGTTTCCGCTGTGCTTTTTTTTGTCCAGTTGCTCGCGTACGGCCGCTAGCAGCACATCGTGCATCAATGTCGATTTGCCCGAGCCGGAAATTCCGGTGATCACCGACAACCGGCCGACCGGGAAGCGAGCATCGACATCCTTCAAATTGTTGGCGCGCGCACCACGAATTTGGATCCATTGCTCGACCGCGCGCAAACTGCGGCGTGATTTGCGGATCGGGTGGCAGAGCGGCGTCTTCAAACAGCGGCCGGTTTCCGATTTTGAATTGCGCTCGATGTCGCGCAAGGCCCCGGTCGCGACGACTTCACCGCCGTGCACTCCGGCACGCGGGCCAAGATCGACAATGTGATCGGCGCGGCGCATCGTTTCCTCATCGTGCTCAACAATCACGAGCGAGTTCCCTTTTTCGCGCAGTGCCGTCAACGTCTCGAGCAGGCGCAAGTTATCGCGCGGATGCAACCCAATAGTCGGTTCATCGAGCACATAAAGAACGCCGCGCAGATTCGACCCGAGCTGTGCGGCCAGACGGATGCGTTGCGATTCGCCACCGCTCAACGTTTTCGCGGAGCGACCGAGCGCGAGATAACCCAGACCTACGTCTTCCATGAAACGCAGGCGCTGGCCGATCTCGGGAATAAGATCGGCCGCGATCGTCTGCTGCGTCCCGTTAAATTTCAACTTGTCGATCTTTCGCGCCGCTTCCGCCGCGGACAGGCCCGTCAACTGATCGATCGTGTAACCTTGCAGACGCACATGGCGCGCAACCGCGTTCAAGCGCGAACCGTGACAACTCGGACATTCGTGCGCTTCGCTCTCATCGATCCATTCCGATTCGCGCTCGGCCAGGAGCTCGTTTTCCAAAATGGAATCGCCGTCGTCGCTTTGCCCCGTTTGTAGCTCCTGGTTCCAGATTTCCCCGAATCCGCCGCATTCCTCGCATGCGCCGTGCGGCGAATTGAATGAGAACAATCGCGGATCGAGCTCTTCAAAAGCGCGCCCGCAGCCCGGGCAACTCATTTCCGTGCTCATGACGGCGATGCGATTTTTGGCATCGAGCAAGTGCGCCGTGCCGCGACCGATCTCAAGCGCGCGCTGAACAAGATTGCGTGCTTTCAGGATTCGCTTCGCATCGATTGCTCCGACAACGACATCGATCGTGTGTTCCTTGAAACGCTCGAGTTTTCGAAAGTGCGCCACGGGAATCAGCTTTCCATCGACATAGAGGGTATCGAAGCTCTGACGCTCGGCCCAGCGCGCGACGTCGGTATGAAATCCTTTTCGCGCCTTCACCAGCGGCGCGAGAACTTTTAGTGGGCCGCGTTTTGCTGCCGCTTCAACCTGTTTCACAATCGCGGCCAGGCTTTGCTTCGCGACCGGCAGATCGCACTCCGGACAAAATTGGGTTCCCGTTTTGGCGAAGAGCAGTCGCAGAAAATGATAAACTTCCGTCACCGTCGCGACCGTCGATTTGCCGCCCCCCCGAGCGACGCGCTGCTCAATTGCCACGCTCGGCGGCAAACCGGTGACAAGATCGACATCGGGTTTTTCGAGTTGCTCGACAAATTGCCGGGCATAAGGCGACATGCTGTCGAGGAAACGTCGTTGTCCTTCCGCAAACAAAATGTCGAAGGCGAGAGTCGATTTCCCCGAGCCACTCAAACCGGTGATAATGACCATCTGGTTGCGCGGAATTTTTACGTCGATGTTTTTGAGATTGTGCTCGCGCGCGCCGTAAATCGTGATCGCGCCGTTTCTTCCGGGTAACGCGCGCGTCTCGCGCGTTTGGTTCGGGGCATCGCCGAATGGATCCTCCGCAGCTCGAAGAGCAATCGCATCATCGCTATCGTCATAAATTGCACTTGTTGTTCGCGACGAGACACCGCGTAGAGCGCGCGAGAAGCGCGCGCTACTCAGAGCTTGAGCGAGGAATTTCCCGGTGTGCGAATTCGCTCTCTTCGCGATTTGCTCGGGCGTTCCGATCGCCACCACTTCGCCACCCTCATCCCCCGCTTCCGGGCCAAGATCGACAATCCAATCCGCGCATTTGATCACTTCCAAATTGTGTTCGATCACGACGATCGAATGGCCGCGGTCGACGAGCCGCTGAAAAAGTTGCAATAATATCGCGACATCGTCGAAATGCAGTCCCGTCGTTGGCTCGTCGAAGATGAAAAGATTGCCGATGGCCGATTGGGAATTGCGAATTTCGAACTCGCCATTTGTGGAACGTTGGACATTTTCCGTTTCCGCCAGATGCCTGACCAGTTTGAGTCGCTGCGATTCACCGCCGGAAAGGGTGTTGAGCGGCTGGCCGAGGCGCAAATAACCGAGCCCCACTTCTTCCAGCACGTCGAGCGGGTCGGAAAGATTTCGGCGTTCGCTAATCTGCGCGAAAAATTGGATCGCTTCGGTCACGGTCAGTTTCAGCACGTCATGAATCGATTTACCGTGCACCCGAACTTTCAACACGTGCGCTTGGAAGCGACGGCCTTCGCATTCGGCGCAGCGCACATAGAGATCGCTCAAAAACTGCATCTCGATTTTTTCAAAACCGGTGCCGGAACAACGTTCGCAACGTCCGCTCCCGGAATTGAACGAGAACGCGCTCGCGGTCAGGCCCTGCGACATCGCTTCGGGCTGCGCGGCAAAAAGCTCGCGCACGCGATCGTAAAGACCGAGATACAAAATCGGCGTCGAGCGCGGAGTACGTGCCAGCGGAGCCTGATCGACCATCACGACTTCACCGATGCGATGCGCGCCGGTCACGCTCTTGCAGGCGCCCGGCTCCTGGTCGAAAGACTCGGCTTTGGCGCGCAACAAATTTCGATAAAGCACATCATGAATGAGCGTCGATTTGCCGGAGCCGGACACGCCGGTTACACAGGTGAAGAGACCGAGCGGAAGATCGACATCGACATTTTTCAGATTGTGTTCGCGGGCGCCTATGATTTTTATCGATGATGTCGATCTTCGTCGCGTTTTCGGAATTGGAATCGACTTACGGCCGTTGAGATAATCGCGCGTCAATGATTGGGGAGCCAGAAAATCGCCGAGCGCGCCGCTGAAAACCAGTTCGCCGCCGCGCTCGCCGCGACCCGGACCGATGTCGATCAAATGATCAGCCGCACGAATAATTTGCTCCTCATGCTCGACCACGAGCAGAGTATTGCCTTTGTCCCGCAAGTTATGCATCACGCGCACCAGCCGGCCGATGTCGCGGGGATGAAGGCCGACGCTCGGCTCATCCATGACGAAAAGCGTGTTCACGAGTGACGCGCCCAGGCACGTCGTCAAATTAACGCGTTGCACTTCTCCGCCGCTCAGGGTCCGCGTCGAGCGATCAAGGGTGAGATAGCCGACACCAACCTGACAAAGGTAATTGAGTCGCGCGCAGATTTCGCCGCGCAACATTTCCGCGGTCGAATCGCCCGATGAGATGTCGATCTCAGCGAGAAACTGGCGCGCGCTCGAAATTGGAAGCGCGGCAAAATCGGGAAGGGTGAATCGCGTTTTGGAGGGCGCCGCGCTGTCGGCGCCACTTTTGGGACGCGACGGGGCGCGTCCCTCCAATTGATAATTCAGCGCTTCGGGCTGAAAGCGTCCGCCTTTGCAGCTCGGGCAGGTGGTGTAAGCGCGATAACGGCTGAGCAGCACGCGCATGTGCATTTTGTAGGTCTTGCTCTCGGCCCAGCGAAAAAAACCGCGGACACCGTACCAGCGGTCGTCGTCGTAATCATCATTGCCGCCATCGCTGCGCTTCTCACCGTTGATGACAAAATCTTGATCGGCCTTCGGCAATTCCTCGAAGGGTACGGTGATGTCGATCTCCTCCCGTGCGCAAGCGCGCAGCAGATCCTTCTGTGATTCGCCAAATTCGACGCCGCGAAAAACGCGCACCGCGCCTTGCTTGATGCTAATATTCCGGTCGGGAATCGCTTTGTTCAGATCGATCGCAATCGTGCGTCCAAAGCCGCGGCATTCCGGGCATGCGCCCAAAGGATTATTGAAGCTGAAGAGCCCGGGAGTCGGCGGACGAATATCGATGTCGCAATGCGCGCAATGCCAGCCAGTGGAGAAGGGAATTTGGCGCGATGCGGAACAGGCGCTGATTCGGAGGGACGAGCTTCCGCTCGTCCCAGGATGTGCAGAAGCACGTCCCTCCGGTAACGGAAGCTCAATGACATTGATTTTGCCTTTGCCGAAACGGAGCGCGGTTTCGAGCGCTTCGACTAGGCGCGCGCGATTTTCCAAAGCAATGACAACTCGATCTTGAATTACCTGCACTCGCGCACCGAGTCGCTTAGTTTTCTTGTCCGAATCGACGCGCACAATCTGATCGTCGATCCAAACACGCAGATAACCTTGCTGCTGGAGAAAGTTGAAAAAGTCCTGCGGCACTGTCTTCGTCGGAACGCCGACCCAAAATGTAATCAGCACTGTTTTGCCGTTCAGCTCGCGCAAAACTTGATCCGCGATCGACTTGGCGGTCTCGGACCGAATCTCCCGGCCGCAGCTCGGACAGAATGCGCGGGCGATGCGCGGCCACAATAATTTCAGATAATCGTTGATCTCGGTCATCGTGCCGACACTTGAGCGCGAAGTTTTGACCGGGTTCGATTGCTCGATGGCAATGGCCGGCGGAATCCCGCGAATGTCGTCAACACGCGGCTTGTCCATCCGATCGAGGAATTGCCGCATATAGGGACTGAAAGTTTCGACGTAACGGCGCTGGCCTTCGGCGTAAATGGTTTCGAAGGCGAGACTCGACTTTCCACTGCCGCTCGGGCCGGTGACCACGGTCAATTTCCCGAGAGGAAGATCGACATCTACGCCCTTGAGATTGTTCTGGCGCGCACCACGAACTTCCACGCAATCAACCGCGATTTGTGCGGCGACGCATTTTTTCTGAGCGACCTTTGAACCCACTGGAAACAATTCCAGATGCGGCCGCGATACGCAAATTTCGCGGTAGACGCGTCGCCCACAGGGCGACGGTTACAGTTTAAATCGCGCGGCCAGTTTTTCGCGCTGTTTCAACAATTCCTCCGGCACCACTCCCCCGAGGGAGTCGAAGAAGGTTTTGTGTGCGTTCAACTCTTTTTGCCATTCCTCGTGATCGATGCCGAGAATCTCAACGATGCACTTGTGCTCGACATCGAGTTCTTCAAGATCGACGTCGTGCGGGCTGGGCAGCCAGCCAATGGGCGATTCGACTGCGCCACCGGTTTTTTCGCAGCGATCGATGATCCATTTCAGCACTCGCATGTTGTCACCAAAGCCGGGCCAGAGAAATTTTCCGTTCTCACCCTTGCGGAACCAGTTCACGTTGAAAATGAGCGGTGGATTGCTCAGCCGTTTTCCGATCTCGATCCAATGGCGAAAATAATCGCCGATGTTGTAACCGCAGAACGGCAGCATCGCCATGGGATCGCGCCGCACTTGTCCAACCGCGCCGGTCGCGGCGGCGGTAGTCTCCGAAGCCATGGTTGCGCCAAGATAAACGCCGTGGTTCCAATCGAATGCCTGGAACGCCAGCGGCAATGTGTCGCTGCGGCGCCCTCCGAAAATGATCGCGCTGATCGGCACGCCTTCGCCTTTTTCCACATCGGGATCGAGCACCGGATTATTGCGCATCGGCGTGGCGAAGCGGCTGTTTGGATGCGCCGCTTTCTCTTTTGAATCGGGTGTCCAATCGTTTCCTTTCCAATCGATCGCATGTTTCGGCGGCGGGCCGTCTTTGCCTTCCCACCACACGTTGCCGTCGTCGGTCAGCGCGACATTCGTATAGAGCGTGTCGTGCTCGATCGATTTCATCGCGTTCGGATTCGATTTGTAACTCGTTCCCGGGACAACGCCGAAATAACCGTTCTCGGGATTGACCGCGTGCAAGCGGCCGTCGCGAATCCGCATCCATGCGATGTCGTCGCCGACTGTCGTCACTTTCCAGCCGTCGAAATGTTTTGGCGGAATGAGCATGGCAAAATTGGTCTTCCCGCAGGCGCTCGGGAAGGCGGCCGCGACATAATGTTTTTTCCCTTCGGGCGATTCGACACCGAGGATGAGCATGTGTTCGGCGAGCCAGCCCTGTTTACGCGCCAGATACGAGCCGATGCGGAGGGCGAGACATTTTTTGCTCAACAAAACGTTGCCGCCGTAACCGGAACCGACCGAGATGATGGCGTTGTCCTGCGGAAAATGGCAGATGAAGCGCCGCGTTGGATCGACATCCAATAATGAATGGACCCCGCGGTTCCATTCCGCCTTGGGATCATTACCAAGCCGCTTGACCGCGACTTCGCCCATTCGGGTCATGATCCGCATGCTGAGGACAACGTATTTTGAATCGGTAATCTCGAAACCAACCTTGGTGAGGGGCGAGTCGGGCGGTCCCATGATGTAGGGAATGACGAACATGGTCCGTCCGCGCATCGCGCCCTTTAGCATTTCTTGTAGCTTCGAATACGTTTCCGCGGGATCGCTCCAGTTGTTCGTCGGCCCGGCTTCCTCTTTCGTCGGCGTGCAGATGAAAGTGAATTGCTCAACGCGCGCGACGTCGTTCGGGTTCGAGCGATGCAGATACGAGCGAGGAACCTTCTTCTCGTTCAGCTTGATTAACACATCCTGCTGAAGCGATTGCTCGATAAGAAACTCGTTCTCGCGATCGGACCCATCGCACCAGAAAACATTTTCCGGCTGTGTCAGCTTCGCGACATCCTGGACCCAGTCCAACACCGCTTGATTGGCCGGTTTGCGGTCACCAATCTCAACAGGCGGTGAAACGGCAGGTGCTATGTCCTTCATGATGTCGATCCATGGTGCGCGGAGCGCGAGGAGTTGGTAATTTTCGCTGCACTCCACCGGTTCTCCAAGAAATTTTTCTACCGAGAGACGTCGACCGCTTGCGTACGGCAGCGCGCCGCATTTATTGAAGCATGTTCGGAGTCACCACCTCCGATGATTATCGGCCGGTCGCCTGGATGGGACGTTATCCCGTCGATGTGACGACCATGCTGGTCGGCCTGCATGTTTCACTTGCAATTCTCACCTGCATTCTTGTGGCTTTCAGCAGTGGATCCGTTCTCAGCTACCTCATATTTGACAGCGCGGCGGTATGGTCTGGTGGCCAGGTTTGGCGACTAATCACCTACGCGTTCATTCATTCGCCGTCAGGCTCCGGTCTACTTTGGTTCGCGATCGAGATGTACATGTTATTTGTTTTTGGTCGTGAAGTGGAGCGCTTCATCGGACGACGTGCTTACATTGCGCTGTATTTGGTTTTGCTTCTCTCGCCGGCGCTAGTCTTGACGCTGTGGGGGCTTGGCACTCGGACTGCAATAGGCGGCTCGGGTCCGCTCCATTTCGCTGTTTTTGTCGCCTTCGCTACGATTTATCCCAACGTCGAGCTTCTCCTCCGAATCATAACAAAGTGGGTCGCGCTCATCTTGGCCGGCATCGGAACGCTCAGTGCTCTGGCTGCGCACGACTGGCAAACTCTTGTGGTCCTTTGGACGGGCATCGGTGCAGCATTTTTGTTCGTTGAATTTCGCGGCGCCGGTCCCGAGTTGGTTTGGTGGAATAAATTCAAAGGCCTGGTCCAGCCCCGACCAAAGCTCCACATTGTGCAAAAGACGAGCGGGCAACGCCCAGTCGAGCCGGATGACGTTTATGCTTCGGTCGATCCGATTCTCGATAAAATCTCGAAGTCCGGGATTGGCAGTTTGACGACGAACGAACGCCGGCAACTCGACCGAGCGCGCAATCGTCTTTTAAAGAAGTCGGAGTAAACGCGACCCCGCGGCAATTTATTTTTGCCCGAGGCGCGGCTCCACCGCTTCGCAAAGCACGTGCAGGATAAACTTGTGCGCTTCCTGAATGCGGGCGGTGGAATCTCCAGGCACGACAAGATCGACATCGGCGAGCCCAGCGGCCGGGCCGCCGTCGCGCCCGAGAAGCGCGATTGTATTCAATTTGTGAGCGCGCCCTTCTTCCAGTGCGCGCCGGATATTTTTCGATTTTCCACTGGTCGAGATCGCGATCAACACATCGTCCGCGTTTCCAAACGCGCGGACATGTCGGGCAAAGACTTCTTCGAAGCCGTAATCGTTCGCTGTCGCGGTGAGGAGACTGCCGCCCTGCGCCAGATTCATGGCTGGGAACGGACGTCGATCTTCCACAAATCGGCAGGCAAACTCCGTGCAAAAATCGGCCGCATCCGCGGCACTGCCGCCGTTGCCGCAAACGAGCAGCTTATTACCACTGCGCAGACATTGCTCGATCATTGCCGCGGCGCGGTCGAGCGATTGCTCTTGCTTCGCCACTGATTGAATCGCCGAGGTCGAGGCGCGAATGGCCTGTGCGAGAATCTCCGAGATGCTGGGCATTAGCGCGGTTTGGAATTCTGCAAATCCGGATTGTGAAACATGGCTAATGAAAGAGCATCGTGCGCGATACAGGGTTCGAACCTGTGACCCCTACCGTGTCAAGGTAGTGCTCTACCACTGAGCTAACCGCGCTTCGTTAGATAGGGAGCAGATTATGCGGCGCGAGGGAAGATTGGCAAGTCGAGGTGAAGGTCAAGAATTTGCAAGATCGACAATTGCTAGGCGGGCGCTTCTTCGCGCGCGCCGGCCAGTTCCACATAAACGTCCTCGTAACCCTGGGCCGCTTTCGCCCATGAAAAATCGCGACTCATCGCGCGCGCCATCAGCTTTGGCCAGACGTCGCGATCGAGAAAAACGTCGCGCGCGCGCTTGATCGCGTCCCAAAAAGCTTCGGCGGAATATTCGTAACAGAGAAAACCATAGCCACTGTCGCTCGTCGGATCGTAGTCCTCGATGATCTCCTGGATTCCGCCGGTGGCACGCGCGACCGGAAGAGCACCGTACTTCAGGCTGTACATCGCGCTCAAGCCGGCCGGCTCGAAATGCGAGGGGATAAGGCTGATGTCGATGCCCGCTTCAATAACGTGCGCCAGCTTTTCGTCGTAATGTTTTCGATAAGCGAACTTTGTCGGGAATTTTCGCGCCGTGACGGCCAGAGCAGTCTCATACGCGGGATCGCCTTCGCCGAGAATGATCAAGCGGACATCAGCCAAAAGTAGCCGATCCAGCGCCGGCACGAGAATTTGAAATCCCTTTTCTTCAACTACCCGAGTGACCATTCCAAAAACAGGACCGGCGGGCGCGGGGGCAAGTTGCAAACCAGCCAGGAGCGCGGCACGACAAATCTGTTTTCCCCAGAGCGAACTCGAATTGTAGTTCGCCGGGAGAAGCTTGTCTGTTTCCGGATTCCAGCGGGCATAATCCGCGCCGTGCAAAATGGCGGTGAGTTTAAATGCGTTTTCGCGCAACACGTCATCGAGTCCGCCCCCGCATTCAGGCGTCTGCATTTCACGCTGGTAATGCTGGCTGACAGTCGTGACTTTGTCGGCGAAGAGGATTCCGCCTTTGAGGAAATTTATTTTCCCGAAAAATTCGACGCCGTGAAGGGTGAAGAAACGTTCGTGCAAATTGGTCAGACCAAAATCGAGCCCCCAGAAGCCGCCCTGCTCGGCCAGGTGATGGACGGTGAGAACGGTGGCGAAAGGCAAATGATGCGCGCGCACAAAAACCGGCACGAGCGCAGCCGGCCAATCGTGCCCATGAAGGATTTGCGGTGCCGGTGTCAGGCGCCGCGCCAGCTCGATGGCGGCTTTGTTAAAAAAAATGAAACGAGCGGAGTTGTCTTCATACTGACCGCCATGCTCGCCGTAAATTTCTTCGCGATCGAAAAAATCGTCGCAACGGACGAGGAACAGCTGCACGCCATCGACGCTGCGGCCCTCGAGATACTCGGCGATATAGGTTTTCTCTCCGACCCGAACATCGACGGTTACTCCCGTGTCCTGTTCTTTGAAGGCGGGGTTCTCTCGAATTTCACGATAAAACGGCAGGGCCACGGCAACTTCATGGCCGCGCGCACGTAACTCCCGTGGCAATGCATTCAGAACATCGACAATCGCACCGGTCCGCATGAGCGGTGGACCTTCTGCGCTGATCATCAAGATTCTCATCGGACAAGAAAAGGCGGAAATCGGCCAACGTTCAACGTTCAATTCAATTCAGAGTTAAACGTTTTGACGTCGAGCCCTGACCTTTTCTCAATTTCTCTGGCCGAGCGAGTATTCCTGTTTCACCCAATCGAGTGCTGCCCTGCGATCGCGCAGCGTTCCCTCGAGCTGGCGCGTCTCGACCGCTTCAAGAATTTCGCCGAACTTCGGGCCCGGCTTCACACCAAGCGCGATCAAATCGTCGCCGCGCACAAACGGGGGCGGAATGATCGGTTCATTCGCGAACTCTTGCCGCTTGCGCAGAAGAAATTCGTAATTGTCCATCATCCGGTGGCTGCTCGCGCAATCAACCCGATGCAACTCGAGCTCCTCTTCGAAAGTTGGTCTGGCCATGAACCGTTTCAATTTTGCCACGCGCATACGAGGCACATCCTTGAAAACCATGTGCTGCCGGACCATCTCGACTGTCGCATCGATCTCGGCGCGCGAGAAGCGCAGCCGCTCCATGATTGCCTCGGTCATCTCCGCCCCAATTCGATCGTGCGCATTGAAACGAATCCGGCCGGCTGGATCGACGTTCGCCGTGCGCGGCTTGGCGATGTCGTGAAGCAAGACGGAAAAAACGAGCGGCGTCGAAACCTTTTTTCATCGCCTCCATCTCCGGGATGATCGCGCGCATAAGACCGCTCTCGTCGAGCAAGTCCCAGCCGCGCACACGGTTCGGAGACGTGAAAATACGCACCAGTTCTTCGCGGATCCGCTCCTTGCTGATCTCGCTGATCGCAGTCGCATTTGCGGCGAGCGCGTCCCACGTTTGATTGTCGATCTTGTAATCGAGCGCTGTGGCAAAGCGGACCGCGCGTAGCATTCGCAATCGATCTTCCTTGAAACGCTCTCCTGGATCGCCGATTGCACGCACCAGTCGCGCCTCCAAATCGACGCGTCCCCCGACGAAATCGATCACTTCCTCCGTCACCGGGTCGTAAAACATGCCGTTTATGGTGAAATCGCGACGGCGCGCGTCCTCTTCCGGCGAAGAAAAATGAACTGCACTCGGCCGCCGCCCATCGATATAGACATCATCCGAACGAAAGGTCGCCACTTCGAATTGAAAGCCGTTTTCCACCACCACGATGACGCCGAAATGGGCGCCAACCGCGTAAGTGCGTGAAAAAATTTGCTGCACCGCTTCCGGCCTGGCATCGGTAGCGATATCGAAGTCTTTCGGAATCTGGCCGCGAACAATATCGCGCACGCAGCCGCCGGCGAAGTAGGCGATGTGACCATGCTCGCGCAGTTGGACGACAAGCTCGCGCGCTGTCTTTTCCATCGGGGAAATAGTTCTGCCGGCTTCTTTCATTTACACATTCACTGTAGCGGCGGTCTATGACCGTCGCATTTTCTTAATTATGATGGCACCCGCCCGAGGCGGGTTGCCGACTGCAAAAGAGCTGGCCGCCGGCAGGCGGTTCTACAATTTTTCGGGCGATCTCGGAGCGTCCTTATGACGAAAGGAATGAATGATAAAACAAACTACCGCGATAGAGATGCAGGAATCGGCGACATTGAATGCCGGCCAGGGATGAGCAAACGGAAGATGCAGATCGAAGAGGAGAAAATCAATAACGTGTCCGTAGAGGAGACGATCGGTCAGGTTCCCGAGGACGCCGGCGAGAAGGAGGGCGAGTGAAATATCACGCCAAGCGTCGGCCGTTCGCCGGCGGACGAGCAGAAGCACGACGAAGAGGAGAGCCAGGCACGAGATCGCGACAAAAAATGTATTGTTGTTCTTGAAGGAGCCAAAGGCTGCGCCGGTGTTGGTGATGTTCACCAAATCGAAGAATCCGGCGATGATAATGCGCGGCTGATCGGGTCGGATGAACCGAATCACACAAGACTTCGTAAATTGATCAAGCGCGTAGAGCGGCAATGACAAAAAGAAAATGAATTTCATGTCGATGCAGGTGGGGACGTTTCTCCGAAACGTCCAACTTTTAACGCGGGTTGCCTGTCCAACATTTTTAAATCGGACGGCTCGGAGAGCCATCCCTGCCTTTACGCGTGACTACGCTTTCGCACCGATCACATAGATCCGGATGCGCTTTGCTCTTACCAACCATTGGCCGATGGCGCCAGCAGCGCGCGCATTTTTGAAAAGAGGTCTTCGTAATTGATGCACCAGCTTCCTTCGCTTGCTCAACCGTCAGGTCGCTGAGAATAAAAAACTCCTCGAGCTCTTGCTTGTCGATCTTTGCCGTTACCTCCGAATTCGATTTAAGCACAACCGCCGCTTCCAAAGCGTTGCCGATCAATTTTTCCTGACGCGCTCGTTCGATCGCTTGACCGATGATACCGCGCAATCTTAGCAGCTCCGAAACCTGATCGCTCGCTTCACGTTGTCGATCTTTCATTGACGGAAATTCGAGCAGATGAATCGAAGCACCGTTGCCGGAATGGCGCCATGCTTCATCGGCGGTAAAAGCAAGAACCGGCGCGAGCAATTGACACAGCGCATCGAAAGTCTTGTGCATAACGGTTTGGGTAGCGCGACGACGCCGCGACTCAGGCGCATCGCAATACATCCGGTCTTTCGTGATATCGACGTACAAACTGCTCAGATCGACGGCACAAAATTGGTTGAGTGTTTGATAAACCTTATGAAACTCGAATGCTTCGTAAGCCGATCGACAATCAGCAATCACCTGATCAAGCCGCTCCAGAATCCAGCGATCGACCAGTGTGAAATCTTCTGTAGCGGCGGTCTGTGACCGCCGACGGCGCTCATGGAGCGCCGCTACAGGGAAATCGAACAGATTACCTAACAGGATGCGCAGCGTGTTGCGAATCCGTCGATACGTGTCGCCGAGACGGTTGAACATTTCTTCTGAAAACGGAACGTCGTCAGTGTAATCGATACTGCTCGCCCAAAGACGAACGAGGTCCGCGCCGTGTTTGTTGACGAAATGGCCCGCGTCCATCGGTTTGTCATAGGTGCCCGACTTCGAAATCTTTTTTCCGTCAAGATCGACAACGAAGCCGTGAGTGACGCAGGTTCTGTAAGGCGCGCGTCCGTTCAGCGCGATGCTGGTCATGAGCGACGATTGAAACCAGCCACGATGCTGATCGGTCGCTTCCAGGTACATGTCGGCCGGATCGCGCAATTCCGGATGGATAGCTAAAACGGCCTTGTGCGAAACGCCGCTGTCGATCCAAACGTCGATTGTGTCGATGCGATGAGTGGTGCCCTTCGGTAAACCAAGTTCTCGCGCAAGATCGACATCGTTCAACTCGAACCAAATGTTCGAACCGCGCTCGGCGACGAGATCAGCGAGCTTGCGAACATAATCTGGGTCGAGAATTGCCTCGCCTTTTTCGGAATAGAATACCGGCAACGGCACGCCCCAACTGCGCTGGCGCGAGATGACCCAATCCGGACGCGATTCGACTGTGCCGGCGATCCGATTTTCTCCCCAAGCGGGAAGCCATTTCACTTCCTTGTGAATGGCCTCGAGCGCTTCGCCGCGGAGCTCATCGATGCGAATGAAGAACTGCTCGACCGCGCGAAAGATGATCGGCGTTTTCGAGCGCCAGCAGTAGGGATAGGAATGATGAAATTTTTGTTCGCCAAGGAGCGTGCCGCACTTGCGCAGTAAATTAATGATCTCGTCATTGGCGTCGAAGACGTATTTACCGGTCAGGTTCGGCAAACCGGCGTCATCGGTGAAACGTCCGTGATCGTCGACTGGCGATAAGATCGACAACTTGTTTTGTCTGCCTAACGAGTAATCATCGTCGCCGTGGCCCGGCGCGATATGCACGGCCCCGGTGCCCGTGTCCATGGTGACGAAATCCGCCATGAGCACGATCGATTGTCGATCCAAGAACGGGTGCTGCGCGCTGATCTTGTCGATCTTCGCTCCGGGAAAAGATTCTCGTGGTTCGCTGACTGGTTCGAATTTTGTGTTGGCGCAGAATTGCGGGACGAGCTTGTCGGCCAGGATCAGAATTTCCGCGATTCCGTCACGTGAAAATTCCTGGAGGACGTAAATTTCCTTTGGATCGACCGCGATGGCGAGATTAGCGGGCAAAGTCCACGGCGTGGTCGTCCAGATAGCTATGCTCGCCTTGTCTTTGAATTCGCCGGTGACGATCGGAAATTTGACATAAACGGCGGTATCGTCGCGTTCCTGATATTCCACTTCGGCTTCAGCCAGCGCGGTCTGGGCGCCGGTGCTCCAGAAAACCGGCTTTTTACTTTGATAAACAAGACCTTTTTCAATGAAGACGGCGAAAGCGCGCAGAATTTCCGCTTCATATTTTGGATCGAGAGTGAGATAGGGATTCTCCCAATCGCCGAAAACACCGAGCCTTTTAAACTGGTCGCGCTGCACATCGATATATTTGCGCGCGAAGGCTTCGGATTTTTTTCGGATTTCGAGCGGCGACAGATCGCGTGATTCTTTGACGACTTTGTACTCGATGGGCAGGCCGTGACAGTCCCAGCCTGGAACGTAGGGCGCGCGCTTGCCAAGCATGGTTTGCGATTTTACGACGATGTCCTTGAGAATCTTGTTGAGCGCGGTGCCCATATGGACGTCACCGTTGGCGAAGGGCGGGCCGTCGTGCAGAACAAACAATTGTCGATCTTCTCTTGCCTTCTGGATTTGGGCGTAGAGCCGCGTTTCTTCCCACATTTTAAGAAGCTCGGGCTCACGCGCGGCGAGGTTCGCCTTCATCGGAAAATCCGTGCGCGGAAGGTTCAGCGTGTCCTTGTAGTTCTGGCTCATCGGAAAAGTGCGCTGCTACGTAACATCCGCGGTTGCACAAATCAACGCAGCGGGCGGCCGGCTGGCTATTTCCCAGGAGTTGACGGCGAAGGCCTCGCACTGAAGCTTCTCGCGCCCGCTTGGAATTCATCTAATGAAACGGTATCTTCCTTTTGTCATTGTTAGCGCAATTGCGCTAATCACGATCGTGGCCGGGGCGATGCTATATCACGCCAAAGATCTGCCTCTTCTCACAATCTCCAAAAATCGCCTTGCCGGAACGAACGACGCCGAGCCGGTGCACATTCGCGGGAAGCCCGACGCTCCCGTGACACTGGAGGAATACGGCGACTTCGAATGCCCGCCGTGTGGTCGGCTTTCCGAGCCAATCAACAAGCTAGAACAGGATTACCGTTCGCGCTTGCGCATTATCTTTCATCATTTTCCGTTTGGGACTCATCCGCACGCACGCGCAGCGGCGCTCGCTTCGGAAGCGGCCGGATTGCAAGGCCGATTTTGGGAAATGCACGACCTGCTATATCGCGAGCAAGGAACCTGGAGCAAAGCGGCTGATGCCCAGCCGTTGTTCAACGCTTACGCCGGAATACTCGGGTTGAAGATTGATCGTTTTAAAAGGGACATGGAAAGTGACGAAGTGAGAAGGAGAGTCGATGCCGATCAAAAAGATGGGGCCGCGGTTGGGGTGACGGTTACGCCGACGGTCTTTATCAACAATCGCGCTGTGCCGCCGACGTCGCTAAATGAGGCGGGCCTGCGTGAGGTCATCGAAGCTGCGATCAAGATGAAGTCAGCCCCCTGATTATTTTGGCGGATAAGGCACAAACTAGGTAATGGAACGCAATCGAATTATTTTTTACACGATCGCGGCATTGATCTCGCTGGCCGGACTGACGGAGGCAACATATTTAACTGTGCTATCTTTGACTGGTGAGACGGCGGTTTGCGGCGGATCCGCGAGTTGCTTCCAAGTGTTGGGCAGCTCGTATGCCAGACTCGCTGGCATTCCGATCGCGGCCTTTGGGATCCTGGCTTACTTCGGCGCATTCGGCTTCGCGACTTTTGCCGCTTTTGGTTATGCGCGAGTTCGCAGGTATTTCGGCCTGGCAGTGTGGGCAATGTTTGCGGTGACGCTGTGGCTGTTATTTGTGCAGGCGTTTATCTTGCATGCGTTTTGCCGCTACTGTCTGTTTTCTGCGGCGCTGGTATTCGTCCTCGCGGCCATTGCCCTGCTGACTCCTTCGTCGCGCTGACCGGGAATCGAAGTGTTGATGGATGAAGCCTGGGAATTGCTGAAGGTCGATGCAGACCGAACAGTTACAGGCCTGATCTAAACGTCTTGCTTGTCTCACCATGAAAGAGATTGCGATTGAAACAGACTGGAAGCCTGTGTTAGGCGAGGTTTGCGGCTTGCCTGCATACGCATCCTGCTGGAAAAGACTCTTGATATAAATGAAGCCTTTTATTTTTCTGCTCTGTTTTCTGTTGGTAGCGGCGACTGGATGCAAGAGATCGAGCACAACTCAACTCTCGCCGGATTCATTACAAGCGGCGTCGCCAATCCAGCAACCCACTGAAGCTTACTTCGATGTTTGCGGCCTGATCACAAAGGAGCAGGTCGAAGCGGTTATGGGATCGCCGATTAAGGATACCAAAAGCAGCGGACATTCGGACGGCGCTTTCCGTGTTTCGCAGTGTTTTTATACGGCAACAGAATTCAGCAAATCGGTCAGTCTCGCAGTAACTCAGCGCGATCCCAATTCTTCCGCCAAACGCAACCCGAAGGAGTTTTGGGAGGAGTCCTTTGGCCGTTACGAGGGCGAGACAAAAGAGCATGAGGGCGACAAAGAGAAAAAAGAAAGCCTCCACGAAGAGAGGCGAGGCAAAGGTGAAGGAGAGGAAGGTGTCCCGCCAAAAAAGATTACTGGGATCGGCGACGAAGCCTTTTGGACAAGCAATCGTTTTGGCGGTGCGCTTTATGTTTTAAAAAAAGATGCCTTCATCCGCATCAGCGTTGGTGGGGCGGACAAGGAAGAAACGAAGATCGACAAGTCTAAAGTGCTCGCCGAAAAGGCGCTCGATCATTTGTAAAATCTGGCTGAGCAAAGTCGAAGCCAGCGACGCATCACTCAACGGTGGTCATAGACCGCCGCTATAGCGCTGTCACGCTGCATTGCACGACGGCCTTTTGTTTTTGACTGCGAAAACAAACCGCAACTTTTTGTCGCGCGGGCAGACGACCGCGGTTCGCCAGTCCTCCGATTCCTAACCCTGTAGCATTCATCAGAGGACCTTGTCATGAGAAAGAACTACTTGTCAGCAATAGCTCGCTTCGCTATCAGCACCTTCTTTTCGATGAGCGGCATTTGCATGTTTTGCATCATACCGCTAAACGACTCGCGCGCACAAAACCCGGCAAGCGGCACCGTCGGCCCGGCGCCTGGAGGTCCCTCCGCGACCTGGCAGGGCTCAGCGACTGCACCTGGCGGCGGAGTGAATACCGAAGCGGCATGCGTCGATGGAGTTAACTGCGAAGTTTTCACTCTTACTGTCGCGGGCACTCAAGCCGACTGGAGTAGTCAAAAAGTTCAAGTGCAATTGACCTGGGCAAGCAGTCTAAACGAATACGATATCTATATTCACCAAGGTACTTTGGACGGCCCGCTGGTAAACTCAGCGATGAATGGGCCGGGTCTGACGAACCAGACTACATTCATTGATGTGGCGCAATGGGGGACCGGCGTCTTCGTCGTCCATGTTGTCTACGATACTACGCCAAACGTCACCGATCACTACAACGGAACGGCGAGCGCAGTTCCAATAACACCAGTCCCGCCACCGCCGGCACCTCAGGACACAGGCCCGAAAATTGGCTACGAGAACTTCGAAGCACCCGGCGTTCTAACCCAGGTTACATCGACAAGCTCTGGTGGACTGACAGTTGAATACATGGGGCGCGGCGCCGGTGAACCCTCCGTCGGCAGCAACTGGAACACCGGTGTGGCGAACTTCCAGTCGGACCTTGAGACTCTGTTTGTGACATTCGATGACGTCTGTTCCTTCACGAACCCGAAAGCAACCTGGGTTAATCGCAGGGCGCCTACCTCGCAGTTTATCGATTCCGATCCCATCGGCTTTACCGATCGACAAACTGGCCGCGTATTCGCAGCCGAGCTAACGCTGCTCAGCCCTGACACAGTCAAGATCTCACATACGGACGACGATGGAGTTACCTGGGTGCCGGACCAGACCGGCGGAATTGCATCGGCGGTCGACCACGAAACGATCGGCGGTGGTCGGTATCACGCCCCGCTGGTCCCACCGCCTCCACCGGCCTATCAAAACGCGGTCTATTACTGCTCTCAGGATATTGCCACAGCCTTATGCTCTCGAAGCGATGACGGTGGATCGACCTACGGTCCTTCCGTACCGATTTACAACCTCACGGCGTGCCAAGGCTTGCACGGTCACGTGAAAGTCTCTCCGGTCGACGGAACCGTGTATGTTCCAAACAGGGCTTGCGGTAATTCGCAGTCGGTGGTTGTCTCGCAGGACAACGGGGTAACCTGGGCGATTCATCCTGTTCAAAATGGGAACACCAATGCTGTGCCGGGCACGATCGGAACGGGTGACGATCCGGCGATAGGAATCGATAGCACTGGACGTGTTTATTTTGCTTTTTCCAACGCCGGCACCGCTGCGTCCGTTGCAACGTCTGACGATTTCGGCGTCACTTGGAACAACATTTTTGATGTCGGAGCAATTTACGGAATAAACAATGCGGCATTCCCGGCGGCGGTTGCCGGCAGCGCAGGCCGCGCCGCTGTTGCCTATTACGCGGCCAACTCGGGGACAGGAGATTCGAATTCCGGAGCATTTACCGGCCTCTGGCATCTCTATGTGGCGCACACTTTTGATGGAGGATCGACATGGACGACCTCCGACGTGACGCCAAGTTTGCCGATGCAGCGTAGTGGTATTTTGAGGGGCGGCGGAGCAGACATTGTGCGCAACCTGCTCGACTTTTTCGACATCACGATCGATCGAGATGGTCGCGTTTTGGTCGGCTATGTCAATGGGTGCTCGGGCGGAGATTGCGCCCAGGCGGCACCGACGGCACACGGGAATACCTACAGCGCGACGGCGACGATTGCCCGGCAATCGAGCGGCAGGCGCATGCTAGTAGCTAATGACCCACCGAATCCGCTGACAGCTACATCAGTACCGGGATTACCGTTCTTAACACAGCGCAGAGTCGGCCCTGTCGTCCACCTTGCATGGAATGAGGCCGATACGGGGAACTCGCCAATTACGAGCTATAAGATATTTAGAGGAACGACGAGTGGCACTGAGGCTCTGCTGGCGACCGTGTCAGGAAATCCGCCGGCAACGAAGTATGACGACCTCACTGCAACCGACTCGAGCAAGACTTACTACTACAAGGTCGCCGCGATAAACGGGGTTGGAACATCGTGCGGTAATAACGAGGTTGCCTCACCATTCCTGGGCAGCCCGGCGAGTGGAATAGTTATTCACCAGAATGACCCGACCCATCCGGAAGCGACCGGCGGAAGTATCACAACGCCGCCTGCTCCTGAACTTCTCATCGACTATATCGCCGTGGGTGAACCGACTGGACCAGATAACCTGATGTTCAAAATGAAAGTAAGCGATCTATCGACTGTACCGCCCAATAGCAGATGGAGGATCGCCTGGAACTGGTGGTCCCCGACAAACCAAATGTACTACATTGGAATGACAAGCGACCAGAACAGCGCGGTAACTTTCGAGTACGGAACGCTCGCGGACGCGGGTGTTCCGGCCGTTCTTGTCCTTGGAGAGACAAAGGTTGGAGTGCCCGACGGCAGTTTCAATCCGGATGGCACAATCACCATGCTCGTGCCGAAGTCAGCAGTTGGAAGTCCGCAGCCGGGAGATGTGATGGGCGCGATCGGCGGAAAGACAATCACCGGCGACACGCCGGGCACGAACACGTTCGAGAGATCGACTGCGTTTGTGGACCATACATTCGTCAAAGGGCAGGCTGACAACTGCTATCCACCTGCGACCTATACGGTGGCGGGCAATGCGCCGATACCAACTCCTACCCCTACCCCGACGCCAAAGCCACACGGAAAGCCTACACCTACACCTACACCTACACCAACACCAACACCAACGCCGACTCCGACGCCGAGTGCAACGCCGACGCCGACGCCGAAACCGAAGCCGACTCATCCGCCGCACCCATAACAGCGGTGTCGATCACATCATGAACATGCCGCGCCTCGGCGCGGCATGTTCCGTTCCACGGAAGATCGACAATCGTGTCTGCCAATCTTGGTGGTCGCCTCTTCCGCGAAAATCTTCCGAATTCTAGAGGAGATTTTTCGGCAGAAATGCGTCCGAGGCCGCCAGTTTTCCGATTCCCATATTGTAATCCGAACCGATTATGAAAAAACATGCCGCTTCTCAATCTGGTCTTTTTAATATACGCGCTTTAACGGCCGTCGCGCTTTGCTCGATCGGCGCCATGCTCGGCGCGCTGAGCTTTGCCTCAACGCCATCGACCGGAACGCTAACCGACACGTCTGGGCCGATAAGTTACACGGCTGGGCCGTTCTTTGTTTCGAACGCTACGCCAATACCGGAGGTGGATGTCGGCCCGGAGTGCGACAATCCTTTTCAGCCTTGCGACGATTACACGCTTACGGTGACGCTGCCCGCGGGCTATATGGCCGCGCACCCAAATGCCGCCGTGAGAGTTACAATGAGTTGGACCGACACGGGCAGTACTCAATCCAACTACGACCTCTGGATTTTCAAAAACCCAGACTCGGACTGCAATCCGACCGACTGCAGCACCACAGATGGCAGCCAAACCCCTCTTCACCAATCGACCACCAGCGCGAATCCTGAGGTCGCGATCATTAATCCTCTAGTAGACGGCACGCAAATGTACACCGTGAAAATTGTGCCCTCCACCGCGACCGGAGAGACAGTTAACGTCCGAATCGAGTTACTGCCGGGCTCTGGGACCGCCGGAGTTCCGTTCGGAGGCGCTGACCCAACCACGCCGGGAGCTCCGCGCTACCAAATTTTCAATGCGCCAGCGGGCACCTCTGCCCAGGCCAGCAGTGGTGAATTCAACATCGGTTTTAATCCTAAGACGGGCCGCATCATGACGATGAATTTCGGCCCGATCTGGCGTATTACTCCTCCGGAGCTTCTTTCGCCTGCAAAGCCGGAGTGTTGCGAAGGTCTCTGGGAAGATAAAAGTAATGTCACTACCAATATAGGACTTGATCCGATTCTTTGGACCGATCAGAAGACAGGCCGAACCTTGGTTTCTAATTCTACAGTCGGCGCGAATGCTGTTTACGGCTATAGTGACAATGATGGCGACTCATGGGTGCCCTTTGGAATTGCCGCGCCTAACGGCGGCGCCGATCACGAGACAATAGGTTCGGGTCCTTACCCGGCATTATTAAGCGCGCTGTCAACACCGCAGAACCAAGGTGAAGCGGTTTACTATTGCTCACAGGACATTGTCGGGCCAGCGGCCTGCTATCGCAGCGATACGCTTGGCACGAGCTACGGGCCCTCCGTGCTCGCTTATAATGGACAAGGCTCGGGTGTTCCCGGCGGTGCCTGCGGCGGGCTGCATGGTCACATCCATGTCGCACCCGATGGCACCGCCTGGCTGCCAGTGAACCAGTGCCACAGCCTGCAAGGCGGCGTCTTCAGTACTGATGGCGGTACCACTTGGAATACATTTACTATTCCGAGCGCCATCTCCCAGCAGCAAGGTGCCGATCCCTCCATTGCCATCGACGCAGACAGCACTGTTTACTACGCCTATGTCAACAATGAGTCAGTCGCAGCCGGTAATCCACCGGAGGGACACGCTCGCGTTCAGGTAGGTCATCGCAACGCGGACAATACGATTACCTGGACAAACAATTTCGACCTCGGCGCAACCCACGGTATTGTGAATGCCGCCGAGATTGAAGCGGTGGGCGGCAGCTCAGGCCGAGCCGCAGTCGGCTTCCTTGGCACCAACGTGCCAGGCGACT
>WNFX01002102.1_pt1 | contig 30034 bp, 22 predicted proteins | sample 5400111 | NCBI WGS metagenome assembly WNFX01 (sample SAMN13153363, study PRJNA577476) | soil metagenome | isolation source: 40 cm soil or saprolite under grassland replicate 1 | place: USA:California | collected 2016-06-15 | reverse complement strand
GCTATTACATGGACGGCTACGAGCTCACGGGGGAGCCTCTCTTCCGGCCGCTCGTGGACGGCACGAAGCGCGGGAGACCGCCCGTCACAGCGCGCCAGTGAGCGCGGATCTTAGCGGGCGTTGGGCAAGGCGAACGCCAGCAAGTTTCGTCCCGCTGCGATTACGACGAACTGCTCTCGGTCCGTCGAGAACGTCACGGGGGCCGCGCAAATTGTGCCGCCGGTCTCGACGGACCAGAGGGGCGTGCCCGTGCGTGAGTCGAGCGCGAAGAAGCTGGTCTGGTCGCCCCCGAACACGATGCCGCCCCGCGTGGAGAGAAGCCCGCCCATTCTCACTCCCCCGAGTCTATCGTTGCGCAGTCGCGGCTCGCGCCGATACTCCCATACCCTTGCTCCAGTGGATGCGTCCAGGGCACGGACCGCCGTGTAAAACGGTCTGCCGCTGATTGCGGCTGGCGGACCCGACGTGAAGAAGACCATGCCCTGCTCTAGGACCGGAACAAACATCAGGTTCAGCGCAGGATCAAAACTGGGCGACCACCAACTTGTGGCGCCAACGTAACCCGGGTAGAGGAGAAACCCTTCGCGGTCTCGGGAAGCACTAGACAGAGGCTTGGGACGTCCCTGCGGATCGAGTCCCTCGGTCCAAGTCTGACGCACGAAGGGCGCGGCATTGAGATACTTCCCGGACACGCGATCCAAGACATAGTAGAAGCCGTTCCGATTAGCCCAGAGGACACGCTTCTCCATGCCCTCACGAGTTCGTCGATCCGCCAGCACCGGAATCTCGGTCGCGTCCCAATCGTGATCGTCCCCCGGCGTGAACTGAAAGTACCACACGAGTGCTCCCGTAGAGCCACGCAGCGCCACGGCCGAGTTCGTATACAGGTTGTCGCCCCTTCTCGCCGCCGCGTCATAATCAGGCTTCGGATTCCCGACGGGCCAAACGAGAAGGTCGAGCTCCGGATCGTATGAGCCCGTCAACCACGTGGGCGCGCCTCCGTCACGCCAGGAGTCGCCCTCCCAGGTCTCGTTACCCGGCTCGCCCGGCTTGGGGATCGGAACGAACCGCCATCGCTCCTTTCCGGTATTGGCATCGTACGCTGCGACGAAGCCCTGTCCGCCGGCCGCGCTGCCCCGGATGGCGACGCCGGTCACGACGAGATCGCGATAGGCCAGTGGCGCGGCCGTAATCGCGTACCGGGTCACATCGGTCGCAACCGTCGCTTCCCATTGCAAGGCACCCGTCGCGGCCGAAACCGCGATGAGGTGGGCGTCCGGCGTTCCAAAGAAGACCTTGTCGCTAAGGACGGCGACGCCCCGATTGGCCATTACGCTGAAGTCGTTGACGTCGCTCATCGGGACCGCGCGCGACGCCTGATGATCGTAGGCCCATATCTCTTTCCCCGTGGTCGCGTCCAACGCCAGGACCCGGCTGGGCGGTTGCGTCACGAACATGATTCCCTTGCGCACCACCGGCGAGACCTCGACGCAGTCGGGCGCGCCTTCGAGCTGGTGAATCCATCTCAGGGCGAGGTGACCAACGTTGCCACGATTGATCTGGCTCAGCGCGCTGTGGCGGGACGACCAGTACGATCCGGAGTAGGTAAGCCAGTCCTCACCCGGCTCGCGTATCGCCGCAAGCTCGTCGTACGGCACAGGCACACTGGCTGCGCCACGGGAACCGCGCGCCGTGGCTCCCAAGGTGCTGCCCGAGCTGTCGATCGAGCGGACGAAGGCTTCCAGCTGCCACACCGCTGTGTCCGGCAAGGGGTGCGGGCCCATGGTCGTGTTGGGAATGCCAAAGCGAATCGTGCGGTACACCGCCCAATCGCTCTCACCATGCGTGAATTGGCGACCTATCAAACGGGGACCGCGGCCACCGCTGCCGTCTGGGGCGTGGCATTCAGCGCACTCACTGCGAAACAGCGTGGCACCCGCCTGAATGTCGGCCGGAGTGGTCTTGACGTTGCGGATCACCGCGTAGGGATTGTGGGTCTCGATGAGGGGTCTCAGCCACTGCCCCGAACCCGGCATCATGTAGGCCAGCAATTGCTTTAGCTCGATGTCAGGGATCCGGCCGGCCAGGGACAAGAGGACGACCTCGGCCCGCCACCGCACCGTTGCGGGGATCATGATCGCAACGAATGCCGCCACCAGCACCCCGACCGCGGACAGCCGCTTGCCACGTTTAGTCAGCATGGAGCCGGTGCGTCGCGCGTTCGGGGTCGCCGACGTCGGCGATATCGACATCTGGAGCGCGCGAGTACATCCAAGTCCGCCCCGATCACCTCAAGGAAGCCGCCTCTGTGATGGACCGGGACCGTCCCAACCGTACCCGGACCGTACGAGAGCCGAGGATCCCGTTGGAGCCTGGGCGGGAAGTCGTTACGGCCGGTGGAGCTCCGGAGCTCCCGAGGCAGGACTCGAACCTGCGACCCGCCGGTTAACAGCCGGCTGCTCTACCAGCTGAGCTACTCGGGAAAGACGCGCCAAATATCGCCGAGCGTGGGCGAGCAATCAACCGGTACGGGTGGGCACCACCCGGCTCGTGGGGAGGTCCGCGGCGATCATGCCCAGCACGATCAAGCCTCCGCCGAGCCACTGCAGCGGGGCGAGGCGTTCCCCCAACACGAGCCAGGAAGTGACAGCCGCGAACAACGGCTCGAAGCAGAAGATGAGCGCCGCCCGCGCCGACGACATGTGGCGCTGGGCGCGCATCTGCAGGATGAAGCACAGCGAGCTGGCGAACGCCACCGTGTAGGCGAGCGCCCCGACAAATTCCCCGGTCCACCGGATGTGCGGCTGCTCGAGCAACAGCGTGGCCAGCCCGGCCACGGCGGCCGTACCGGCGACCTGGAACCATACGAGGCGGCGCGCGTCGTAGTGGCGCCCCAGCTCGGTCACGCCCACGATCTGGCCGCCGAAGCAGGCGGCGCAGATAAGTGTTAGCCAGTCGCCCCGATTCAAACCGCCGCCGTCCGGAGCCGTGAGCAAGTAGATCCCGAGCGTCGCCAGCGCCAGCGCCGTCGCCGTCAACCAGCCCGGGCGCTGTCCGAGCAGTGCGAGCGCGATGACGGGCGCGAGCACTGAGGACACGGCGACAATGAACGCCGCGCGCGACGGCGTAGTGATCACGAGGCCGGCCGTCACGGTGATGAAGCCGATGGCGACGAGGGCGCCGAGCAGCAACCCGCCGCGCAGCTCGCGGCCCGTCGGCCGGGGGTCGAACCGAGTGCCGGGCGTGAGCAGCAGCGTTGCGATCCCGAACCGCACGGTGAGAAATGCCAACGGAGTGGCAAACGCCAGCGCGCTCTTCACCGCGACGAAGGTCGTCCCCCACAGGAACGTCGCGAGCAGCAGCGTCAGGTCGGCCTGCCGTCGGGTCACGCGGTCAGCGGGGCGTGTCCAGCACGCGGCGCACCCTATCCGCCAGCCCCCCCGGCGTGAACGGCTTCTGCAGGAAGGCGGTCCCGGGATCGAGCACCCCGTGCTGCGCGACGGCTTCGTCGGCGTACCCGGACATATACAGCACGCGCAGATCCGGGCGCAGCGGCGCGAGGCGGCGCATCAGCTCGCGGCCGTTCATCCCGGGCATCACGACATCGGTGAGGAGTAAGTGGATCGGGCCGGCGTATCGCTCCGCCAGGTCCAGCGCCTCGGCCCCGCCCGCGGCGACCAGGACGCCGTAGCCCGCCCGCTCGAGCACCTTCCGCGCCAGCAGCCGGACCAGGTGCTCGTCCTCGACGAGCAGGATGGTCTCGCTGCCGGCGGCAGGCGCGGTCACCGGCGTCGGGCGGTCGGTGGGGTCGAGCGGCGCCTCGACGCGCGGCAGGTAGATGCGGAACATGGCGCCACGGCCCGGCGCGCTGTCCACGGCGATGTGCCCGCCGCTTTGACGCACGATGCCGTACACGGTGGCGAGTCCCAGCCCGGTGCCCTTGCCGCGTGGCTTGGTGGTGAAGAACGGCTCGAACAGGTGTGCCTGGATCTCGTCGTCCATGCCGATCCCGCTGTCCGACACCTGGAGTAGCACATGACGTCCGTCCGGGACGCCTGGGGTGAGCCGCCCTCGCGTGCCGTCCGCGTCGACGTTATCCGTCTGGATGGTCAGGCGGCCACCTTGGGGCATCGCGTCACGGGCGTTCACCGCGAGGTTGACGAGTACCTGCTCGATCTGTCCGGCATCGACGCGCACGGCGCCTAGCTCGGGCGCCAGCACCGTTTCGAGCTTGATATCCTCGCCGATCAAGCGGCGCAGCATTTTGGCGACGTCGCGGACCAGGCGATTCAGGTCGATGACCACGGGCTGGAGCACCTGCCGGGCGCTGAACGCGAGGAGATGGCGGATGAGATCCTTGGCGCGTGTCGCCGCGTCGCGGATGATGTCGAGCTCCTCGCGGTGTGGACGCCCCGGTGGCTCGTCGAGCAAGAGCAGCTCGACCGAGCCGAGGACCGCGGTGAGGACGTTGTTGAAATCGTGGGCGATCCCACCGGCGAGCCGGCCCACGGCTTCGATTCTCTGCGAGTGCCCCAGCTGCTCTTCCAGGCGCCGGCGCTCGCGGCGCCCGACCGCCCCCTCGACGGCCCGGGTGATGGCGGAGGCGAGGCGCTGCAACCGGTCCTTCATGATGTAGTCGACGGCACCCGCCTGCATGGCGGCGACGGCTGTGTCCTCCCCGACGCTGCCCGACACCACGATGAACGGCACGTCGGGCGCCGTGTCCCGGAGCAACGCGAGCGCGCCCAGCGCGTCGAAGCCTGGCAGGCTGTAATCGCTGAGCACCACGTCCCACGCCTGCCCGGCGAGCGCCGCGCGCATCGCCTCGGCGGTTTCGACGCGGTCGTGGACGGGTGCGAACCCTGCCTGCCGGATCGCGCGCAGCATCAGCTCCGCGTCGGTGGCGGAGTCTTCCACGATGAGGACGCGGAGCACGCCGCCCATCAGCCCAGGTCCCGCAGATAGCGGCCCGTCGCGGAGCCGGCGACGCGGGCGATACTCTCGGGAGTGCCCTGGGCGACGACGCGACCGCCGGCCTCGCCGGCACCCGGGCCCATGTCGATGATCCAGTCGGCACGCTTCACGACGTCGAGGTGGTGCTCGATCACGAGCACCGTGTGCCCCGCGTCGACCAGCCGGTCGAGCACGCGGCACAAGGTCCGCACGTCGTCCAAGTGCAGGCCGGTGGTGGGCTCGTCCAGGATGTAGAGCTTGCGGCCCCGCCGCTTCGCACTGCCCGCCACTGCCAGCTCGCGCGCAATCTTGAGCCGCTGCGCCTCGCCGCCCGAAAGCGTCGTCGCGGGCTGGCCCAACCGGAGATAGCCGAGCCCTACCTGCTGCAGGTGCCACAGGGCGCGCGCCAGCCGCGGCTGCCGATGGAACCGCTGCAGTGCTTGATCCACGGTCCATTCGAGCACCTCATGGATCGCACTGCCCTGGACCTTGACCTCGAGGACGTCCTTCTTGAAGCGTCTCCCCTCGCAGATCTCGCAGGGCACGAATACGTTCGCGAGGAACACCATCTCGACGAGGACGTGTCCCGCCCCCTCACAGGCCTCGCAGCGGCCCCCTGCCACGTTGAAGGAGAATGTGCTCGGTGTGTAGCCGCGCGCCCGCGCCAGCGGCTCGGCGGCGAACAGGGCGCGCAGCTCGTCGAAGGCCTTGATGTAGGTCACCGGGTTCGACCGCGGGGTTCGGCCGATGGGCGCCTGATCGACGAGCACGACGTCCGCGATCGCGTCCCATCCTTCGAGGGCGCGCACCTCGCCGACCGGCTCCCCGAGGTGCTGCTTGGCGGAGTGGGCGCCGGTGAGCCGGGCCTCGAGCTGGCGATACAGCACGTCGTGCACGAGCGTCGACTTCCCCGAGCCCGAGACCCCCGTGACCACCGTCAGCGTGCCGAGCGGGATCCGCACATCCACCCCCGCGAGGTTGTGCAAGCGCGCGCCGCTCAGACCGAGCCACCGGCGGGCGGGACGGCGCGCCGAGGGGACCCCGATGCGCTTCTCGCCCGAGAGGTACTGCCCGGTGAGTGTGCCCGAGTCGCGCACGGCCGCGGCCGGTCCCTGATACACGACCTGCCCGCCCGCCTCGCCGCTCCCGGGGCCGAGCTCGATCATCCAGTCGGCGGCGCGCATCGCCGCCGGGTCGTGCTCGACGACCGCCACGGTGTTACCGGCGTCCGCCAGGCGGCGCAACAACCCCAGCAAGCGGTCGATGTCCGACGGGTGCAGGCCGATGGACGGCTCATCCAGCACGTACAGCGTGTCCACGAGGTGCGAGCCGAGCGCGTTCGAGAGCGCGATGCGCTGCGCTTCGCCGCCCGACAGGGTGCGGGTCAGACGGTCGAGCGTCAAGTACCCGAGGCCGACGTCGTTGACGAAGGAGACGCGTGCCGAGAGCTCGGCCAGGATGTGAACCGCCACCGCCTGTTCGAACGGCGCCAGCGCGAGCCCCGCGATCCAGTCGCCGAGGGCGCCGGCCGTCAGACCCGCGACCGCCGCAATGCTCTTGCCGCCGACCCGCACGGCGAGCGCCTCGGCCTTGAGGCGCGCCCCGCCGCACGCGGGGCACGTCTTGGCAAGCTGATACTGGCGCAGGAAGACGCGGATATACTGCTTGTACCGCTTCGCTTCCAGGCGCTCGAGAAACGGGAACATCCCGAGGAACCGAGCGCTCGCGCCGTGTAGCAGGAAGTGGCGGTCCCGCTCGGCCAGCCCGTGCCACGCCGTATCGAGCGGGATGCCGCGAGCGCGCGCCGCCTCCCGCAGGATGCGGCGCCGACCTTCGTAGCGCGGCTTCGTCCACGGGTCGAGCGCGCCTCGGGCCAAGGTCCGCTTGGGGTCGGGCACGATGAGCGACTCGTCATACTCGAGCACCGCCCCGAAGCCGTTGCAGCCGGGGCACGCGCCGCGCGGGTTGTTGAACGAGAACAGGATCGGCGTGAGCGCCGGGGCCGGCGTGGCGCAATTCGAGCAGGTGGGGTGCTCGGAAAAGCGGCGGCGATCCCCGTTCTCGAGCGCCACGGCCACACCCTCGCCTTCATTGAACGCGGTCGCAACCGCGTCCGCCAGCCGCCCGCGATTTCCCTCCGAGGCGGGGAGCCGGTCGACCACGACGAGGACCTCTCCCGCCTCTCGCACCCGATGCTCGGCGTCCGGCTCATCCAGCCGCATCACCGCGCCGTCGAGCTGGGCGCGTACGAAGCCCGCCGCGCGTAGCTGGGCGGCGAGCTCGACGTCGGGGCGGTGGGCGCTGGGAGGCAAGGGGAAGGTGATGACGAGTGCTGAGTGTGGAGTGCGGAGTGTGGAGTTGGCGGCCACGACGTCGGGCGCGCTCACTCCGCATTCCGCATTCCGCACTCCGCACTGCATGATCAGTTCGTCCACCACCTCCTGCACCGTATCCGCTTTCACCTCGTGCCCGCACTTCACGCAATGCTGCGTTCCCACCCTGGCCCACAGCAGACGAAGAAAATCGTAGATCTCCGTCGCGGTCCCTACAGTCGAGCGGCTGCTCGTGGTGGGGTTCTTCTGCTCGATCGCGACTGCCGGGGAGATCCCTTCGATGGCGTCCACCAGGGGCTTGGGCATCCGATCGAGGAACTGTTTGGCGTACGTGGAGAGGGACTCGATATAGCGGCGCTGCCCCTCGGCGTAGAGCGTGTCGAAGGCCAGACTGCTCTTGCCCGAACCGGACGGGCCGGTGATCACCGAGAGCGCACGCCGGGGCAGCTCGACGGTGATCCCCTTGAGGTTGTGCTGCCGCGCGTTGCGGATGACCACGCGGTCGGGGGACGGGGGCATAACCAACGAAGATAACAGGGACTCGAGGCTAGGGGCTCGGGGCTCGACCGCAAACCCCAAACCCTAGCCCCGAGCCCCGGGCCCCCGTAGTTTCGCCCCCAACATGGCTCTCGCCCTGACGCCGCGCCTCTTGCGCCGCGGCCTCGAGCTTTTCGCCGTCATCTCCCTCATCGGCGTCGTCGTCGTCCTGGTGGTGTTCGGAGAAAACCTGCAGACGTTTCTCTCCGCTCTCGCACATCTCCACTGGAGGTGGTTGCTCGTCGGGCTCGGGCTCGCTTCGATGGACTGGATCGGCGGGGGCAGCCGGCTGTGGGTCGTGGCGCGGCACGTGCACCCGGGCGTGCGCTGGGGCGACATGGTGATCGCCGGCGGCATGAGCGCGTGGGCGGCCTATCTCACGCCGTTTCAAACCGGCGCGGGCCCCACCATGATGTGGGCGATGCGCCGCGCCGGCGTGCGCCTCCCCGAGGCGATGACCTCCACGTTCATGACCTTCGTCGCCACCGTCGCCTTCTTCGCGCTCGCTGGGCCGCTCGCCATCTACCTCGGCGCCGGCAAGTCGCTGGCGGAGCACAACGTCGTGCTGGGCATTACCTACTACGACCTGTTTCGCACCAGCCTCACGATCTTCGGCGTCCTGGGCGTCCTCATGCTCGTCGCCATGGTGTTCCCGGTGTGGCTGCGTGACGCGGTGCACTGGCTGGCGACGCGCCTCGAGCGTAAGAGCCGCCGGGTGGCCGCCCGGATCGAGCAGCTGCGGGAGGGCATCGACCGGGCGCACGACTGCCTGGTCGCCTTCGGCAGCCCGAAAGGCTGGCTGGCCCTGTTCTGGGCCGTCCTCTTGTCCGGCCCTTCGCACGCCAACAAGCTGCTCGCCGGTTATGTCGCCCTCCGCACGCTCGGCCTGCACACCAACTTCGTCGACATCCTCCTACTGCAGACGTTCATTACTTTTCTGCTCTACTTTGCGCCGACCCCTGGGTCGTCGGGGCTGGCCGAGCTGTTGTCAGCGGCGGTGATGCAGATCTATGTTCAGCCCCCCGAGCTGCCGACGTACACCCTCATCTGGCGCTTCATCAACAGCTATGCGACGGTGATCGTCGGGTCGTTGCTGTTCTGGCACTGGCTCAAGCGAGGCATGGTCGGCCGCGAGGAGTCCGTCGCGGCCGAGGGCGTCGATCCGTGATGCCGCCGCTGTGGCATGCCTCGCCATCCGCGGCCGCGCGCGTAACCCGTGTTTCCTTGCGCGGTTACAACGCCGGGCGTAACTTCCGGCGCTGGCTCTTCCGGCTTAGGGGCTCCGCGTCATGCCGCTGTTAGAACTCGGTGACAGGAAGTTCAGCCTCCCGGTCGGCGAGGTGGCGCTGGGCAGCGACGCGGCCTGCGCGATCCCGTTGACCGGGGCAGGCGTGTTGCCGCGCCACGCCATGTTCCAGGGGCAGCCGGACGGGCAGGTGGTCATCCGCAAAGCCACACCGGCAGCCGAAGTGCTCATCAATGGCGTGCGGCTCGGTGCCGAGCCGACCCCACTGCTCCACGGCGATAAGGTGGAAGTCGGGGGCCACGAGCTCACGTTCGTCGATGAGCGCCGCTCCGGCAGCACGCAGTTCGTCCAAAAGGTGCAGATGCCGGAGGCGATGGCGCCGGTTCGGGCCCCCGGCAAGCCGGGCGCCACCGCCAACACGGGGGGCCGGGTGGTGAGCCTTACCGACGGCCGGGAGTACGTGATCACGAGCACGTCGGTGGTGTTCGGGCGCGAGGCGGGGAGCGACATCGTCGTTGCCGGGAAGGACGTCTCGCGCCGTCACGCGGAAATCGTCCAGACCGCCCAAGGCTACCTGCTGGTGGACTCGAGCACCAACGGGATGTTCGTCAACGATGAGCGTGTGCAGGGGCAGCGCATCCTGCAACGTGCCGACGTCATCCGGATCGGTGAGGAGAGCTTCCGCTTCTACGCCGACGTGATGCCCGCCTCCGCCCCCGGCCCTCAACCGGGGCCGGCCGCTGAAGCGCCGCCGGCCGTCCCCCCGCGCCCCCCCGGCCCCCCCGCTTCGTCTCGCCCAGCCGCCCGCGTGGGCCCCCTGGCGCCCGCTGCGCCTCCCCCGGGCGCCGGCGAGCGGCTGAAGGACACGCTGCACGGGGTCGAGGATGCACCGCGCCCATCCCCGGGCGCTCCGCTCGCGAGCTTGCTGGTGAAGAGCGGTGCGCTCAAGAATCAGCGCCTCCCGGTGCGAACCCCGGTGTTCAACATCGGGCGGGCCGATTACAACGATATCGTCTTCCCCGACCCGTCCGTGTCGACGACGCACGCGAAACTGCAGCGTCGCGAAGGCGTTTGGGTGGTCGTGGACCTCGACTCGACGAATGGGACGTTCGTGGACGGCGAGCGCGTGAAAGGGGAGAGCCCCCTGGCGCCCGGCGCGCTGTTGCGGTTTGGGGACGTGCAGCTGGTATTCGAGCCGAGCGACGACGCGGTGAGGATTGCCAAGGGAGGGGGCACGCAGGTGATGAAGGATTTCCGTGCCGTCGCGCCCGCCCCTCCGGCGCGGCCGGCGCCGCGTTCCCGTCCGCCCGCGAAAGCCAGGCCTGGCGCGAAACGCCCCGCCGCGCAACAGCCGCCGGAGCAGAAGGGCAAAGGATGCCGCGGTAGCGCTGCGGTCCTCTTGCTCGCCGCGGCCGGGCTCACGGCAATCCTGCACCGCCTGCTGGCCTAGCGACGGACCGTGCACATCACCTGCGCTGGCCGCACCGACGTCGGCATCATCCGTTCGGGCAACGAAGACAGCTATCTCATGGTCCCCGACCGGGGGATCTTCGTGGTCGCGGACGGGATGGGCGGGCACGCCGCCGGCGAAGTGGCGAGTGAGATGGCCGTGCGCTTCGTGGCCCGGGAGCTCGGGTCGCTGCGGGGGCTCTCGGACGACCAGGTCGCCGATCGGATGCGCACGGCGATTCGCGCCGCCAACGGCGCCATCTTCCAGCGCACGCTCACCGAGCACGACAAGCGCGGCATGGGAACCACGGTGACGGCGCTGGTGCTCTATCACACGCGCTTCCTGATCGGACAGGTGGGAGACAGCCGGGCGTACCTGTTCCGGGACAGCAACCTGATCCAGCTCACGAAGGATCACTCGTACGTGCAGGAGCAAGTCGACGCGGGCTACCTGACCCCCGAGCAGGCCCGGTCCCACCCGTACAGCAACGTCATCACCCGCTGCGTGGGCGCGAACAGTGACGTGATGCCCGACATCTACTTGGGCACGGTCAAGCCGAAAGACTTGTTTCTGCTCGCCTCGGACGGCCTCACGGGCATGCTCGAAGACCACCAGCTGGCGGAGCTCTTGACGGCCAGCCGGATGCCGCAGGAGCAGGTGGACGAGCTCGTCACCGAAGCGAATCGCCACGGCGGCCTCGACAACATCACCGCCATTCTCGTGCGGATCGATTCGGCGGAGGCAGCGGTGGCGGACACGACGCAGATCACCCAGCCGGGGGTGCGGGGGTAGAGGGGAGCCGCGGCTTCAGCCGCGCATCAAGGGGCGCTGCTCCTTGATCCTGGCCAACACGTCCTCCTGCGGCAGCATCACCAGCTCGACAATCGCCTTCGCATTCACGGTCGCGCTCCCGAGCACGAATACCCGTAGCCGCCGGGCCGAACGGTAGAGCTCCGCCGCGACGCGGGGAAGGCCCAGGTGGGCCATGGCTTCCGTGCCCGCGAGCTGCGTCACCGTGCCGTCACGCCGCACCAGCGGCAGGTCGAGCGCGAGCATGTCGGGCTTGGCGGGGAAGTCGAGGAACAGCTCACCCGGTCCGAGGCCGACCTCGCGAGCGAGGCGGTCCTCGACGCGCCCTTGCAGGTCGGGGTCGTCCGCAGGCCACGCCGGCGCATCCGCCGGCAGCTCGGTCGCGGGGAGATCGAGCGCGCGTTTCGCGAGCCGCCGCTCGCGCAACCGGCGGGCGAGGCCGGTCGCGTCCCCGTGCATCAGCTCGTAGATCAGCCCGTCGTCCGTGGCCACCGCCACCTGATCGGTCGCCAGGCGCCGCGCGGCGATCGCGTCGCGCACCAGGCGTTTGAACATCGCCGTGGCGCTGCGCACGGCGTGATGCCAGTAGACGTTCCGGTACATCTGATACTTGGCGAATAACAGGGATTCGAGCGCCGCGAGCCCCTTCTCGTGCAGCGCCAGCGTCGGTCGGCCGTCCGGGCCGCCGGCCACGGTCAATGACATGAGCAGGCGGTCGACGTCGATCACACCGTAGGGGACGCCGCACATCCACGCGTCGCGCGACAGGTAGTCGAGTTTGTCGACGTCGAGCGACCCGGCCACCAGCCCCGCGAGCGGCTCAGGGCGCGGGCCGCGGCCCCGGCCCCGAATGAGCGCGAGGAGCTGCTGTGGCGGCGTGCCCAGTCCCGCGAGCCGCTCGGCCAGCTCGCCGCTCACGAGGTGCCGCTCGGCCAGTACCTCATGGTGCGGCAGCCCGGCTTCTTCCAGGGCGTGGGAGAAGGGGTAGTGGCCGATGTCGTGCAGCAGTGCGGCCAGCTTGAGCCCCACGCGATCCGCGGGCGCGAGCCGCGTGTCCCCCGCGTCCTCGAGCTGAGAGAGCACGCGCCGGGCGAGATGGTATGCGCCCAGCGCGTGCTCGAAGCGACTGTGAGTGGCGCCCGGATAGACGAGGAAGGCATGGCCCAGCTGGCGCACGTAGCGGAGGCGCTGCACGGCGGCCGTGTCGACTACCGCGACGGCCTCGGGGTCGAGCCGGATGTTGTTCCAGAGCGGGTCGCGAACGACCTCGAAGGGCGCGTGCCCGACGGGAGACCCTCTGCCTAGAGGCACCCTCCGTCGCTTCACCTCGCGTCGCGCCTTCCTTCCAGCCTCGCCCGCGCCGCCCGCGCCGCCGCCACTCGCGGTTGCAACTCGGGATCGGCGTCGCTCCATAGCTCGATAAAGGTTCGGTAGGCGCGGATCGCTGCGGCCGTATCGCGCTGCAGCTCGGCGATCTGCCCCCGCAGCTCCTCCGCCTGGGCCCCGTAGGGAATTCCGTGATCGGGCACGAGAGCGGCATCGTCGACCAGCCGCAGGGCCGCCTCCGCGGATACCACACGGCTTTCGAGCTGCGCCCAGGCGAGCGAGAGGTATGCATCGAGCGCGATATCGGCGTAGCCGACGCCGGGGAAGATACCCTGCCCGCGGTATCCGTATGGCCGGATGCGATACGCTTCCTCCAATTTCTGACCGGCAGCGGTCGTATCCCCGCGCACGAGGTCCAACAGACCCCACAGGCCGGCTCGATGAGCTTCGCGATAGACACGGGCGAAGTCCGCCGGGCCAGCTGGCTCGCCGACGCCCAGCAGCGTGGCAAGCCTCGCCGTGTCGCCATCCTCAGCGGCTTCCCAGGCGACAAGCGTCCGGGCCGTTGGCGCAGACGAGTCGGCTGCGCCAAGCTGCCCGGCGGCCGCACGCCCTTCGCCGGTGTGCTTACGCGTCACGAGCGCATACACGGCAGTGCTGGCGAGCACGTCGGGGTTGCCGGGCTCGATTGTCGCGGCGCGTTGCAGCATCTTCCACGCCTCCGCGTACCGCCCCCGCGTAAGGTGATACAGGGACCGGCGGAGCAGCGCCTGAATCCGCTCGGTCTGGGGGAGGTCGGGTTCCGTCATCAGCGCGGCGAATGAATCTGCGACTGCGAGCGCGCGCCCCGGCTGTCCGGCCAGGGCGCGTAGAGCCTCAACCTGCGTGCGGTCCAGGATTGTTTCGGCATCCCGGATGCCCGAGAGCCGCAGCGCCCGCGACAAGTTCGCGGGATCCTCTCCGCGAAGACCGGCTCGCATGGCGAGGTTCAGTGCACGACCGATGAAGAACTCCGGGGCGACCTTGACTAGTCGGGTCATTAGACGCCACGCCCTCGCGGTGTCACCGACGAGGCAGCGCAGCTCGATCGCGTGGTTGTACGGCTCCACCAGGCTGGGATCGCGGTCGAGGGCACGCTCGAACGGCTCCAGGGCCTCATCTGGTCGCTCGCCGCTTGCCAGGCCGAAGTGGAAGTAGCTCTCTCCCTGGATGTACGCCGCCTCGGCGTCGTCTGGGTAGCGGCGACCGAGGTCGTCTGCCCGCCGAATCGCTTCCGTCCTAATGCCACTCTGTTGCGCGTGCACGGTGAGCAACAGGTCCCGCTGGCGCTGCGGCAGACGATCGAGGTGCCGGAGCGCCGCGCGGATGATCTCCGGTGACTGCCAGCCGCGCGGAACGGCCCCGAACGTGCCAGCGATGTACAACCGGTAATACGCTAGTCCGAACGTCGAGTCGTAGCCGATCGCCGTGAGGAGGCTGTCGGCGGCGGCCTGCCAGGCGCCCTGGCGCGCCAAGTGTTCTGACGCCAAATAGGCGCGCAGTGCCTGAGGCGACGTCGTCGCGTATTCCTCGACGGAGCGGCGCGTGGTCGGCCGGTGACTGAGCAGGCGCTGGCGGGCCAGGCCGACGGCGAGGCTGTCTACGCCGGGTGCAGGGTCTGCGGTCGGCGCCCGGGCTTCCACTGTGGCGAGACGCCTAGTGGCGACCGCGTCATACAGCTCCGCGTGCAGCCGGAGCTGTGTCCCGCTAGCGAACGCGCTGCCGACGATAAGGGATGCGGCCCCCACCTCCCGGGCAGTTCGGGACGCCGCGGGGATGTCCATGAGCTCGGCCCGGGCTGGCGCACGGAGCAGCAAGGTACGCGGATGCACGACGCGCCAGCCAGCCAGCCCGTCGAGCGCGATGTTGAGCCAGTCGACGATACCCTCGCGCAGCCACTCGACTTCGCCGGGCGGGCCCCTTACGCGGAACGGTAGGATGGCGACCGCGTCGGAGTCGATCGTGACGTGTCCGCGCGCCAGGCCACTCCGGCACGGGGGTGGGGAGCCATCGGGACATTGGGCGCGGGCGTTGTTCCACCCGACGACGCTGAACTGGACGATCAGGAGGGTCGCGAGTCTCATCGCTGCGCGTGGGCTAGCCCCGCGGCCCGGCGTCTCTGACGGCGGCGTGTACGTGGTCCTGGAACTGCTCGAAGTTCTGCCGGAACAGCTGGGCCAGCTTCGCCGCCTGGGCGTCGTACACCGCGGGGTCGTGCCACGTGCCGCGCGGCAATAGCAGATCCTCGGGCACGCCCGGTACTTGCAGCGGCACTTCGAGCCCGAACACCGACTCGGCGGCGGTCGGGATGCGATCCAACCGCCCCGCGAGCGCCGTGCGCACCATGGCGCGGGTGAGCCCGAGGCGCACCCGCTGTCCCACGCCGTACGGTCCGCCGGTCCACCCCGTGTTTACGAGCCAGCATTGCACACCGTGCCGCCCGATCTTCTCCCCGAGCAGGGCGGCGTAGGCGTTGGGATGCAGCGGCAGGAACGGCGCGCCGAAGCACGCGGAAAACGTCGCCTTCGGCTCGGTCACGCCCCGCTCGGTGCCGGCCACCTTGGCGGTGTATCCCGAGAGGAAGTGGTACATCGCCTGCGCCGGCGACAGCCGTGCGATCGGCGGCATGATCCCGTACGCGTCGCACGTCAGGAACACGATGTGCGACGGGTGTCCCGCCATGGCTCCGGAGACGTGGTTCGGGATGAAGTGAATCGGGTAGGAGGCGCGCGTGTTCTCAGTGATGGCGGCGGACTCGAGATCGATCGTCCGGGTCTCCGGGTCCACCACCACGTTCTCGAGGACGGTGCCGAACATCCGCGTGGTGGCGTAGATCTCGGGCTCGCCCTCGCGCGACAGGCGGATCACCTTCGCGTAGCAGCCACCCTCGAAGTTGAACACGCCGTGGTCGCTCCAGCCGTGCTCGTCGTCGCCGATCAACGCGCGCTCCGGATCGGCCGACAGGGTCGTCTTCCCGGTCCCGGAAAGCCCGAAGAACAGCGCGACATCGCCCGCCTCGCCGACGTTGGCGGAGCAGTGCATCGACAGCACCCCGCGCTTGGGGAGCAGGTAGTTGAGGATCGAGAAGATGGACTTCTTCAGCTCGCCTGCGTAGCGCGTGCCGCCGATCAGAATCGTGCGCTGGGCGAAGCCGATGACGATGAACGTCGCGGAGTTGGTGCCGTGGATGGCGGGGTCGGCGTGCATCTCCGGCGCGTGCAGCACCTGCCAGGCCGGTGCGAACGCCGCGAGGTCCGACGCCGTGGGGCGCAGGAACATGTTGTAGACGAACAGTGCTTGCCAGGCATTGGGCGTCACGAACCGGATCGCCGTGCGGGAGTTCGCGTCCGCGCCCGCGAACACGTCCCGGACGAACAGCTCCTGCCCGTTCAGGTGGCGTACCACATCCCCATGGAGGCGCGCGAAGTGCTCGGGGGACATCGGCTGGTTCACGCGGCCCCACCAGATGTCCCCCTCCGACGCGCCGTCCCGGACGATGAACTTGTCGTTTGGACTGCGACCGGTGTGCGGGCTCGTCACCGCGCAAAAGGCGCCGCCCTCCGCGATGACGCCCTCGCCGCGCCGCGCGGCGTGCTCGTAGAGCGCCGCCGGCACGAGGTTCCAGTGAACGGCATGCTCCGGGGCGAGCCCGAGGGCGTCGAGTCCGCTGCTGTGCCGCTGACTCTCCTGAGCGGGCCGGGTGGCGTGTGCCGTCATGCAGTCGGCCGGCGCCCGTGCTCCAGGGCGTCCACAGCGGCGATCACTGCCATGTTCACGATGTCGTTCACCTCGGAGCCGCGCTGCAGCACGTGGACCGGCTGGGCCATGCCGACGAGGATCGGCCCGATCGCCTGCGCGCCCCCGACCCGGTCGAGCAGCTTGTAACTGATGTTCGCGGCGTCCAAGTTCGGAAAAATCAGCACGTTGGCCGGGCCGCGCAGCTTGGAGAACGGATATGTCTTGGTCAAGATTCGTTCCACGACCGCCGTGTCTGCCTGCATTTCTCCGTCCACCTGCAGGCTCGGCTCGCGCGCGTGCAGCAGTGCTACAGCCTGTTGCACTTTTCCGGCAGCCGGGTGGCGCACGGAGCCGAAGTTGGAGAACGACAGCATGGCTACGCGCGGCTCGATGCCCAGCCGCCCCACGAACTCGGCGGTGACCGACGCGATCTCGGCGAGCGTGTCGGCGTCGGGATCGATGTTCACGGTGCAGTCGGCGAAGAACAGGGTCTGCTGGGCGAAGACGAGCATGTAGATCCCGCTCACGTGCCGGCGTCCTTCCCCGGCACCGATCACCTCCAGGGCGGGGCGGATCGCGTCCGAGTAGTACATCTCCACCCCCGCCACCACGGCGTCGGCATGCCCGGCGCGGAGCATGAGCAGCGCGTGGTACATCGGGTCGAGCACCCGGCCGCGCGCTTCGCGCAGCGTGATCCCTTTGCGGCGGCGGCGCTCCCACAACTCCTGGGCGAACGTTTCCACGTGCGCGCTCGCCCGCGGATTGGCGAGCGCGATGTCCTCGAGCGTCACGCCGGCGTCGTCGGCCTGGCGGCGCATCACGTCGGGGTCGCCGAGCAGGATCGGCGCGGCGATCCCGTCGTCCGCGAGGACGCGCGCCGCTTTGAGGATCCGGGGGTCCTCCCCCTCGGGAAAGACGATCCGCTGGGGCTCCTGCTGCTGCACCCGCGTCGAGAGGCCGCGCATCACTTCCCGTGCACGCCCCAGGCGCGCGTCCAGCTGCGCGCGGTACTCGTCCACATCGATGACACGCCCCGCAACGCCCGACCCGACCGCCGCCCACGCCACCGCTGGCGCCACCCATAACAGCACTCGCGGATCGAACGGCTTGGGGATCAGGTAGTCGGGCCCGAACCGCAGCCGCTCGAGCCCGTACGCGCGCATGACGGAGTCGGGGACCTCCTCCTTCGCGAGCGCCGCGAGGGCGCGGGTCGCGGCCATCTCCATCGCACCGTTGATCTTCTTGGCGCGCACGTCGAGCGCGCCGCGGAAGATGAACGGAAAGCCGAGCACGTTGTTCACCTGGTTCGGGAAGTCCGACCGGCCGGTCGCGATGATGGCGTCACCCCGGGCGCGCCGCGCCTCATCGGGCATGATCTCGGGCGTGGGGTTCGCGAGCGCGAACACGATCGGCCGTGGCGCCATCCCCTGGAGCATGTCCCCCGAGACGATTCCCGCGACCGACAATCCGACGAACACGTCGGCGCCGTGCAGCGCGTCGGCGAGCGTCCGGGCCTTGGTGCGGCGCGCGAACCGGCGTTTGTACGGGTCGAGGTCGGCTCGCTCGCTCGAGATCACGCCCTTCTGGTCGCACATCATGATGTGCTCGCGCTTGACGCCGAGTTGCACGTAGTGTTCGGCGGTCGCGATCGCCGCCGCCCCGGCGCCGGCGAACACGACCTGCACTTCCCCGATGTCCTTCGCCACGACCTCCAGCGCGTTCAGGAGCGCGGCACCCGAGATGATCGCCGTCCCGTGCTGGTCGTCGTGGAACACCGGGATTGACAGGGTCTCCCGCAACTTCTCCTCGATGTAGAAACAGTCCGGCGAGCGGATGTCCTCGAGGTTGATGCCACCGACGGTCGGCTCGAGCAGCTGGCAGAACCGGATCACGTCGTCCGGGTGCTCCGAGCCGACCTCCAGGTCGAACACGTCGATGTCGGCAAACGCCTTGAACAGGATCCCCTTGCCCTCCATCACGGGCTTTCCCGCGAGCGGCCCGATGTTGCCGAGCCCGAGCACAGCGGTCCCGTTCGTCACCACCGCTACCAGGTTGCCCTTCGCCGTGTACGTGTAGGCCTCCTCCGGCCGCCCAGCGATCTCGCGGCAAGGCTCCGCCACCCCCGGGGTGTAGGCGAGGGACAGGTCGCGCTGGTTCTTGAAGGGCTTGGTCGGCGAGACCTGGATCTTCCCCGGGCGACCCTGCGAATGGTAGTCCAGGGCCTCCTGGCGGCGGGTCGACATCGATGTCACAAGTCCTTTTCTATGAAGGACTTATGCTACTGGCCTAGGGCCGGGCTGTCAAGGCGGCGGCGGAAGTAGTGTGGGCGTCGTGTGATACAGCACCTCAACCGTGCGGCGGTCTTGGTCGCTCGGCCCGCCCGCGGTGATCGGAGCGGCGCCGCTGGGCCCCCACATAATGTCGGCTGGATCGGGGCTGTGCTGAAACAGCCCGAGGGCGTGGCCCGCCTCGTGGATCGTCGTCCGGCGCAGGCACGCGGCGACCTGGGCAGCGGTGAAGCCCGGCAGGACGGCCACCCGGATGTGGAACGGCTCGGTGAAGCGGTTACTTGCATCGGTCGACGGCACCGACGTCGCACCGCTGCACGCGTAGACTGGTGCACCAGGGTCTGGTGCGACATCCGGAGCGCTGTCTGCCTCGACGATCACATCGGCTCCGCTCGAGTCAGCGACGAGCGTTCCCGTGAACTCCCCGTACAGGAACACGTCCGCCCAGCTGTCGATCGCGTGCTGCACCAGCCGGGGCAGGTTCCCCCTCGGCTGGGCATAGAACCGCACCGGCAGCCGCTCGGTCGGCCAGTGGAACACGTCGCCGCCGGCGTCGAAGCCGTACGTCCCGGCTCGTGCTGGCGGCGTCGGCTCACCACACGCAAGCGGGAGCAGGGCGGCTGCCGCGGCGAGCGCGCGCCTCAGGGGGCGGCCCTCGCGGCGTGCAGGGCCAGCGCGACCCGATGCACCGTCCGGGCCGAGGTGAACCCTTCGCTGCGCAGCGCAGCAGTCATGAAGCGGTGCATATCGTAGCGTGCCTCGATCCCGAGCTGCCAGCGGCCGAGGACGCGAGGGCGGGCGTACGAAACGACAGCACCAGCGAGCGCGAGCACGCCGCCAGCTCCGCTCCGGAAGATTCCCGTTTCGCCGGCGGGAAGGTACTTGAGGCCGCCCACGTCGGCGCCGACTGCGCAGCCGCCGCGGAGCGGTCGCCGCAACCCCACGGTCAACGCGAGCACGCTGAGACGGCCCAACTCGGCCGACGTGCCGTCGGCGTCGTGGCGCTCGAGCTCGCTCGTCGAGAAATCGAGGGACGCCTGCGCCGTCCAGCGACGCTGGAGCGGCGCCGCCAGCGTGAGAGCGATCGCCGGCGCCAGGGCGGGGCGCACGTCGAACGGCGTCACGATAAAGTCGTGGACGAGAGTGGATGTGTACCGCAGACCGACGGAAGGCTGGACGGACAACTGGGCGGGCAGACGGACGGCCGGACAGACGGACAGGAGGAGCGCTACAAGCAAGATTCTTCCGACCGCCCGTCCTCCTGTCCGCCTGCATCGCATCACGTCGCCTTGACCCTCCGCACCACCCACGCCAGTGCGAGCAGCAGCCCGTACATGCAGACGATCAGCGGCCCCGTGGGGAGGTCCGCTTTGTACGACACCCACAGACCGAGGAGCGAGGCGAGCGCGCCGGAACCCCAGGAGATGTACGCGAGCCGCCGCATGTCACGCGTGAACAGGAACGCGATGACCGCCGGCACGACGAGGAAGCTGAACACCATCAGCACGCCCGCCACCGGTACGGCGAGTGTAATAACGACGCCGAACGACAGGTAGAACAGGAAGTCCCACCAGCGGATCCTCCATCCCAGCCGCTCGGCCTCTTCGAGGTGGAACGAGATCGTCAAGAACCGGTGCCGCAGGGCGTAGTGGAACACGCCGAGCGCGGCGTAGACCGCGGCCAGCTTGAGAATGGTGGGTTTGAAGTTGACCCAGAGAATGCTGCCCGTCAGGGTCTTCTCGATCGCCTCGCCGCCTCCCGGCACTTTGTTCGCGACGAGTACGGCTGCGGCTGAGGCGACCACGTACACGATCCCGATGAACGCCTCCTGCGGCACGCGCTGCTCTTCCCGGCGCGAGGTGCGCGTCAGGGCGAACAGCAGCGCGCCCACCGCGGTCGCAAACAGCGCGAACGCGTACGCCCAGTTCGAGTCTGCCTCGACGTGAATCAGCAGGGCCGATAGTCCACCGAGCGCCGCCATCTGGGCCAGCGACAGATCGACGAAGATGACCTCGCGCGCGATGACGTGCAGCCCGAGGTAGGACAGCATGGCGACGAGCACCATGCACGCTACGAACGGCGGGATCATCAGCTGGAAACCGGTCACGCGTCCTCCGCTCGACTCAGTTGGCTGCAGGCCCGCCGCCGCCGAAGGCGCGGGCCAGCTCCGTGATCCAGAGGTTCATGAGATCGAAATAGGTATTGATCCCCGGGGCGCCGTTCGTGTTGGACGGTACGATCACCGCTTTCGCCCCCGTCTTCTGCGCCACCTCGAGCACCTGATTCCGGTCGTAGTAGTTCGTCGAAAGCAGTACTTGGATGTGCTGATCCCGCATCTCGTTGATCACTTCGAGGACGTGCCCCGGCGTGGGCGGGATCCCCGGCTTGGGCTCGATGTAGTCGATGCAGGGGATTCCGTACTCTCGAGAGAAGTAGTCCCATTCCTTGTGATAACAGGCGACCGGTTTGCCGCGAAACGGCATCGCTTCCTTGAGCCACCCGCCCAACCGGTCGATCAGCGGCGCTCCCTGGTACTGCTTGGACTTGAGGAAGTCGAGCAGCTTCCCTTGCCGGTTCAAGTCGGCGAGGGCTCCGGCACCGAGCAGTTTCACCAGCTCGTCCCCGAAGAGCGCGCGGTAGATCCGCTCCTCGAAGTCCCTCTCGCGCCCGGAGAAATAGTCAGCGTTCTCAGGGGACACCCGCTTGAGGCCGGTGAGGATGTTGCGCGCGATCTGGACCGCGTTCATCGGGTCCGTCCAGATGTGGGGATTGCCGAACACGTGAATGTCGCCTTGCGCGCGCGAGAAGCTCGTGGGGACGTCGAGGAGATCGATCCCGGCGTAGGCGGCCACGTAGCCCGGACCGCCTTCGGTAACCTTGGGGTTGTTCGCCTTGTCGAGCAGCGCGGGAACCCACAGCTCGAGGTCGAGGCCGGTCGTTACGAACACATCCGCCTGCGACAACGTGGGCACGAAGCTCGGCTTCGGCTGCACATAGTGCGGGTTCTCGTCGCCGTTGGCGATCGAGGTCACCGTACCACGCTCTCCCACGATCTCGCGCGCGATCGCCGCGTATGTCGTGAGCGAGGTGACCACCTTCACGGGACCCGCTACCGCGCGTGGGCCACCATGGAATGCCAGGAGCAGCGCCAGATAAGGGAGCATGTCAGTAGGTCTCGTGTTTGTGTGGTCCGATGGCCCAGACTGCCTGAAGGACGAGTTGTTGTGAAGCCGCGCGGCCCGCAGGCTTTGCCCAGGCGTATTGCGCACGCAGCTCGACCCACTCACTCTCCCACAGCGTGAGCGACGGGGTGAGCTGCCGCGTGATCAAGGTCGAGACCGGGTCCTCGACGTAGTCGTAGCGTACGCCGGCGATCCAGCGCTGGCCAAGCTTGTAGGTGGTACCCGCGTACCAGCCAAGGTGCGTTGAACCGGTGCCGGCATCCTCCTTCCGCAACGCGTACAGCTCGGCCCGCAGCGTCCACTCGCGGTACAGCGCTCGGGCCGGGGGACGCCAGGTCATCCGGAAATCGAGGCCGCCGACCCTGGTGCGCAGACTCGAATCAGGGTTGGTGCCGTACAGCCCGGTGGCACCGATCTGCATGTAGGCGGAGCGAGTGAGTTGCCAGAAGTTGAGCAGGTGCACGAGGTAAGTCGGCCGTCCGCTGCCGCCGAACAACGCGTCGGTCGAGCTGCGTGTGACCTGGGCAGTCAGCTCGTGGGTGCCGAGCCCGCCGAATGCCCGGTACAGGGAAATCCCCGTGCCGGCGAGGCCGTCATCCCCCAGATACGCGCGCAGCGCCACTGGATACTCGGTCTCCGGGAGCGCGTGCAGGTGCCAGCGGTTCAGCTCGCCGAACTGCTGGCGGAACTTGCCGATGTCGAACCGGATGTGCCCGGGGAGTCCGGTCCAGTAGGCGTACCCTTCTTCCACGCTCACCTCGCCGTTCTCGAGGCTCACGAAGATTTTCGTGCTCGAGTACGGATCGAGCGCGGACTGGAATCCGACCTCGAACTCCCGGGGATCAAAGTTGTCCCGCTGGATGCCCGGGCGCTGCGCGGAGGCGCGGACGTCGCCCGTGACGCTGATCTCCGGGTTGAGCTGCGCCTGGTTGCGCTCGCGCCCAATGAACTTCGTCTGCCCGCTGGTGTCCGCCCTGCCGCGCAGGGTGTCCGTCCCCGCGGCGGCCGCGGCGGCAGCGCGCAATGCCGCCAGCTCGTCGACGGCGCCGGTATCCTTTGCAGCGCGTGCCGGCGCGATGCCCTGCTGGCGTCCGAGTGCGGCACGCAGGCTGTCGAGCCGCACCCGCAGCGCTCGCAGCTCCGCCGCGAGCGAATCGACCTGTCGCTGGACCGGCTGCTGCGCGCTGGCGCGCCTCGCGGCCCCCGCGAGCAGGCACGCGAGCGCGACGCTGAATGCGTAGCGATGGATAGTCATCTCCCTCGATTCCCCCCGTTCGATCGGCCGAACTTGGCGCCCGGCCGCGCAGGCGGCGGACGCGTGTGTCATGGCCGGCGTCGCGCAGCGACGCCGGGTCGGCTACGAACGCGAGGGAGGAGCGCGGGGTGGGGCGGTGAGGTGATCGGCGCAGGCGATCGGGGCGATCGCGAACCGCTCGCGCGGCCGCTCGGACGCGGTGGTCGCCGCGGGCTGCAGGCGCGGTTGCTGGGTGGTGACTCGCGTGGCGGCATAGTGGCACAGCACGCACCGCAGCTCATCATGCAGCGCCAGACAGCCGGAGCCGTGCTGCGCTTCGATGTGCGCCGGCGCGGTGAAGCGCTCCGAGGCGTGCGCCAGCGGCACGACGCCTCCCGCGATGCCTTGGATGACAAGCAGCAGCGCGGCCAGCGGAGCGGTCCGACGTGGGCGGTGCACCCGGGGTACGATCACCCTTCTCCTACGGTTTGCGCGGTGCGCCTGTTGGCACGCGCGTAGGCTCGCAGCCGTCGCAGCATCCGCCGGTCGTTCCGGACCGGATCGTCGCCCTTCGGCGTCTCGATAATCTTAATCACCGCCGCGAAGCGCGCGTCGCGCATGATCCGTCGAAACGGCTCGGGCCCGATCTCCCCTTCGCCGATCCACTCGTGGCGGTCGAGGCGCGAGCCCCGCGCGCCCTTGGAGTCGTTGAGGTGTAAGCACTTGAGCAAGGGGAGCCCCACCAGCCGGTCGAACTGTTGCCACACCTCGTCGATCTGCCCGACCACGTCATACCCCGCGGCATGGAGATGGGCCGTGTCGAGGCAGAACCCGACCCGCGCCCGGACGGCGGCCGGCAGCGCGTCGCGCAGCGCCTCGAGCTCCTCGAACGTCGACCCCAGCGCCGTTCCGGCGCCGGCGGTGCCCTCGATCAGCACGCCGACGTCGTCCGGCGCCGCCGTGAGACAGGCCGCGTAGGCGCGCGCGTTGCGGTCCATGCCGGCGGCGCGATCGTCCATGTAGTTGCCGGGGTGCGACACGACCCACGGGATCCCGAGCGCGTGGCAGCGCGCCAGCTCTCCGGCAAAACAGCGCATGCTGCGCGCCCGCAGCCGGTGGTCGGGCGAGGCGAGATTGATCAGATAGCTGTCGTGCGACACGGCGATCCGGATCCCGCTCGCCACGAGGCCGGTGCGGAACTGCGCGACGTCGGCGGCGTCCAGCACGGGCTCCCGCCATTGGCTGGGCGTCTTGGTGAAAACCTGAATGGCGGTGGCGCCGATCGCCAGCGCCCGGGCGGGCGCCGTCCCGACCCCACCTTGCGTCGAGACGTGTGCGCCCAGCAGGTCGTCTCGAGTCGGCTTCAGTTCCGGTCTCCTTCCGTGAACGCGAGCCGCGAGATGAGCGGCACGAACCGCACGCCCCCGGCGCGCCGCTCGTCGAGCCCGGCGGGCGTCCGCGTGAGTATGACCAGCTCCTGGGCGCCCAGGTCACCGATCGGAATGACCAGCCGCCCGCCCAACGCCAGCTGCTCGACCAGCGGTGGCGGCACGCCTGGCGCGGCGGCCGTCACCAGGATTCCCTCGAACGGGGCGCGTTCGGGCCAGCCGCGTGCGCCGTCGCCCAGCCGGGTCTCGATGTTCACGAGCCCCAGCCGGCGGAACCGCTCTTCGGCTTCGACGAGGAGATCGGGGAGCCGCTCGATCGTGCACACGCGCGCGCCCAGGTGCGCGAGGATCGCGGTCTGGTACCCCGATCCGGTACCGATCTCGAGCACCAGGTCGCCGCGCCGCACAGCGAGGCACTGGGTCATCAACGCGACGATGTACGGCTGGGAGATCGTCTGGCCGCTTCCGATGGGGAGCGGGGCGTCGTCGTAGGCGTCCTCGGCGAGGTGCGGCGGCAGGAACCACTCGCGCGGGACGCGCGCCAGCGCCGCGAGCAGCCGCCGGTCGGTGATGCCGCGGGCCGCGAGCTGGCTCGCCACCATGCGACGGCGCTGGCGGCGCGTCTCAGGCGCCGGGACGCTCACGTGCCGCGCTCCGCGGTTGCCGTCCCATACCGTGAACTATAGCTTGACACGCCTCCAAACGTGCGGGAGCCCGGTTGCCCGAGCCAACGCAGTTTCGCATCCTCCTCGTCGGCGACCCAGCCGCCCGGCCTGACGGCCTCGAGCGCTTCCTGGTCCGCGGCGGATTCCAGGTTACCGAGGCGGCGTATCCGCCCCCGGGCACGGACCGGCCCGACCAGCACGCGCCCGATCTGCTGATCTTCGCCGTGGGCGCCCGGGAGGCGCGGCTCTCGGATGCGGTACGCGACCTCGCCACCGCGCCCCGCTTCTCGGCAGTCCCCGTGATCGTCCTCGTGGCGGACGGCGGTGCCGACGCGGTGACGGATGCGCTCCAGGCCGGCGCCGAGGACGCGATGGCGAGCCCGGTGCACTTCGGTGAGCTCCGCGCCCGCATCGACGCCGACCTGCGCGTCCGGCGGGAGTTGCAGGAGGCGCGCGACGCGCTGCGCACGCGCGATCTCCTGTTCGACATCTTCCAGGAGGTCTCCGCCGCGCTGCGCGCCGACGAGATTTTCCAGACGCTCGTCCGGCGGGTCGGGCAGGCGTTCGGGTTGACGCACTGCTCCTTCGTGCTCACCGCCCCGGGCGAGGACCAGGGGCGCGTGGTCGCCGTCTACGAGAATCCGGCCATCCGCGACTTGCGGGTGGAGCTGGAGCGGTACCCTGAGATCCAGGAGGCCATCCGCACCGAGCGCCCGGTGATCATCCACGACGTGCGCGACCACCCGTTGTTCGACGCGACGCGGCGGCGTTGGGTGCAACAAGCGATTGAGGTGAACGTGCAGTCGGCCGTGGCGCTCCCCGTGTTCGTGCAGGGCCGGGCGGCCGGCGTGTTCTTCCTCCGGACGGTGCAAGGCGACCCGCGGCTTCGCCCCCAGGACGTGGCGTTCGCCAACACGATCGCGCAGGCGGCGGCCCGCGTGCTCGAGAACGAAGAGCGGCGCGCCGCGATCTACCGGCGCCAGATCAGCGCCGGGGTGACGGACGTCCTCACCGGCTGCGCCAGCCTCGACGCCCTGGACCGCCGGCTGCGCGACGAGTTCGAGCGCGCGCGTCGCTATTCACTGCGCTTCGCGGTCGTGGTCCTCGACATCGACCGGTTGCGGGACATCAACGAGCGGCTGGGCCAGCAGGCGGGGGACCGGGTGCTCGCCGAGGTCGGGGCGATGATGCAGCGCGAAATCCGCGCGCCCGATTTCGTGGCCCGCTATGGCGGCGACGAGTTCGCACTGATCCTGCCCGAGACGGACGGCCGGGGCGGCCGCCAGTTCATCGAGCGACTTCGTCTGGTGCTGGCGCGCCACACCTTCCCCGATCTTGGCCCCGGCCAGGTGCCGACGGTTTCGGCCGGCGTCGTCGCGTTCCCGCACTCGCAGGTGTTGCGGCCGGAAGATCTCTTCGCCCAGGTCGAGGCGGCACTCGAGCGGGGGAAGAAGACGGAGCCGGACCGGATCGGAGTCAGTCCAGAGTCTTCCTGAACCGTCGCACCGACAGCACGATCATGAGCGCCGCGAATCCCGCCAGCACCAACACTTCCTGCCACAGCGCCGCGAGGCCCACCCCCTTGAGCAGGATCCCGCGCAGCACCGTGAGGAAATGGGTGAGCGGCAGCAGCAGCCCGACCCACTGGAACACCTCTGGCATCGCCTGCCGCGGGAACATGAAGCCCGAGAGCAGGATGTTCGGCAGCACGAAGAAGAAGCTGACCTGCATCGCTTGCTGCTGAGTCCGGACCAGCGTCGAGATGAACAGGCCGAGCGCGAGGCTCGCGACCACGAAGATCAGCGCGATCGCGTACAGCAACACCACGTTCCCGGTGAGCGGCACGTCGAACACGAAGCGGCCGAGCGCGAGCACCGCGGTCATCTGGATTAGCCCCACGCCGACGTATGGCGCGATCTTGCCCAGCATCAACTCGGTCTTCGTGATGGGGGTGACGATGAGCTGCTCGAGCGTGCCGCGCTCCCGCTCGCGCACGATTGCCATGGAGGTGATGAGCACCATCGTGATCGTCAGGATCACGCCCACGAGGCCGGGCACGATGTAGTTTGGGCTGCGGAGCCCCGGATTGTAGCGCGGCCGCACGCGCACCTCGACCGGAACGCTCGCCCGCCCGGCCGCGTGCGACAGGATGGCGAGGTTGCGCACCTGGGCAACGCCGGCCGCGGCGTTGATCGCCGCTTGCGACGCGAGCGGGTCCCCGGCGTCCACGATGACCTGCAGAGTGGCGGTCGTGCCGCGGCCGAGCCGGCGGGGATAGTCGTAGGGGACGATGATCCCCGCCTGGGCGTCGCCCCGCGCGATGGCCCAGTCGAGCGCCGGCCGGTCGTCCACATGGGCCACGATCCGGAAGTTTCCCGTGTTCTGGAACGCGGCGATCACGTCGCGGCTCTCCGGGGTGCGCGATTGGTCGAGCACCACGGTCGCCAGATTCCGGACGTCGGTCTGGATCGCGTAGCCGAACAGCAAGAGCTGCGCGACCGGAATGGCAATCAGGATGCCGAGCGTCAGCCGGTCACGGCGCATCTGGACGAACTCCTTGCGGAACATCGGCCAGAAGCGGGACATCATCGCTCGTCCCGCTCCTGCAGGATGATGAACGCGTCCTCCAGTGTCTGCCCACCCACCTGCGCCGCCACCTCGCCCGGGGTGCCGAGCGCGATCAGGTGACCGCCGCTCATCATCGCGAGACGCCCGCAACGCTCCGCTTCGTCCATGTAATGGGTCGTGACGATGACCGTGGTGCCCTGGGTCGCGAGCTCGCTGATCGCGCGCCAGAAGTTGCGCCGGGCCGCGGGGTCGACGCCCGCCGTCGGTTCGTCGAGGAACAGCACCACCGGCCGGTGCAGGAGCGCGCACCCGAGCGCGAGCCGTTGCTTCCAGCCGCCCGACAGCTGGCTCCCGAGCTGGTCCAGTCGCCGGTCCAGTTCGAGAAACGCGATCACCTCGGAGCTACGGGCGGCCCGTGCGGCCTGCGGCAGGCCGTAGATCCCGCCGTAGAAGTCGAGGTTCTCGGCTACGGTGAGGTCTTCGTACAGCCCGAACTTCTGGGACATATAGCCAATGCGCTGCTTGACCTGCTCGGGCGCAACCGCCACGTCGATCCCCGCCACCAGAGCGGATCCCGTCGTCGGCTCGAGCAGCCCGCACAGCATGCGGATCGTCGTCGTCTTGCCCGAGCCGTTCGGTCCCAGCAGCCCGAATACCTCGCCCGGCTCGATGCGGAGGGTGAGTTGGCGTACGGCGACGAGGCTGCCGAACCGGCGCGTCAGATCCCGGGTCTCGACGGCGGCCTGACTCACGGCAACAGCGGGATCTCGATCGTGACCGGCATACCCGCTTTGACGCGTCCGCCTTCGTCTCCGCCGTCCGTCTGCACCTTGATCCCGAACACGAGGTCGGCCCGCTCCCGCTCGGTGAGCGCGGCGCGCGGGGTGAACTCGGCGCGCGGCGCGATCTCCACGATGCGGCCCGGATACGCCCGCGGGTCGCCGTCCAGGCGCACCGTCACGGCCGCGCCGACCTTCACCAGCGCCACGAACCGTTCACCCACATACGCGCGGATCCACGGCCGGTGCACCAGCCCCACCGACACGACCGGCATCCCGGCCGCGACCGCCTCGCCCCGCTCGGCGTAGCGGGTGAGCACGATTCCGTCGGAGGGGGCGACGATGGTGAGCTGATCGCGCACGGCGAGCGTGACGGCGAGGGCCGCGCCCGCCGCCGTGGACTCGCTCGCCGCCGCCCGCACCGCCGCGAGCCGCGCCGCCGCCGCGGCGGCGGCCGCCGTGAGTGCGTCGTACTGCTGCGGCGATACGATGTTCTGGTCGCGCAGCCGCTGCGCGCGCGCCAGGTCGTTTGCGGCGCGGACGCTGTCGGCGAGCGCGGCCGCGATTTCGTTCACGCGCAGCCCGGCCGCGCGGGCCTGCGCCCGGCGCTGGGTGATCAACGCCTCCAGCCCGGGCTGCTCGAGTACCGCGATCGTGTCGCCGCGGCGGACGGTGTCCCCCTCGTCCTTGAGGAGCCGGAGCAGGCGACCGGCGGCCAGCGGCGCGAGCTGCACCTCGCGGATCTCGACGGTGCCGTTCACCCGGAGCGCGCTTCCGTTCGAGTGGCAGCCGGCGACTGCGAACAGCAAGGCGTCGCGAAACCACGTCACGAACAAACGTCGCGGAGAACCGTGGCTCGCTGGACGCCTCTCCGCGACGACTCTCCGCGACGTTGTTCCGTGACGCCTCACGCTTACTTGTGACTCTTCAGCCAATTGATCGGATCGAGCGCGATCCCTCCCTGGCCGCGGATCTCGAAGTGGAGGTGCGGACCGCGGTCGCTCGACGCCCCGCCGACGTGGCCGATGATCTGCCCTTTGACCACGCGCTCCCCCTTTGCTACGGCGGCGTCGCTCAGGTACCCGTAGAAGCTGTAGTAGCCGCCCCCGTGGTCGAGCAGCACCGACGTGAGGTAGGTGCCGAGCGGGCCGGCGAGACTCACGCCGCCGCTCGCGATGGCACGCACCGGCGTCCCCTCCGCAGCGGCGATGCCGATCCCGTGCCACGGGATGCGCGTATTGTTGGGCCCGACGGCGGTGCCGAACTGGTAGACGATCTTGCCGTCCACCGGCCAGTCGAGCTGGCCCAGGTCGGCGGTCGTGATCGACGCCGCGGCCCGGGCGACGCCGCGCGCCTCGGCTTCGCGGCGCGCGCGCTCGAGGGCGGCGACCCGGTCGTTCAGGCTCTTCTCGTCGCGCTCCAGTTGGGACAGTCGCTCCGCCGCCTCGCGCGCGCTGCGGCGCGTTTCCGCGAGCGAGGCCTCGCGCGTGTGCTCGAG
>WNFX01000891.1_pt1 | contig 30043 bp, 29 predicted proteins | sample 5400111 | NCBI WGS metagenome assembly WNFX01 (sample SAMN13153363, study PRJNA577476) | soil metagenome | isolation source: 40 cm soil or saprolite under grassland replicate 1 | place: USA:California | collected 2016-06-15 | reverse complement strand
GCGCGCAGCCTCGGCATGATCGCCATGCCGACGTTCTGGTGGACGCTGCTCATCGCCGGGTTTGCGGCCTGGATGGTCTACGTCGTCGAGCAGATGGTGAGCAAGCTGAACGAGCTGTTCGCGAGCGCACCCTCATCGCCCGCCCTCGGGGTCCTCAAGAACATCAGCGGCGGCGAGTCGACGCTCAACGCGATATTCCTGGGCGCCATGTTCGAGCTGCTGCCCGTCCTCATGATGGCGTTTGCGGTTACGCAGGTGAACCGCTGGTCGGCGGACGAGGACGACGGGCGCCTCGAGATCGTGCTGTCCACGCCTCGCTCGCGCGCGGCGGTGCTGCTGGGCAGGTTTGCCGCCCTGGCGACCGCCACCGTGATCGTCGGTCTGGCGACCCTCGTCGCGTCGGCGGTGGCGTCGGCCGCGGCGGGGGTGACCCTGGACACCACCAACCTGGCGGAGGCCACCCTCGCCATGGTCCCACTGGGCCTCCTGATCGCCGCGATCGGGTACCTGGCGTCGGGCTGGCTGCGCACTGCCGCAGACACCGGCTTGATCAGCTTCCTGCTGGCGGCCTGGTTCTTCATCAGCTTCATCGGACCCGACCTGAAGTGGCCCGACGCGATGCTCCGGCTGTCGCCCTTCTACTACTACGGGACGCCCCTGCTGCACGGGCTGTCTTTTGCCAACCTGCTCGTCGTCGTGGCGGTGGGGGCGGTCGCGCTGGTGCTCGGGACCCTTCGTTTTTCCCGCAAGGACGTCGGCGTCTGAAGACGATTTACACCTTTTTTACCTGAGCCGGCTCCAGGCCCCACTAGCGTTTGCATCCTTGCCGGAGGCACTCCCGGCGCTGGGTTCTTCATTATCCGGAGGGAAGCAACGTGAAGAGGGTGGTGGTGGCCGCCGCATTGGCGGCCGGGATTCTGATGTCGTCGCCTGTCTCGGCGGGCGCATGGGCGACGTACTGCGACTGGGACCCGCTGGTGCTCGTCGTGACCCCAGGCGGTCACATCGTCCCGGTCTACGACAGCGTATGGACAGCTTCGCCGCTCCAGCTCGGCCTGCCGCTGGAGTCCTACACCGTGAGTCGCGTCTACGACTCGGCCGGCAGGCCGCACACCGCGGTGGACATGACCATCTACGTCCCGGCCGGCCTGCTTTTCAACTTCACCCACCGGGACATGGTCACAAGCGGGCTGTTAGGCAGCGGCACGGTGTACGCGGAGAGGTACGGAACGAGCGGTACACCGACCCATCTGAAGTTCGTGCTGCAGCAGCCCTGACGATGTCGCCGCGCCAGCGATCCGAGCTTTACCGGCTTGGCGTTGGCGCGGCAGCTCTGGCAATCCTGGTCGCGACGGGCAGCCGCCTGGTAGTGAGGGGCGAGGACTGGCTGCTCGTCGCACCGATTGCGCTCGCCGGAATCCTCGCTCTCGAGTTTCCGATCCACGTCGGCTTGAGCGAGAAGGTGAGCGTTGCGTCCGCAGTGTTTTTCGCAGCGGTCCTGCTGCTTCCCGTGTGGCAGGCCGCGGCGCTCGTCGGCGCGATGCAGGCGACGGACATCTGCATCGCGGCCGTTCGGAAGGTACGGAGAAGCCGCGAGCGACCGCCGTACCGGGCGATCGCGATCAACATCTTCTTCAACGGCGGCCAGGCGTACTTCTCCGCGCTGGCCGCGGGTCTCCTGTTGTCGGCGGCCGGCGTCTCAGTGCGGAACCTGGCGCAGGTCACGGACCTCCTGGTGATCGTCGGTGCGGCGGCGGTCATGTATTTCGGAAACGTCTTTCTGGTCGCGGTCGCGATTGCGCTGGGCACGGCTCGCAACCCCATCGGACTCTTGCAGAGCACACAGAAGCTGGTCTACCTGCAGTTCGTGTGTCTTTACGCGGTCGGCCTGTTCGCGGCGTTCGCAGCCGTGCGCTGGCCGCTGGTCCCGATGCTGGCGATCATTCCGGGCGTCCTGATCTATCACTCGCTGAAGCAGCGGATCGAGCTGAACCATGACGGCATGCGGGCGATGGAGCGCATGGCGGACGAGGTCGACCGCCGCGATCCCTACACGTTCCAGCATTCGCAGCGGGTTTCGATCTACGCGCACGCGATCGCACGCAAGCTCGGACTCAGCCCCGCCGAGATCGAGCTGGTCGAGCTGGCCGCGAAGGTTCACGACATCGGCAAGATCCGCATTCCCGACTCGATCCTTCTGAAGCCCGACCAGCTGACGCACGAAGAGAAACGAGTGATGGATACCCACCCACGGCTTGGATTCGACATCCTCAAGCCGTTCGCCGCATACGGCAAGGTGCTTGAACTTGTGCTGTCGCACCACGAGCGGTACGACGGTCGTGGATACCCGAATGGAACGATCGGCAAGCGCCTGCTGCTCATAGCTCAAGTCATCCCGGTTGCGGACTCGCTCGACGCGATGACCACCGCACGCGCATACAGGCCCGCGAGGTCCTGGTCCACCGCCATCGACGAGCTGCGGCGGGGCTCGGGCACGCAGTGGAACCCGTCGGTGGTCGAGGCCGCCCTCACAGTGCTGTCGCAGGAGGACGGCGCCCCTGCGCGCCGGCCCGTGCGCGCCTCGGCGGTCGCCTCCTAGCTCTTCACGGCGCCGAAGTGGACGCCATGCTTCTCGCCCGGAGCGAGAAATTTCAGCAGCCGGTACGCCTCGTCCTCGATGCCCGCACGCTCTGAGCGGGGAATCGGCTTTTCGAACGCGCTGATCACGATGGTGCCGCCGGCCGGCTTCCACATCGCCCTGACGAAGCCGTCGTGCAAGACCGCGCCCTGCATCAGGCCGTTGCTGCTGAACATCCCAAGGTGCTTTCCTCGCGGCATGATGCGTGTGCGGTCGGCGTGAGCCAGCAAGATGTTGTCGAAATCCGGCATCAGGCGAACAGGCGCCGGCACGTCACCATCCGGGCGTGGAGCTCGGGGCAGGTCGAACAGCTCGACGCCGTTCTCGCCGCGCAGGACCCTGAGCCGCGGGCGCAGGCGCTCGAAAACGGGGCGCATGGCGAGGCCGGACCAGGCACGCATGTCGTTAGGGGAAGCAGGACCGAACGCCGCGAGATATCGGGTTACAAGTTTCTCTTCGCCCATCGCAGGACCGGGTGGCCTGCCCAACCAGGCCTCGAATGTCGTCAGCGTGACCGTGCCCTTGCCGCCCCAGACGCCGCGGGGCGGTGTGAAGACGAGGGGCACCATGTAGCGAACGCCGTACGCCATCGCCAGCGCATCGTGGCCGGGAAATTGCTGCTTCAGCAGCCTGGCCAGCTCGGCGACGGTGTGCGGCTTCTTGCCCATGATCTCCGCTCCGGCTGTACGGATCGCGGCGACGTCCGCGCTGCGCATGCCGCGTCCCCAAGGACTGCCATGCAGGTAGCCACGCTCCCCGAGCGGCATGAAGTGTGGTTTGAGGGCGAAAGCATCTCGTGAGGTCACGAGGTGGATCGTGTTGCGCATGAGCGAGATCCGAACCGCGCTCCGCTTCTCGACCAGGCGGGACAGCTCGTCGGGCTGGAAGTCCTGGAGCCTCGACCACAGGCCGACGTAGGGAAGGTTAGGGGCCTGCGCCTGCATGCCGACGACGCGCTCGAGAGTAGAGGCGGCCGACGCGCGATGGCGCCTCAGGAGGAGCTGGCGCGCGAGGAGGGCGCGGTTCAACCCGCGCCGGTCGACGACCTGGGCACGTTTGGACACACGTCCCATTGTCGACGCTAGAGGCCGGCTTCCAGCTTTGCCTTCTCGCCCGCCTTACGCATCCTGGCGATCCGCTTCTTCAGCTCCTTCCGGCGCTGTTCGCCCCGGTCAGGGTCGAGGAAGTAGGTCGCGGCGGCGGCAAGGCCCATCCACATCATCAGGCGGGTGAGTCTGAATCGCAGCATCAACTACAGAACGACGAACGCTAGCGTGAGTACCGAAAATCGAGGTATGGAAGCGCCGGTTCCGGCGGTCGGTTAGAGATTGAGATGACCCGCCGCGGTCTTCTGCTGTTCGCCGCGATGTGCGTGATCTGGGGCATCCCCTACCTCTTGATCCGCGTCGCCGTGGGCGAGATCTCGCCTGCAATGCTCGTTTTCGTTCGCACCGGGGTCGCTGCCTTGATTCTCATGCCGGTCGTCCTGGCAAGGGGTGGTCTGAGCTCGATCGGCCGAAGATGGATCCCGCTGCTCTTTTTCGCCGCGGTCGAGGTTGCGATGCCCTGGTTCTTCCTGTCGAGCGCCGAACAGCGCATCTCCAGCGCGCTGGCGGGCCTCCTCATCTCGGCAGTTCCTCTTGTCGGCGTCGTCATTGCGACGGCTCTCGGCAATCGCGAGCACCTTGGGCTTACAAGCCTGTCGGGCCTCGGGCTCGGACTCGTGGGAGTCGCGCTGATCGTGGGCTTCGACCTCCGCGCATCGGACCCGATCGCGCTGGTCGAGATGGCCCTCGTCGTGATCGGCTATGCGGTCGGGCCCGCGATCCTGGCCCGCTACCTCACTGGAATTCCATCGGTGACGGTGATCGGCGTCGCGCTTTCGCTCTGCGCTATCGCGTACGCACCAATCGCTGGGCTGCAGTGGCCGCATTCGGTGCCGAGCCTGCAGGTGATCGGGGCGGTGCTGGTGCTGGCGATCATCTGCACCGCGCTCGCGTTCGTGCTGTTCTTCGCGCTGATCGCCGAAGTTGGGCCCGTGCGAGCGACCGTGATCACGTATGTCAATCCCGCGGTCGCGGCAATCCTCGGCGTCGCAGTGCTGCACGAAAATTTGACCCTCGGAATGGGCGCCGGCTTCGTGCTCGTCCTCGCCGGATCGACGCTCGCAACCCGCCATTCGGCGCCGGCCGAGGCCTCGCGTAGGGCCCCCGAAACCCGACCCGGGGAGGCCCTATGATGCCCGTGGCAGTCGGCCCTGCCCGGGCCGGGGGAGCCCGGTAGCCTGGTTGTGAGGTGTAAGAGATGAGGGCTGGATTCGACGCGACCGTGCTCAAGCAGATCGAATCTGAGGTCCGCACGATCAAGGCCGAATACGAGGGCAGGGTGCCCGAAGAGTCGATCGATCTCGTCGTCGATGAGTCGCTCGAGCGCCTGGCCGACTCCCGAGTGCCCCAGTTCGTAGCCCTCTTCGTAGGCCGGTTCACGCGAGGGCGCCTTCGCGAGCTCGTCGCGGCGGGGGACGTCTCGGAAAACTAGACTCGGGGCCCGCCGGGGCGCTCGTACTTCCGCGGTCCGGCACGTTTCGCCTGTATGAAGCGGGCGTCCGCGCTTCTCGCGCTGCTCGGCTCGCTGGTGTTACCGATCTCTGTCGCCGCCGCCGGGCTGATCGCGTTGAGCGCGTGCGGGAACTGCAGTTCGACCGTGCGCGAGACCCCGATGCCAGTCATCGCCGCAGGCGCTTTCGACGGTGTCGAGATCGACCAGTCCGCGCACCGTCTCTACCTCGCCGACAGCGCGGACAAAGGGGTCGATGTGGTCGACATCTCGACCGCGACGCCCCGATTCGTGCAGACGATCGACGTGGCCGGCGAGCCGAACGGCCTTGCAGTGGCGCCCGTCATTCATCGCCTTTACGCGGGACTGATCGGCGGCAGCCTCGCCGTGATCGACACGGATCCGGCGTCACCGAAGCACATGCAAATGATCGACAAGGTCGTCGTCGACAAGATGGCCGCCGACCTCCTCGACTACAGCCCGCGAATGCATCGCGTCTATGTGTCGACCGGTCTCGGGGGCGACATCGTCGGCGTTGACACGAACACCAACAAGGTGATGGAGCGGCTGACTCCAAGCGTGCCGGTCGAGCAGCCGCGCTACAACGCGGCCGACGGAATGATCTACGCGACGAGCTCGGAGACCGACTCGATCGTGCGGATCGATCCGGCCACCCAAACCTTGAACCGGACTCTGAAGATCGACCGCTGCAGACCCTCCGGTCTCGCCATCAACCCGACCCGCCAGCTCGCGATGGCCAGCTGCGAAGGCAGTGTCGCCCTCATCAACCTCCGAAGCTGGAGGTACGAGATAACGCGTGCGGTGGCCGGCGGCGACATCGTGACTTACGACCCCAAGGCGGATCGGTTCCTCGTCGCCTCGCCACACGGCAAGCTGGACAGCGCGGTCGCGGTTTTCTACGGGGACGGGACGTTCCTCGGCTCGGTGGCGGCGACCCCGAGGGTGCACGCGGCGGCGTTTGACAACACCCATGGGTTGGTCTACGCGATCGGAAATATCGGTGTGTTCAGCTTCGCGCCGCGGGTATGCGAGCCGCCGCCCGGATGGTTGAAGCTGACGCTCGGGTCGGCCGTGTTCGTGCTGCCGCTGGCGGCGTTCGCACTGTTCCTGATCCTCTTCGCACGGCGGATGGGCCGCGCCGAGCCGGCGGCACCCAGCTGGGAGCAGCTGCAGCAAGAGGATCTCGCCGCGGAGCGCGAGCGCATCAAGGCGCTGGAGGACGCGATTTACGGCCCGCAGGTCGAGTAGCCAGGCTCAGCCCGTCTCCTCGAACGCGGCTTTGATCGCTCCCTCTCCGGCGAGCGCAGTCGCCTGCATCATCTGGCGCAAGCCCTCGGCGACGCCCGGGTCGGCGGGTTCGTCCCAGAGAAAGGAGCGATGGAAGCGGGTACGGCCGTCGCCGTCGTCGCTCAGGTAGGTGGTGATGTGCATCGTTGTTGGTTGGTCGGCGAGAAGGGTCAATTCCCGTTCGGGCTCGATCGAGACCACCCGCATGTTGACCAGGCTGCCTCCGTGGTGGCAGTGGAACTCGCTGCCCAGGTCCTCGCCCCGCGCGCCCGCGACCACCTCAACGTCGTCTGAGAACAGGTAGCGCTCCATGACCCTGGGCTGGAGGATCCGTTTGAAGACGGACCTACGCGGGGCGTTGACGATCACCTCCGAGTTGATCTGCGCTTCGTCCGGCAGGACTCGCTTTCGTTCGACCGCCTGAGCTTGCTCCCAGAGATAACCGATCTCCTCGTATCCACCTGTGATGGCGCCGACGTCGAAGTCCTCCCTGTGTGGCGTGAAGCGCCGGCGAGTCTCTGCGGGCAGCCGCTCGAGAACCGCATCCGTGACCAGGAGGTACTCCTTGGACGGCACCCTGTTCTTGAGCAGGCGGTGGGGAATGATGACGTCCGCGCCGTGCAGCTGCTCGACGTTGCCGAGTCGCTGCCTCGAGAACCTGCCGTGATGGACGACGAACTTGACCTTGAGGATGCCGATGTTGGCGCAGGCATTGCACGGGCAGGTCGTGACCGTCTGCATGTCGCGGAGCCGGCGGTGAAACGCGACGAAGGTTTCCTCGAGGGCCTTGACCACGTCCTCCGTTGAGAGGCCGCTGATGAAGAGGATCGCATCGCCCTCGACCTGAGAGACGTCCATGCGGCCGGCGACGCTGCGGACCATGGTGTCGAGCAGCTCGTGGAGGATCGACCAGCTGTGGTCGACCTCGGTCTGCTGGACGAAGGCGGAATAGCCGGAGATGTCGGCGAGGACGAGAGCGCCTTCCTGCAGGCCGGCGAACTGAGCGGCGGAGCTCATCGCTCGCACCATAGTCGGATCGATGGACCTCAGCAATGAGAGTTACGTGATCCTGATCAGCACCAGGAATTCGACCGAACGGTATTACCGGGACAGGACCGGGTGGGTGAAGGAGTCGTCACGGGGGCGGAAGTTTCGGGCGACCGCCGAGCAGGTGCTGAATCACCTGCTGCCTGCGCTGGCGGGAGTGAAACCGGGGCTCACGATCAGGGTGGAGCACCGCCCGCGTTAAAGCAGGCCGTTCGGTTGGCGGCCCAAGCGGACGCTATTCGAACGCATTGAAGGAAGTCGAAAGGCTGGCCAATGGGCATCCGCGGTCTTGATGGCGCGAGATGGGATCTGTATCCACGCGGCAGCTTCTGGAGAAGTGCTCCAACTGAGGCAACAGGGCGCCGCGACCGAGCCAATGGCAAGAATGGGGAGATGACACCATGGCGCGCCAGACCGCCAAAGCGCAGTCTCGAGTGGGCGGCGGCGTCGCTCGGTCCGGGCAGCCGAGTCATCTCCGCCCGGTTGCTCGACCAGGGCGGCTGGCATGCGAACCACGCGGTGACTGTCGTCGACGCCCGTCACGTCTCGCATCGACTGGTATTGCGCCGCTGGGCGCGACCGGGCTGGGCTCTTGGCGATCCTGATTTCACCGCGGCTCGAGAGGTTGAGGTGCTCAAGTTGCTGGAGCGGAACAGGATTCCGGCCCCACGGCTGGTCGCAGCTGACCCCAGCGCGCTCGCCTGCGATGTCCCGGCCCTGCTCACGACGCTGCTGCCGGGTCATCCGCCGAGTCTGCTCGCCGACGTGGAGAGCTTCCTGCGCCAGCTCGCGGAAATGCTAGCTCGCATCCACGACGTTGCTTCCGACGGCGCAGCCGTACCAACCTACCGCACTTACGTCGACATGAAGCGGGCCAGCGTTCCAACGTGGCTCCGGGACAGCCGCACCTGGAGGCGTGCCCTTGCGGTCGTGCGGAGGCCACGACAACCGGCCGCGACCATGTTCATCCATCGCGACTATCATCCGGAGAACTCGCTGTGGTCGCGGGGCCGGCTGACGGGCATAGTTGACTGGACGCAAGCCTCAATCGGCGCCCCGGAAGTAGATGTAGGCCATATGCGCTGGAATCTCGTCGCGACGTATGGGCAGGCGCCGGCTGAACGCTTCCTTGACCTCTACGAGAGCATGGTTGGACGCCGCCTCTCGGACCAGCCGTTCTGGGACCTGGTCACCGTCCTGGATCTCGTGCTCGACGTGGCTGATCCAATCCCAGCAGTCGAGTTGGAGCGCCTCGAGACGCACGCCGCCGCTTCGCTGGCCAAATTGATCTGACGCATCGGTCGCGTCCCGAGACAGCTTCATGTCAACCGAGACCGCGGACAATCGCAGACGATGGCCGGCCTAGTACGCATCGCGCTCTCCCGCCGCTATCTGGATCTCGAGGATGGCGTGGACCATCCCAGCGTGGCTGAGTGCGAGGGGGTAGTTGCCCAGGTACGCGCCGGACACCGGATCTATCTCCTCTGGCAGCAGGCGCAGCTCATTTGTGAGACCCAACAGCTGCTCGAACAGCTCCCGGCCCTCGTCCGCCCTTCCCAGCCGGATGAGCGCCTCCAGAAGCCAGAAGGTGCAGGGCACGAATGCGCCCTCGCCCCCCGGGAGCGCGTCCTCGCCCGGCGGATAGCGGTAGAGGAGCGGCCCCCCCGCCGAGAGCTGCTTGCGTATCGCATCCACGGTGACCTCCAGCCGTCGCCGGTCCGGCTCGCAGCCGGTCAGAGGAAGCAGCAGCGCAGCGCTGTCGAGGTCGTTCGAACCGTATGAGCGCGTGTAGCCGAGCCTGGCGTTGTATCCACGTCGGCGGATCTCGGTATGGAGCCGGTCGCGCTCGCCTGCCCACGCGAAGCGCTTGCGCGGCGCAACGTCCAGCGTCTCGGCGATTCGCACCGCGCGATCCAGGGCGATCCAGGCCCAGACCTTTGAGTGGACATAGTGTCTGGGTCGGTCGCGAACCTCCCAGAGACCGCAGTCGGGATCGCGCCAGCGCCGCATCGTCTGGTCGGCGTACCGGGCGACCGTCGCCCAGGACTTCGGGTGCAGCTCATGGCCGGCGGACACGAAGGTCCAGAGGGCGTCGATCACCCAGCCGGCCACGTCCAGCTGAGTCTGCTCGGCGGCGCGGTTGCCGAAGCGGACGGGCCGGCTCCCCCGATACCCGGCCATGCCTGGCATCTCGCACTCGCGCGGCACCCTGCCGCCATCAACCCGGTACATGGGCCGCAGCCCTCGCCGACCGGAGGCGTGGTGGACGAGCCAGCCCAGGAACGATTCGGCTGCGTCAGTGTGGTCGGCGGCGATCATTGCCGCCACGCCGACGCTGGCATCGCGCGGCCAGGCATAGCGGTAGTCCCAATTGCGGACGCCACCGATCTCCTCGGGCAGCGAGGTCGTGGGGGCAGCCACGGGCGCGCCCGAAGGCGTGTAGGTGAGAAGCCGTAGCGTGATCAGCGAGCGGATCAGCAGATCGGCGTGCGTGGTGCCAGGGCTGATCTGGGCGCACCATTCGTTCCACCAGCGCTCGGAGCGCTGTACCAAACGCAAAGCCCGATCGACCGGGTAGTCGTCACCCCGGTCGGTCAGGACGACCGTGATCGACTCCCCGGCTTGGAGCGGTTCGTCTTTCCAGCCCACGAGGTTGGTCAAGCCCCTCCGCGCAGGCGCGTACTCGAGCACGGGTTCGAGCCGACCGGTTATGCATTCGAGTCGGCGGACAACGATCGGGCCCTGGCGCCGTCGGAAAGGCATGGCGTCGACCAGCCGTGCCTTTCCGCCTGGGGCGTTGATCGAGGTCTCGAGGACCGGCGAGCGGTCGTGATAGGCGCGGGCCGCGGCGCGGCCTCCCTTCACCCAGAACCTGAAGTGCCCGCCATCGGGTGCGTCGAGAAGGCGCCCGAAGAGCGGATCGGCGTCATAGCGCGGCCAGCACAGCCAGTCGATGGAGCCGTCTCGCGAGACCAGCGCAGCAGTGCGGGTGTCGCCCAACATGGCGTAGTCGCTGATAGGTGGCTGCGGGCGCCCGACATCTCCGGACAACTGATTCCCAACCCGTCGCCTCGCAGCTGACGTCCTAGGCTGACGCTCTTCTCGCGGCGGTCGGCGGCTCCTGGACCGGTCCACGTTCCTCGAAGGTTACGCAGCAGAAGTCTTCGCGTATCAGGGGCTGTTCGCATCCCCTCTGGCGGACATGAGCTCCATCCTCCCAAAGAACGGAGCCTCCATCAAACCCAGGGCAGGTCACCCAGCCATGGCTATGTAGGAACAGTCGTCTCACTGAGCGTCCTCCATAGGCTCGCGTAATCGAGAGACGCCGTAGCTGGGGCCGTCGTGTCTCTACAGTCGAGCGCATGACGATCCAACGTTGGAGCACCCGGGCATCGTGGTCGACGACCTCGCGCCCGTGACGGCGTTCTTCGTCGAGCTCGGACTCAAGCTGCAGGGAGAGGGGCGGGTCGAGGGCGGTTGGGTCGACCGCGTGGTGGGGCTCGAGGGCGTCCGGGCAGCGATCGCGATGGTGGAGACCCCGGACGGCCACGGACGGCTCGAGCTGACGAAGTTCCACACCCCGTCGGGCCGGGGCGGCGACCGACACGCGCCGGCGACTCGACCGACCACCGCATTGCGGCGGGGCACCACCGCCCCGGAGGTTGTGTCGCGATGATCGAGCGCTACGTGCTGGGTCTCGAAGAGGTCGACAAGACTCAGGTCGGGCTCGTTGGCGGCAAGGGCGCGCACCTGGGGGAGCTTTCGCGGATCGAAGGCGTTCGCGTGCCGGCTGGCTTTTGCGTAACCACGGACGCCTTCCAGCGGATCATCGCGCAAGCGCCGTCGATCGACGATCTGCTCGATCGGCTGTCGGGCCTGAACCCGGACGACCGGGAGGCTATCCACACACTCACCGCGGAGATCCGCCGGAACCTCGAAGGGACCGTCATCCCGGACGATCTGGCGACGGCGATCACCGACGCGCTCGCCCGGCTCGGTGCGCAGGCTGCCTACGCCGTCCGCTCGAGCGCGACGGCAGAGGACTTGCCGACGGCCTCGTTCGCAGGCCAGCAGGACACGTACCTGAACGTCGTAGGGTCGGCGGCGATACTCGAGCACGTCAGCCGGTGCTGGGCTTCGCTCTTCACGGAGCGGGCCGTGACCTACCGCCTGCGGAACGGCTTCGACCACAGGAAGCTCCACATGGCCGTTGTCGTGCAGCAAATGGTCTTCCCGCATGCGGCCGGGATCCTGTTCACGGCTGACCCTGTCACCTCAAACCGGAAGGTCGCCTCCGTGGAGGCCACCTTCGGCCTCGGCGAGGCCCTGGTCTACGGCCTGGTGAACGCGGACACGTACAAGGTGCGGGACGGCGCGATCGTCGCCAAGGCGGTCGCCACCAAGCAGCTTGCCATCCATGCCTCGCCGGCAGGCGGGACCCAGGAAGGCGCGATCAACCCGGAGTGGCAGGAGCAGACAGCACTGACGGATGCGCAGGTCGTGCTACTTGCGCAGTTGGGCCGACGGATCGAAGCGCACTTCGGCCACCCACAGGACATCGAATGGTGCCTGGTCGATGATGAATTCCACATCGTTCAAAGCCGTCCGATCACCACGCTGTTCCCCATCCCCGCGCGCGATGACCAAGAGGACCACCTCTATATCTCCGTCGGTCACCAGCAGATGATGACCGACCCCATGAAACCCCTCGGTCTCTCTTTCTGGCAGCTGACGACCCCCCGACCGATGTATGAGGCCGGCGGGAGGTTGTTCGTTGACGTCGCCCGGGACCTGGCGTCGCCGACGATACGCGCGCGCCTCGTGGAGGGCTTCGCGAAATCCGATCCGTTGATCGGGGACGCGCTGCAGAGCAGCCTCGAACGCGGCGACTTCATCCCGTCGCTCCAGGACGAGGGTCCCGGTGGGGCGCCGGCAGGCGGCGCGCAAGCCCCGATCGAGACCGATCCGGCCATCGTCACCGATCTGATCGGACGTAACCAGGAATCCATCGCCGCCTTGAAACGCGACATCCGGACGAAGTCCGGATCGGCGCTGCTCGACTTCATCCTGGCGGACATCCAGGAACTGAAGCGGATCCTGTTCGATCCGCGAAGCCATCAGGTTTTCATGGGGGCGATGGAGGCCACGTGGTGGCTGAACGAGAAGTTGGAGGCATGGCTGGGCGAGAAGAACGCGGCCGACGTGCTCACGCAGTCCGTCGCCCACAACGTCACGTCAGAGATGGGGCTCGCGCTTCTCGACGTCGCGGACGTGATCCGACCGCATCCGGAGGTGGTGGCTTTTCTGCAATGCGTCGAGGACGATGGCTTCCTGGACGAGATGCCCTCGTTGGCGGGCGGTGAGGAAGCGCGCGACGCCATCCAGGCCTTCCTCGACAAGTACGGCATGCGCTGCGTCGGTGAGATCGACATCACTAGGCCGCGTTGGAGCGAACGCCCAACCACACTCATATCCGTGATCCTCGGCAACATCAAGAACTTCGAGCCGGGCGCCGGCGCACAGCGCTTCGAGCAAGGGTGGCAGGAGGCGCGGACGAAGGAACAGGAGCTGCTGGAGCGCTTGCGGGCCGAGCCGGAGGGAGAGCAGAAAGCCGAAGAGGTCAAGCGGAAAATCGACCGCGTCCGCACCTTCATCGGGTACCGGGAATATCCGAAGTACGGCATGGTCAGCCGCTACTTCGTGTACAAACAGGCCTTGTTGGAAGAGGCCGGGCGCCTCCTGCAGGCGCACGTGCTTTCTGAGAAGGAAGACATCTTCTATCTCAGGTTTCAGGAACTCCATGACGTCGTGCGCACGGGCCAAGTGGATGAACAGCTCATCTCCCAGCGCAAGGACGCGTTCAGGTCGTATCAAGCGCTGACGCCGCCCCGGGTGTTCACGTCGGATGGCGAGGTCATTGCCGGGGCGTACCGACGGGGTGGCGCGCCGACGGGTGCGCTGGTTGGCTTACCGGTTTCGGCCGGGACCATCGAGGGGCGGGCCCGAGTCGTCCTGGACATGGCGGAGGCAGATCTCGAACCGGGCGACATCCTGGTCACGGCCTGCACGGACCCGAGCTGGACCCCCCTGTTCGTCGCGATCGCGGGCCTGGTGACGGAGGTCGGGGGCCTGATGACCCACGGCGCAGTCATCGCACGGGAGTACGGTTTGCCGGCCGTCGTGGGGGTGGAGCAAGCCACCCGGCTGATCCGGGACGGGCAGCGGATCCGCGTGCATGGAACAGACGGGTACGTCGAGATCCTGCCTTAAGGCCATCGCCCGCGTAGGGGATCACAACTCGAGGCGCCGACTGGCCCATCTAGAGCGCCGCTCGACCGTCGTGCTGCGCCAGGTCGGCGCCGCACGGTGTTCATGTCGTCGATTGGGCCATGCACTCCCCCAACCTTGTCCGAGAGTTTCAACCGATCCACGCGACCCCGAATATGCACGTCGGCAGGCACGTTCACGCCGCCAACACCTCGATGTAGCCCGAGTCGTCCGAGCGGTGCGGGATACGTCGCGCGGACATGCATTATGCGAATCCGCGTTATGCGGATCGGCATTATGCAAAAGAGGGCAATTTAGTGGACCCGAGTTCCCACAATGCGAACACCCGTGGGCTATTCGAAGGGCGACGGGTACGCTGGGATCCTGCTCCTTCGAACGGACGCGACACTGAAGCCCCGGCCGCTGTGCGGCGCTTTGCTTCGACATAGGCTCCATCCTCACTGGGACCCGACGGCTAGGGTGGCTGCACATTTACCGTCGTGTACACGAGGGAATTACGGCCACCCACCACCGCTGATCACGGCGCGACCGCCCGGGCCTTGTATTGGATCGTGATGATCAACCCTGCAATGAGGGTGATCAGCATCAGTGCGTGGAGTCCCAGATCGAGACCCGTCCGCGGTCCAACGCCGATTGCAATCGTGAAGAGTCCCACAACGACGCCAAGGATGCCGAAACTCTGCGCCGCAATGGCAACTGGCCGTGCCCGCCAGGGTGAGAGTAGGGTCACAACCAGCGCCACCAGAAGTACGACCGCGATGATCGATTCAGCTGTTCCGGCGGCGCGGTGGCTGTAGCCGCGCAACAGCAGTCCGAAATGAATTGAAACCGCCACAAGAAAAATCGCCATCTGCAGCGCGAGAGCACCGCGGACAACGGTGATTTGCTTCATCGGCGGCAACCTGGACTGAGATTGTTCAATCGGGCCTAGCGCGCTCGCGCTGGCGGCGCCGGAATGAATCCGAGCTGGATTCCCTGGTCCAGGTCGTCTCGCACCGCCCAGTGTTCGCGAATCTTTCGGTCAACGATTCGATAGATGTGGATCTGCTTGGCGGCGAACTCCCTGCCTGTCGCCGGGAAACCCATGAACTCTCCGGTGTGCCGTCCCTTCGACATCACTCGCAGCACGACTTTGTCGTCCTCTGCGATCGCATCTTGAACTTCATAGCGGAGGTCGCTGAATGAGCTCCGCATCCACTGGAGAGTGACCTTCAGCCCGTCCCGCCCCGGCGGAGTCTGAGGACCGGCTTCGTGATTGATGAAGTCGGGGTGAAAGATCTCATCGAGCGTGTCCAGTCTGCCCCCCGAGAACACCTCGTCAAGCGCGCGCTTGGCCAGGCGCTTGTTCTCGTCATGCATGTTTGCCTCCCGGCCCCTGGCCGTCGCGAACGTACTTCACGAGCAGGGCGCCTGTGGTAGTCGATTGGCACTCGACCAGTCGCAATCTCGTCACCGGCCCTGAATCAGGGAAGGCTCGCTTGCCACCGCCGACCAGAATCGGATCGATCATGAGACGAACCTCGTCGACGAGGTCGTTCTCGAACAGGTGCCGGGTGAGCTGCGCGCTGCCGATGACGAGCAGATCGCCGGCGGCGCGGGCCTTCAGGCTTGTCACCGCCGAGGCCACATCGCCCTGGAGAAGCGTCGAGTTCTCCCACTCGAGCGGTTCCCGGAGCGTGGTCGAAGCGACATATTTCGGTTTGGCGTTCAGCGGCTGCGCGAGCGGCTGCTCCTCCTCCGACGCGCTCGGCCAATGCGACGCGAAACCTTCGTAGGTGTGCCGTCCCAGCAGAAAACCTCCGGCGTCGGTCAGGTTCTTCAGAACCGACGAACGCGACATGTCGTCGAAGAACTGGAGATGCCAGCCGCCATGTCGGAACCCACCGCTCGCATCCTCGTCTGACGCGCCAGGCGCTTGCACCACACCGTCGAGGGTCATCCACTCGTAGACGATCACTTTTCCCATAGTTCTACAGACCATGCAACAACGAAGATGGATGTCAGCACCAGTGGCCGGATTGCCACTGATGGTTTAGTTTTGGCCAATGGCCAGGCATCGCGTCGTCACCGTCGCACAGGAAGGTGCCGTTCTCCTCGACGTGGCCATTCCGATCCACGTCTTCGATTACCACTCGCATGGCCGTTATCAGCACCGGCTGGTGAGCGACGGCCCGGTGAGCTTGGCCAGCTTGGGCCGCTTTCCGCTGGCGACCCAGGGCGGCCTCGAGCTTCTGAGCCGCGCGGACACGATCATCGTGCCAGGCTATGCCGCCGTTCGCCGGCGCCCCTCAGATCGATTGCTCCGGGCCTTGCGCCGCTCGGCCAGTCGCGGAGCCAGGATCATGTCGATCTGCACGGGAGCGTTCACCCTTGCGTGGGCTGGACTCCTCGATGGGCGCCGGGCCACGACCCATTGGTACGTCGCAGAGATCCTCGCCCAGATGTTCCCGCGCGTGGACGTCGATTCCAGCGTGCTCTACATCGACAGCGGGAACGTCTTGACGAGCGCCGGAGTCGCGGCCGGCCTGGACCTGTGTCTCTACGTCGTGCGCAAAGACCATGGCGCTGCCGCGGCGGCGCAGGTCGCGCGCCACACGCTCGTGGCGCCACACCGCGATGGCGGGCAGTCTCAGTTCGTGCAGGCGAGGGCTTGGGAAGGGACGCGGGAAAGTCCACTCGGCGAAGCGATGTCGTGGTCCCGGGAGCATCTCGACCGGCGGATCAGCCTCGCGGTGCTGGCGAGGGAGTCGAAGACGTCAGTCAGGACCTTGAGCCGCCGCTTCCGTGAGGCGACCGGCATGACGCCCCTGCAGTGGGTGCGCGCGCAGCGGGTCGCCCTCGCTTGCGAGCTGCTCGAAACGACCACGCTCACGGTCGAGACCGTGGCGCGAAACTGTGGATTTCCCGATGCGCCGACATTGCGGCGGCATTTCGCGGTCCAGACGGGAACGACCCCGCGGGCGTACCGCACGACTTACTCGGCCCGCCCCGAGATCTGAAACGCTACCGGGTAGGGCGCCGTGTCTTGGTGTTGTGGTGCTTGACGACCGTCGCCGCGGCGATCGCCTTGGCCCTCCTGATGGGCCGGCCGCGCTCGAGCTCGCTCTCCTTGACGTGCTCGTACATGCGCTGCTCTTTGTCGGTCACCTGCGGCAGGTGTTTCCTCTGTGGCATCTCGCTTCGATAACGCGCAGCCTTACCTCGATCGGCCAACCCGATGGTCAGTTAGGCGTGAGTCTGGACACGATCTCGAGCATCGGTGCTGCCGGACAGGGTCATCAAGGATCGCCCCAACGAGTCCTCGGAACGAATCTGCTTCGCAGGCCCTAAGGCGAGATTGGTGGACCCGAGGGGATTCGAACCCCTGGCCTCGTGAGTGCGATTCACGCGCTCTCCCAGCTGAGCTACGGGCCCACAGCATCAGGTTCGCAGGCCGAAGGGCAGTATACCCGCGCTCCTATACTCGCCCTCCGTGGCCTCCTTCTTCAAAAGCAAGCGCCTTCCTGAGGGAGTCGACCCCGCGCGAATCCCGCCCGGGCAGACGCTCACCGCGCCCGACCGCTGGCCGCTGCTGCACTTCGGGCCGGTGCCCAAGGTGGACATCGCAAGGTGGGATTTCCGCGTGTTCGGAGCCGTTGAGAATCCGCTGGTCCTCGACTACGGCGAGCTGCGAGCGCTGCCTTCAAAAGAGGTGGTCGCCGACATCCACTGCGTCACCGGCTGGAGCCGGCTTGGCGACACCTGGACCGGAGTCGCGATTCGGGAGATCCTCGACCGGGTCAAACCCAAACCCGAGGCGAAGTACGTGATGGCGCACTGCGAGTACGGCTACACGACCTCCGTGCCGCTCGGCGTCCTGGACGGCGAAGACAACCTGCTCTGCTACGCGTGGAACGGCGAAGACCTCACTCCCGACCACGGCTGGCCGCTTCGGCTCCTCGCGCCCTCGAAGTACTTCTGGAAGTCTGCGAAGTGGCTACGCGGGCTAGAGTTCATGGAACGCAACCGGCTAGGTTTCTGGGAGCAACGTGGCTATCACGACGAAGCAGACCCCTGGAAGGAAACAAGGTACTGGTAGCGGCCTGACCGGGCCGCCGATCGTCACCTTCACGTCAGACTTCGGCTCTGGCTCACCGCTGGTCGCAGCGATGAAGGGTGTGGTGCTGCTGGGGTGTCCGCAGGCAGTCCTTGTCGACGTGTCGCATGAGGTGCCTCGCTTCGATGTGTTCGCGGGCTCGTTCATGTTGTTCGCCGGGACACGCCACTTCGGTCCGGGATCTGTGCACCTTGCCGTGGTTGACCCCGGCGTGGGTTCCACGCGCCGGCGCTTGATCGTCCAGGCGGGCGGCAGGTTTTACATCGGACCGGACAACGGCCTGTTCGCGATCGTCATCGACGAGGTCGGGGTGCAGGCTGTGCACGAGCTTGCGCCCCGCCCCCACGGCGCGCCGACCTTCGAGGGGCGAGACGTGTTCGCTCCGGCGGCGGCGGCCATTGCCTCGGGCGTGCCCCTGGATTCGCTCGGCCCCAAGACCGACCCGCCGATCGGTCTCCCAGACACCGGACCCCGCGTCCTGTGGACGGACGGCTTCGGCAACCTGGTGACCAACCTCAAGCCGCCGGTGCGGCGCCTGCGCATCCACAACCACGACATCGTGGCGACCGCCAAGACCTACTCCGACGCGCGTCAAGGCGAGGCTTTTGTTTACGTCGGGAGCATGGGCTACCTGGAAGTTGGGGTGCGCGAGGCTCGGGCGGACAAGCTCCTGGGCGCGCGGCCGGGAATGCGGGTCGACACGATCTAGGTCTTCTCGGCCTTAACAGGCTGGGTTGGTTTGTTGACTTGACGGGCGTAGCTTTGCCCGCGCTGTGGTTCGAGTGGCCTGCCTGCTCCTTTTCCTCCTCTCCCTGGTGGGCTGCTCGAGCCCGGCCTTATCAACGTACCCCTCTGTCGCAGCGCGTCCCGGCTCGCTCGGCGCGGACGGGGTGCGGCTGTGGCAGGACGGCGACATCTTCACCCTCGTGCGCGACCTCATCGCGTCCGCCAAGCAACGTGTGATGGTCGAGATGTACGAGCTGGGTCGCGATGACCTTGTCGAGGCTTTGGGCGCGGCTCGTGCGGCCGGGATCGAGGTGCGCGTCATCATCGACCCGACGGTCAAGCCGAGCCGCGCAGCCGCGGCCCGGCTTCGCGGTCTTGATGTGTCAGTGCGTGCGTATCAGGTCGATGACAATCGCCACCAGATCGACCACGTCAAGCTGCTGGTGGCGGACGACGACGGCGCGGTCGGCGGGATGAACTGGGGCCGCCACAGCGACCGCAACCACGACTACGTGCTCGAGACGCGGATCGCCGCAGAGGTCGCGCGCCTCACACGCATCTTCGATCAGGACTGGGTGTTGGCCGGCGGACATCCCTCACCGCTGCCGATGTTTGTGGGGACTGTCGCCCAGACCGCACCTGGAGGTGAGATCCGCTCGATGATCGAAGGTGCATTGAATGGCGCCATGCACGTCGTCCTCGCGGAGGTCTATACCCTCACCGATCCCGCGCTGATCGCAGAGCTGGTGATGGCGCACGACCGCGGGGTCGAGGTTCGCGTCGTCCTGGATCCCAACCAGGCTTACAACTTGCACGCGTTCGTGGTGCTGCGCGCGGGTGGTGTCGAGGTGCGCTGGTACCCGGTGCCGAGGGGCGTGCTGCTGCACGCGAAGATCGGACTGTTCGACGCCGAGCTGGTGCTGGGCTCCGCAAACTGGACGCTCAGCGGCCTCGGAGTGAACCACGAGCTGGACATCGAGACGAGCGATCCTCGGGCCGTGCAGCAGTACGCAGCCAGGTTTGACGCCGACTGGGCGAGGTCGCGGGGTTGAGGCTTTCCTTTAGCTCTGAGGTGGCGGCCCGGCGGAGCCGGCGGGCGGAGGCCCACCCTGACCCGCTGCCGGCGGCACCTGGCCCGCCGAGGGCATGTTGCCGAAGTTGACCTGCGGCACCGCCCGGTCGCCCTCGTCCGCCTGGAAGAAGCCGAAGGGCTTGAAGCCGAGCGCGCTCCCGATGAGTGATGTGGGGAGGGTTTGCAGCTTGGTGTTGTAGTCCCGCACATTGCCGTTGTAGAAGCGGCGCGAGAACTCGAGCTTGTCCTCGGTCGCGGTCAGGTTCTCTTGCAGGTTGGTGAAGGCCGAGATGGCTTTGAGGTCGGGGTAGTTTTCCGACACCGCGAACAGGCTGCGCAGGCTCTGGGACAGCATGTTCTCGGCCTGGCCGATCTTGGTGGGGTCGCCGGTGGCGCCCGCGGCGACCGCGGCCGCGCGCGCGTTCGTGACCGCCTCGAGCGTGCCGCGCTCATGGCCCATGTACCCCTGGACCGTGTTGACCAGGTTGGGGATCAGGTCGTGCCTTCGCTTGAGCTCGACGTCGATCTCAGACCAGGCTTCCTGGGTTCGGTTTCGGGCCGTGACAAGGCCGTTGTACGTGAAGACGAGCCAGCCGAGGATGATCAGGACGATTACGCCGACGACCACCCACTCCATTGCCTACCTCCTAGGCGTGCGCGCGACGCTGCCAGCGGGTCTTCTTAAGCATCTTCTTGTGCTTGTGTTTGCGCATCTTCTTGCGCCGCTTCTTGATTACCGAGCCCAATCCAACTCCCACTGCGCGTTTGATCCAGCGGTTGAGGTACCGGCCGCGAATCATACCGTAAGCTCAGGCGGCGATGTTCTTCACGGACGCCCACGAGGAGCTCCGCCTTCACATCCGCAAGTTCCTCGAGAAAGAGGTCCAACCGCACCTCGACGAGTGGGAGGAAAAGACCTTTCCCGACTCGATCTTCAGGCGCTTTGGCGAGCTGGGGTTCCTGGGCCTCCGCTATCCGCCGGAGTACGGCGGCCAGGGCGGGGACTACTTCTCAGCAGTGGTGCTCTCCGAGGAGATGGCGCGCGCCGGCAGCGGTGGGCTCGGCATGGCAGTGGCGGTCCAGGCGGAGATGGCCACGCCGCCGGTGTTCCGGTTCGGGAACGAGGAGCAGAAGCGACGCTGGCTGGTGCCGGCCATCCGGGGCGAGCACATCGCGGCCCTGGCGATCACCGAACCCGACGCCGGATCGGACGTGGCGGGCATCACCACGGTGGCCAAGCGCTACGGCGACGAATTCGTCATCAACGGCCGCAAGATCTTCATCACCAACGGCGCGCGCTGCCACTGGGCCCTCGTCGTGACGAAATCGGAGCGCGAGCGAGGACACTCCGGGTTCAACCTGCTGCTGATAGAGAAAGGGACGCCAGGCTTCCAGGTCACGCGCAAGCTGGAGAAGCTCGGCATGCACTCATCCGACACTGCGGAACTGCTGTTTGAGGACTGCCGCGTTCCGGTCGCAAACCTGATCGGCGACGAAGGCGATGGCTTCAAGAACCTCATGTGGGAGCTGCAGGGCGAGCGCATGATCGCCGCCGCTGGAGCGATCGCGGGGGCGCAGCGCGTGTTCGAGTACACCATGGAGTACGCGAAGAACCGCCAGGCGTTCGGCCAGTCGATCTCGAACTTCCAGGTCATCAAGCACAAGCTCGTCGACATGGGCACGAAGATCGCCGCGGTGCAGGCCTTCGTCTACCAGACCGCAAAGCTGTGGGACCAGGGCGAGTATCCGGTTCGCGACATCTCGCAGGCCAAGCTGCTGGCGACGCAGGTCGCATGTGAGGTCGCGGATGACGCGATCCAGATCCTCGGCGGCCACGGCTACATGCGCGAGTTTCCCGTCGAGCGCGCGTGGCGCGACGCGAGGCTCGCCCGTATCGGCGCCGGGACCGACGAGATCATGAAGGAGATCATCGCCAAGTCGTACGGCCTTTGAAAACCCCGCGAAATCAGAGGCTGCGCTCGTGATTTCGCGGGGGCCCCGTTGGTGATCTCGCCCGTGCTGTTTGCCGGATGTGAGCCTGAAGTGGCTTCCTTCGACGGCCGGATCATCGCGGTCGGGCCGAAGGCGCGCGAGGCGGCGGGACGCAGGGCTGAGGTAGTCAAGCTGCGTGGCGTCGCGTGGCCGGGCCTGATCGATTCGCACATCCACCTAGAGGGGATGGCCAACCGCAAGCTGACGGTCGACCTGACCGGGGCGTCGGATCTCCGTGAGGCGCTCGCCCGTGTGAAGGAGTGGGCGAAGGGTTTGCCGAAGGACGGCTGGCTCATCGGGTCCGGTTGGTACAACGATGCGTGGCCGGACCGGGCTTTCCCGACCCGGCAGCGCCTCGACCAGACGTCCGCCGGCAGGCCCGCGTATCTGCGGCGCAAGGACGGACACTCGGCGTGGGTTTCGAGTGCGGCACTGCGCGCGGCGGGCATCGAGCGCGGGACGCCTGACCCCTCTGGCGGACACATCGACCGCGACGACAAGGGCGAGCCAACCGGGATCCTCCGCGAGACGGCCATGCAGCTGGTGTCACAGCTTCTGCCTCACCCGCGCGAGGCGGCGCTGGATGGAGCCATGGCGCGGGTGCTCAACGACCTCGCCCGCCTTGGCGTCACCTCTGTGCACTCGATGGACGGCGCGCGCGGACTGGGATCGCTTCAGCGTCTGCGCTCGCGCGGTCCGCTGCCGGTTCGGGTCACCTACAACCTTCCGCTTGCTGACCTTCCGCACGCCGAGCGAATTGGCGTGCGATCCGGGTGGGGAGACTCGTGGCTCCGCATCTGGGGCGTGAAGGCCTTCCTGGATGGTTCGCTGGGCAGCCGCACCGCCGAGATGCTCGACGGATCAGGTACGCAACTTCTTCCCCAACCGGACCTGGTCGACGTGGTCGAACGCTGCGCGCAGGCGGAGCTGAACGTGTGCCTGCACGCGATCGGCGATGGCGCGGTCCGACGGGCGCTCGACGCTCTGGCGCCGCACCACGAGGCATGGTCGAGGTGGCGGCCACGCATCGAGCACGCTCAGTGTGTCAACCCGAAAGACGTGCCGCGGATGGCGAAGATCGGCGTCATAGCCTCGATGCAGCCGATCCACGCGGTCGCAGATCGCGAGCTCGCCGACGCGGATTGGCCGGACGTCGCCATGCACGCGTATGCGTGGGGCGCGCTCGAACGGGCCGGGGTCAGGCTCGCGTTCGGCTCCGACGCGCCGGTCGAGACCGCCGATCCGATTGCTGGGATCGATGCAGCGACGGCGTGGAGGCGTCGCGCCGGATGGCATCCGGAGCTCGCAGTCACGCGTGCTTCGGCGCTGCGCGCCTACACGTCCGGCGCTGCTTACGCCGCCGGTATGGAAGCCGACCTCGGTGCCCTTCGGCCGGGCAAGCTGTGCGACATGGCAGTCGTCGACGGCGGCCGGGTGCTAGCCACCGTCGCCGGCGGCCGCGTCACGTGGCGGCGAAAGCCTGCCTGAGCTTTTCGGCCGTCAGATCCAGCGCCTCGTTGACGATCTTCACGTCGTCGATCACGGCCATGAAGTTCGTGTCGCCGTTCCACCGCGGCACGACGTGAAAGTGAACGTGGTCAGGGATCCCTGCGCCGGCCTCGCGCCCGATGTTCACGCCGACGTTGAATCCGTGAGGGCTCATCGTCTGCTTCAACACGATGATGGTGCGCCGGACCGCGCGCATGAGGTCCGCGGTCTGCGCGTCGTCGAGGTCTTCGAGGCTGCCGATGTGCGCGGTCGGCGCCACCAGAGCATGCCCCGGGTTGTAGGGAAACTTGTTGAGCAACACGATCGCGCCTTCCGGCCGCGACACGACGAGCCGCGCGTCCTCATCGTCCGGGTGCTCGATCACGCGGTCGAACAGGCAGCCCGGTTTCTGCTCGGCGCCGATGTACTGCATGCGCCACGGCGCCCACAGTCGCTCCATTGAACTACGTCCTCTTGTTGCTGGTGGTCACGGCAGTCTGGGGCTGGACCTTCGTCCTGGTCAAAGACGCTGTCACACAGTACCCGACGCTGCCCTTTCTGCAGCTCCGGTTTGGGCTCGCCCTGGTCGTGATGGCGCTGGTCGTCCACCGCCTGCCGACGCGGCGCGAGCTTCGGGTCGGCGCGGCGATCGGGGCGGTGCTGGCGGCCGGCTACCTCACACAGACGGCCGGCCTCGCCATCACGAGCCCTGGCAATGCGGGCCTGATCACGGGGCTTTTCGTCGTTCTGACCCCGCTGCTGAACCGACTCTTCGGAACTCCGATCCATTGGTGGACCTGGGTCGCGACGTTGGTCTCGCTGGCGGGACTCGCCTTCCTGACTGGCGGGCCTTCGGGCATGAACGCCGGGGACCTCCTGGTGCTGGCCTGCGCCGTGTTCTTTTCCCTCCACGTCGTCCTGCTCGGCCGATGGTCGCCCGCAACGTCGTCGCCGACCCTTGCCATGGTCCAGATGGGCATGAGCACGCTGCTCTTCAGCCTCGGGGGGACGTGGTCACTGCGGTGGCCGAACGCCTCGGTGTGGTTTGCGATCGTCATCACCGGCCTGTTCGCGTCTGCACTCGGTTACACGGTGCAGACCTGGGCCCAGGCCCACATCAGCGCCAACCGGACCGCTTTGATCCTCGTCACCGAGCCCGCGTGGGCGCTCGTCGCCGCGGTCGTGCTGGCAGGTCAGCGCTTCGGTTTGGTCCAGGCCGTCGGTGCGGCGCTCATGCTGGCGGCATTTGTGGGCCATGAATTGGCATCCCTAAAATTTGAGGACCATGGTCAGCCGTCCCCGCCGTAGCGTCTATGTGCCCCAGGAGATCGAGCCCAAGTGGCAGAAGTCCTGGGTCGAGCACGGCGTGATGAAGGCGGACGACAGCTCCGACAAGCCGAAGTATTACGACCTCGTCATGTACCCATACCCGTCGGGCGACCTGACCGTCGGACATGCGCGCAACTACGTCATGGGCGACGTGCTCGCGCGCATGAAGCGGATGCAGGGTTTCGAGGTCCTGCACCCCTTCGGTTGGGACGCCTTCGGGTTGCCGGCCGAGAACGCGGCAATAAAACGCGGCGGCGGCCTGCATCCCTCGAAGTGGACGCGCGACAACATCGTGAAGGGCAAGCGCGAGCTGCAGATGATGGGCATCCTCTACGACTGGGACCGCGAGGTCACCAGCTGCGAGCCTGATTACTACCGCTGGACCCAGTGGCTGTTCCTTTTGATGCTGGAGCGTGGCCTGGCGTATCGCGCCATGGCGCCGGTCAACTGGTGTCCCGTTGACAAGACGGTGCTCGCCAACGAGCAGGTCATCAACGGACGCTGCTGGCGACACCCCGACGTCGAGGTCGAGAAGCGAGACCTCGAGCAGTGGTTCTTGAAGATCACCGACTACGCCGACCGCCTGCTCGACGACCTGGCGCTTCTCGACAAGTGGCCACACAAGGTGCGCGTCATGCAGACGAACTGGATCGGGCGCAGCATGGGCGCGGAGGTCGACTTTCCTGTCGCCGGAATGCCGGACGAGTCGATCCGGATCTACACCACGCGGCCGGACACTCTGTTTGGCGCGACGTTCATGGTGCTCGCGCCCGAGCACCCGTTGGTCGAGCACCTCACGACTGAAAAGCATCGCGCGCGAGTGCGCGAGTACGCCGAAAGAGCGCGCAAAGAGACGGAAATCGAGCGGATGTCGACGGAGCGCGAGAAGACCGGGGTGGCGACGGGTGGGTTCGCCATCAATCCGGTCAACGGCGAGAAGATCCCGGTCTGGGTCGCTGACTACGTGCTGGTCACCTACGGCACCGGCGCGATCATGGCGGTGCCCGCGCACGACGAACGCGACTTCGAGTTCGCGATGCGGTACGACCTGCCGATCCGCGAGGTGATCGCTCCTCCGACTGGCGCTCAGGGCGTGCTGCGCGAGGCGTACGTAGGGCCAGGGGTGATGGTCAACAGCGGAGAGTTCAACCGGCTCGACTCGACCGTCGCCTTCGAGCGGATCTGTGACTGGCTCGAGGCGAAGGGGGTCGGCAAGCGCGCCGTCAAGTACCGATTGCGCGACTGGTTGATCTCCAGGCAGCGCTACTGGGGCGCCCCGATCCCGGTCGTCTATTGCCCAAACCACGGGATAGTGCCGGTGCCGAAGGACCAGCTGCCGGTCGAGCTGCCACCCGAGTACAAGCCGCTGGCCGAGAATCCGTCTTTTTACGAGACGACATGTCCATTGGGTGACGGGCCGGCTCGCCGCGAGACCGACACGATGGACACGTTCATCGACTCGTCGTGGTACTTCCTGCGCTACGCCAGTCCGCATGACGACCGCGAGCCTTTCGACCCGGAGCTGGCGAACCACTGGATGCCAGTCGACCAGTACACGGGCGGCGTCGAGCACGCGATTCTGCACCTGCTCTATTCGCGCTTTTTCACGAAGGTGCTGTACGACGCGGGCATGGTGCAGGTGACCGAGCCGTTCATGCGCCTGTTCAACCAGGGTATGGTCAAGCGGTTCGGCCAGGTGATGTCGAAGTCCGCCGGCAATGGCGTCTCGATCGACGAGCTCGCCGGTGCACAGGGTGCGGACGCGGGCCGGATCTATGAGATGTTCATCGGGCCGCCCGAGGAAGACGTCGAGTGGACGGAGGCCGGCCTGAACGGCGTCGTCAAGTTCCTCCAGCGCGCGTGGCGTTTGGTGCTCGAGGCGGATTCGATCTCCGCCGAGGATTCGGCGCCAGGGGTTGGCGTCGACGCCACTGCTTTGCGACGCAAGGTCGCGCAGACGGTCGGCAAAGTCACCGAGCACTACGACGAGCTGCGCTTCAACACCGCGGTCGCATTCTTGATGGAGCTCGCCAACACGATGCAGGACTACCTGCAGGGCTCGGGCAAGCGGGACGCGGAATGGGATGCGGCGGTTCGCACGCTGGTCAAGCTGCTGAACCCGCTGGCGCCGCACGTGTGCGAGGAGATGTGGGAGCGGCTTGGCGAGCAAGGCATGCTCGCCGACGCGTCGTGGCCGGCCTTTGACGCGGCCGCGGCCGCGGAGCCCACGATCGTGCTGGTAGTGCAGGTCGGCGGGCGGGTGCGGGACCGGCTCGAGGTGGACGCGGGGCTGTCCGAAGAGCAGGCTGTAAAGGCCGCGCTCGCCAGCGAGAAGGTGCGCGCTGCTTTGAATGGCCGCGGTCCGTCGAGGGTGATCTACAAACCTGACCGGCTGATCAACCTGGTGCCTTAACCACCAGGCTTGACTCGGCGTTCGCCTGGCCGAGTACAGTCCACCCCGCACATCGCTTCCCCAGGGTGGGTGGGGGGTTAGTGGGTGGGTTTGAACAGGTCGCGTCCTAGTCTTGCTGGACCGGCACCCGAATGCCGGAATCGAGCACGTAGTTGGCGACGATATTCGAGCCCGCGTCGACCTGCAGCTTGAGCGGGCCGCTGATGACGCGCGTGTAGGCATTGATCTTCACGGCGTAGCTCGCCGGCTTGAGATTGATCGAGTAGTTGCCCTGTGCATCGGTGACCGTCCGGCTCGCAGCTCCCCCGCCGTCGATGTAGTCGAGCTCCAGGCTCGGCACCGGCCGGCCGGCGCAAGTTTTGCCGGGCTGCTCGACAGGCGAGCATGGCACGGCGACCACCCGGCCGCTGACCGTGCCCGTCGCGGGTTTTGGCGACTCCGAACCGCCGGGGAACTGGTACGCGCCGCAGCTGGCCGTCAAGAGCAGGACGGCGGCCAGGATCGTGTTTCTCATCACCCGGACAGAACGCCTGTTACGGGCGCCAGGTCACGGAACACCCCGCAACCCCCGAGGTACTGTTGTTACGCGCGCTCCGCGGTGGCCAAGTTGGTAAGGCAAAGGACTTTGGATCCTTGACCGAAGGTTCGAATCCTTCCCGCGGAACCAGCCCTTAACAGTCTGGGTTCCATCTCCGCGTTCCGCTTCCTAGGCTCGGGACATGCCCTTTCGACTTCGTTTCGTGCCGGGATGGAAGCGATTCCTGCTCTTCGCGGCGCCCCTCACCCTCGGCATCGCCGCCATGGTCGGCGCCCTCGTCTACAACTCGTCCGCCACGGCCGCGACGCCCGCTCCGCCTGTCGCGAACCCGGTGCTCGACGTCCCATCGCAACCGGGCCTTCTCGTCCATGTCGTGGGCGCGGTCGAGAACCCCGGCCTGTATCGGCTCCCACGCGGCGACCGCGTTTTCGATGCGATCGCCGCTGCCGGCGGATTCAGCAACGACGCCGACATGTCGCGCCTGCCCAACCTGGCCGGCCGTCTCAGGGACGGCGAGCAGATCAAGGTTCCCTTTGCGAAGACCAGCTCGGGCACATTGGTGGTGCGCGTCAACCTCAACCAGGCCACCCTCGAGGAGCTCGAGGCCTTGCCCGGCTTCACGGCGGTGTTCGCCCAGGAGTGCATCGACTACCGCACCAACTTCGGTGGTTTTCAGAACACGCGCGAGCTCGTCGACGTCCTCGGTATGAGCGAGGCGGACTATGTGGTTGCGCGTCACTACCTGACGCTATGACCCGCTACCCGGCGCTCGTCCTTGCCACGTGCTGGTGTATAGCCGTCTCTCTGGCGGTCGTCCTGAATCCATCCCATTCCATGTTGGGAGTGATCGCCGTCGCCGCTGCCGTGCCGCTGGTCGGTCTTGCCTTCCTGCTGCGGCCGGCGCTGATCGCGCTGGCGCTCGCGACGATGCTGCTGGGCGTCGGTCGAGCCGAGCTGCCCGCGGTCGATCCGACTGTTCCGATCCGCGCGGCCGCAGTGGCCGGAGGTACGGCGGTGGTGGTCGGGCGTGTGGCCGACGACAGCAAGCCGGTCGCCGGCGGCAGCGAGGTCCTCGTCGAACCGAATTCGATGCTCGCCAACGGAACGCCGGTGGCGGGGATCGGAAACCTCCTGGTTCGGTGGAGAGGCCCGGCCACCACCGCATTCGGAGACGTGGTGTCGGCCTCCGGCAAGCTGACCCTGCCTCGCGACCTTCCAGCATTCGCCCGCCGGGCGTACCTCGCGCAGCGCGAGGTCTATCTCGAGCTCCAGGCGTCGTCGTTCAACGTCACCGCGGGCCAGTCCGGTATCGGCGCGGTGCCGTCCTGGCTGCGAGCTCGCTTCACGGCGGCGCTGAACGACGCCCTCCCACCGCCTCACGCCGCCGTCCTGCTGGGCATCGTGCTCGGCATCCGCGAGGGCATCCCGTCACAGCTGCAGAACGCGCTCATCGCCACAGGTCTGATCCACCTGCTCGTCCTAAGCGGCCTGAAGGTCGCCGTATTCGGACGGATCGTGCAGGGTGCGCTCAACCCGGTGCTCGGCCGCCACGCGACCTGGCCCGCGGTGGGATTGATCGCGCTCTACGCCATGGTGGGCGGCGCGACACCGGCCGCAGTCCGCGCCTCCGCGATGGGCGGCCTCGCCATCGCCGCCGCGCACCTCGGCCGGCCGACGCACGTGTGGACGTCACTCAGCCTGACCGCGGCGGCGATGCTGGCATGGCATCCAGATCTCGCCTGGGACGTCGGCTTCCAGCTCTCGTTCGCGGGCACCGCCGCGATCATCCTGCTGACGCCCGCGATTGCGCGGCGCGTCGATTTCCTGCCGCATTTCCTGCGCGAGCCGTTCGCTGTCACCTGCGCGGCGCAGGTGGGAACCCTTCCCATGATGGCCACCGACTTTCATGTCCTCTCGCCGGTCGCGCCGATCGCGAACGCGCTCACGCTGCCCATCCTCCCGGCGCTGGTGGTCGCCGGACTCGCCATAGGCGCGATGTCCTTTGTGCCGGAGCTGGCTCGGTTCGCGGCGATCCCAATCGCGGGGATGCTCGCGTATGTCGAACAGGTTGGTTACGTGCTGGCCCGCGTCCCGGCATCGGCGATCACGATCCCGAGCTTTCCCACCTGGATGAGCGCCGCCTACTACGCCGCCCTTGCTCCGGCCGTGGCGGGTGCGGCCTCGCGCGGCAACCGCCGCAAGATCGCCTGGACCATCGGCCTGGTTGGGCCTGCCTGCATCTCGATCGTTGCTCTGGCGCTGTGGGCGAACTCTCCGCCCGAGGTGGTCGTGATGAACGTCGGCGACGGCCAGGCGGTCCTGCTCCGCGGCCAGCAGGGAACCATCCTGATCGACGGTGGGCCGAGCCCCGTGAAGCTCAAAGACGAGCTGGGCTCGCGCCTTCCGCCGTGGCAGCGCAAGCTCGACGCGATCGTCATCACGGCGCCTGGCCTCGGCCACGTCGGTGGCTTCGTGGACTTCGATCGGCCGGCTTCCCAAGTCTTGGTTCCCGCCTCTTCGCTGACCGGATCGGCCTGGCGGACTGCAGCCCT
>WNFX01001204.1_pt1 | contig 30107 bp, 28 predicted proteins | sample 5400111 | NCBI WGS metagenome assembly WNFX01 (sample SAMN13153363, study PRJNA577476) | soil metagenome | isolation source: 40 cm soil or saprolite under grassland replicate 1 | place: USA:California | collected 2016-06-15 | reverse complement strand
CAAAAGGACAACAAGTTGTTGCTGGCAAGAACCTCATAGTTTCTGGAACGTCCATCGATAACACAACTTCTGACTGTGGGGTTTCTGTTATTGTGAATGGTGTTAAACCCTACCGTCTCGCTTCTGGCAATGGTGGAGCAGGACCCAAAGACTATTCAAAATGGAACTTTACCCTCACCCCTGCATATACTAGTATTAAACAAGGACAAAATAAAATAACTGCTAAATTCTCATGCACCAACGATCCTAATTTAATATCACACAGTAGTGTTAATGTCACAGGCGTAGGTACTTCTCTTACTCCAATCGCAACTCAACAAAAACAACAATCTACAGGGAAGAATTCAACGACCACAACTGTAAACACTACTTCTACTGGTAATGTAATTTCTCCAGTTACTTCTCCATCTTCCTCCCAACCGAAAGTTGCAAATCCTAATAATAATACTAATAGCAGTAGCACGATGTCAGTATCTATTCATCTAGCCAAGAAGTCTGTTCAACCAGGTGATAAGCAGAGCGTAATAATCAAGGTTACAGACTTAAATTCGACTTCTCCAGTAGTAGGCGCTTCGGTATTGGGAAAGGTTACAGACCCTTCAGGAGGATCGTTCAAGAAGTTAGGGGGAACAACAGACGATACAGGCAAGTCCTCATATTCTTGGACAGTTAGTCAAGGGGATACACCTGGCAAGTACAAAACAATAATAGAAGTATCTGCAAATGGATATAAGAATAACACAGCATCAAAAACGTTTCAAGTAATCCCCATTACAACTATTACCACCGGTAACAATAGTCTTATCCACCTATCTCCTAATGCTAATAATAGTACCAACAGTCATAAGAATTCTCCATCGACGATAATTCCGATCCCACACATTCGCATTCCAACAATCAAGATACCGTTTCATCTACCATTTCAATAGAAATGTAAACAGTATAATCTAAGAGGATTTATGTTAACTTAACTTGACTTACTCCCTTCAAGGGTGTAAATGGTAATAAATTTACTCCTTCTGCTAATGCTAAAATACATAACTACTACCCCGTAATCGTACTGTTATTGGACGTAAGGATTGGTATTATGTCCATCTTCCAAAGCTATCGATTAAAAGGCTCGATGAATTTTTGCAAACTCCTAGAGCTAACAGTATGGGTATTCTTAGCTCTAGAGCTATTTAGACATGTCATTAACCGATTTTCGGCGACGATTTTCGTTTACTACTTGATAGTAAATTAGGTCCCTATGTGTTTGCAGTAAGTAACGTACATTTGAAATAATTCAAATTTGTTCATGACTTTCTGTCATCTTAAATATCTTTCAAGTCTATATGAAGGAGGATAAGTTTGATGTTGTAGTACAGTTTGACGACGATTTTAGGACTCTACTAAAACCATTATTAGACACCTCGTCGTAATACACATAATCTTGTCGAATCACTCAGATACAGGCGTGCACATACGGCAGTATCCAAGCATTTTAGACGAGCTAGGATATTTCCAGATCTCTTCTAGAGCTGAGCAGGTTCTTCATGACGCAGCCAAGAAATCTATTGCGTTGCTTGGTGAAACGGCTTCCAAAGACTTGCTAGCTCATATTAGTTCTATTAGCGGATTCTCAGAATCAGAATTACTCATGAATTATGACTTACTTGAAAAGTCATTATACAATCTACTTGGAAAAGGAGCAGAGGTAATTCTTCATGATATTATAAGAGAATTGCTGGTACAAGTTGTCATGATAGATCCAAATATCACTTTCAGCGAGATTCGAAATCCACGACTAGGCATCGCTGATATTCTAAGACGTATTAATGCTGTCGAAGTAGTTGAATTTGTTCGTAATATTCCCTCACATACTCATATCGCTTTTCTCTATACAAATGATAATTCTAAAAATAACATATTAGCTGCATTTTTTGATACGAAGATAAATAGCGCTGCAAAAGGCCTTTTTTCATTTAAAAAACCAGCCAACGATTATGTTAGTTGCGTTAATAATATTATGCTATATGAAGAACTCTTACAGGAACCTCGAGAATATGAACTAGTGGTAAGGAGGGCAGCTGATTGGATAGCAAAATTGAATTCATCGAATCAGTCACAGCAAAATAATGATGATAGCCCAACTAGGATTGTGTGCGAGGATGTGATGTGGTTTCTTAGAAATGGTTTTACTGGTTATGTTTTGCACTCAGAAAAATCGTGTGGTAGATCTCTGCAAGACAATATGTCTTCTCTTTGTGGATATAATATTTCAAATGTTGGTAATGGACATATTGATAGAGAATCGATCAGTACATTAATTTCGGCTCATGGCTATGTGATTCTTGACGAACCCTTCAGTTTGTATAGGGCACCAGCCCTTGAAGGTAGAATGTGAAGGATGTCCCAGCACTTCTCAAGGCAAGCGTGACCTTGACCCGTAAGGCTAACAACTTTCCCAAGGTTGACATCCTTTTTCACAGCTCGGATAACACAGGTGTCTGATGTCGAAGCCAAGAATTCGGTCAAAACAGAACGCTGATCTTAACAGTAACAGCTATTGGTATCTATAGAGGCGGGAATTATCGTAATCATTATGAAAAAAATAATATTATGTTCTATTGTCTTCATTAAATATCTAACCGTACATTTCTACCATTACTTCCAGTAAACGAATCTATCATCATCCAAATCTTATGAAAACAATCCTAAACGAAATATACGAGACCAGCCAATTCATTTGAAATGAATATCAACATGCTCTTATTGTCAATGGTTTTGGTATCATTCACATTCATGCTGACGGCCGGTACGGTAGCATATCCTTACCATTTGGCAAACGCTAAAAACTCAAAACCCTTGACAGGTTCTTTTCATATTACAAGCACCCATGACACTAACTGCAATGGTGATGTATGCGTGTCTAACATATGTCTCAATAACAGATGCCATAGCTCAGATGCGAACCAAACTCAAGGATTAAATTCAACGATTCCTTGAAGAGAGAATCTAGAATGATAGTACAGTCAAAAATTTAGAAAATATACTATCAGGGCTACGGTGATGAAGCTCAGATCTGCTGACATATGCAGTCTGAACTTCCCGTTGTGCTTTTCTATCGATAGTGCGTTGCAGGCATGGCATCCGAGAGAGTAAATTTTTCGAGGGTTATCGATATTCTCTTAAATATATGAGTGAATAATTTAGACCATATTGTTTCTAATGAATATATTAGTGGCCCAGTATATCCTTAATTTCTCCTATATTCTTAGCAGTTGTTGTCAAGCACTTCAAAAATAGCGCTAATACTGTACAAAGGCAGTAAATGATTAGCATGTCAAAGAACCACACATCGCACCCCGTACTAGTCTCAATAGCAACACTTGCTGTAATATTAGTAGCAGGAGCTGTAGGAAGCCATCAAATGGCGTATGCCAAAGGAGCTGTAGGAAGCCATCAGATGGTATTTGGTAATAAACACTTTTTTATGGCATTTCCCTTTAAACGAGCACACACAGGTGGCATTGGGTCAATAGGAGGTCCAGGCGACAACGGCAAACGAACTGGTGGACAAGCAATTGAACAACCTACTAATAATGACCAAAAGGGAAGCTGTCTCACTGCCGGTGGAGGCTCTGGAATAACAGGGTCATGTAACAACGCTGCCACCACTACTACTACTAACACAGGTGGCATTGGATCAATAGCAGGAAGTCCAGGCGACAACGGTAAACAACCTACTGGACAAGCAATTGAACAACCTACTAATAATAATCAAAGGGCATTATGTATCACTACAGGTGGAAACTCTCCAATAACAGGCTCATGTACTAACGCTGCGACCACTACTACTACTAACACAGGTGGCATTGTGTCAATAGGAGGAAGTCCAGGCGACAACGGTAAACAAGCAATTGAACAACCTACTAATAATAATCAAAAGGCCCTATGTATCACCCTTGGTGGAAACTCTCCAATCAGTGCCTCATGCACTCAGATTTCCGCCAGCACTACGAGTAACACAGGTGGTATTCTGGGATTTAGACCATAAGGAATCTGCACAAGAAAAATACGACACCTGCACACATACCCTACTATTTTTTTTGAATAATTTGGCATAAATCAAAGTAATAAAGTCACAAATTTCTCTTGCACGTTTTTCTTCTTTCAACCAACCTTCACGTAGATAATCATTGTTCAATTTTAGAATAAAAATGCTCGATAACTCCAAGTGCTAGTTATAATAGATAAAAGATATCTTTGTTACTGACAGTCCAGTTCTAATTAATACTTGAATCATTATTATCACCATAGTCTTTCTAACGAATTTATCATAGTTCGAATATATGGACAGACTCTCCTATATTTTTAGCACTTGTTGTGAAGCATCGCAAATATAGACTGATAGATGAGATATTGAATACCAGCATCCTCAAGTAATTCTATCTGTCCTAATACATCTTCTCGTGTCCCATATATAGCAAATTCTGTAATTTGTTCTTCAGGTATATCCTTGCTAATCTGTTGCATTCTTTTCTTTGCCATCTCTTTGTCCTTGTCAATTAATACAACACCAAGTTTGGTTTTTAGAATAGAATCATAATCTCTGCCTACACTTTTACAATGTTCTTTTAAAACACCCAGTTTTCTTTTTACTGTTTCAACAGATCCAAATAGGTTGCATGCATCAGCATACTTTGCTACTATTTTCAAAGTCTGCCGTTCTCCACTACCATCTACCATGATAGGAGGTGAAAGTTTCTGTATTGGTTTGGGATTACAGTAGGCATTTTTAATTTGATAATATTTACCATTAAAATTGGCAACTGGTTCTTCAGTCCACATTTTACGTATGATTTGGATTGCTTCTTCCAATATCGGGAATCTCTCTTTAACTGAAGGAAAAGGGATACCATATGCTATTGATTCTTCTTTGTGCCAAGCCGCTCCTATTCCCAAGAACAATCTTCCCTTACTGAGGATATCTAATGTTGCACCGATTTTTGCTAAAACTGAAGGATGTCTATATACGACTCCTGTTATGAGGGTTCCTAGCTTTATTTTAGAGGTTATTCCAGCCAAAACTGACAGTGTTGTCCAACTTTCGAGCATGGGTTCTTCTGGTTTTCCTAGAAATGGAATCTGATGGAAGTGATCCATCACCCAGAATGAATCAACACCTAATATTTCTGCCCTTGTAACTAGATTCTTTAAGGAATCCACGATCTGGGAAGCATCGTCGTTGGTGTAATCGAAACTAAAACTAGGGTGCTGTAAACCAAATTTCACGTTATAATTTAGGTGAGCGATAATAGTTACTTGATGTGAGTAGTGTTGCTGTTCTTGAAGCAGAATTGACTTCTAGAATTGCCAGCCTTGCAGCTACTTCCACCATTAAACTTGGCCCTTACTCTTTTGACAAAAGGTTAGATTAGTATTTTGATAGTATTTTTATGTCTGTTTGTTATCCTGGGGTCGATTATGTGATTTAGGCTAGCGGATAATTCTAGCACGTGAGACCCTTTTCCGGTAATTTTATAGGTTTTCATAATCTCATCATACTCCAACAATCCATTTCTCAATAGGAGTGGAAAATACTCCTTCAGTTGTGGAAGAGACAAAAAAGCCTCGTGCATAATTCTTGTTTTACAGGCACCATTCACTTTACTTGCCGATCTTAACATGTCTGTAATTATTTCCGTTCTGTCTCTGTATTTCATATATCTGAGGTAAGTGGAAGCTGTTCTGTGTTTGGAGATGCAATATTGGACATGGTCTTCGCCTGGCCACCAGCAAAAAAGACACTACGTGAAGCCGTTGGAAAACCGTTCAAAGCATCTGCAATAATTACCGAAACCGCAATCCACGTTGTACCCATAGCACCTAGAAAGGATGTATCCTTGGGAGCATATAACAAGACAGACGAATTCCATTTGTGGTATTTGTCTCTCTCTTTATAATAATGATAAAGGGAGATCTGTGGCTACTTCTGCAAAAACATATGTAATAAATATTAACCGTACCAGTATTATTTCCGTATCGTTTGGTTATGAAGACGTGTGTTGGCACTAGTAACCTACAAACTATGGCAAATGATTCAATTATAGTATAATACAGTATTATTCAAATTATTACTGAGTGATTGCAGCAGTTTAATCAAACCTTGAATGCGCACTGATCTTTGAACGACAAAAAATAGGGGGTTTGTGTGCTGTCATGTTTTTGGTGTTACTTCGGTACTTCACCCAGTAGGCCACCCAATTGGCTATTGAGGTTCGTGGAGAGGGCAGTGCATGAGGCTGTAATTGGAGAGGTTCCACCAGCAGTCTGACACTCTTGCTTTTGCTGTGTGTCTGTAGGGACGCTAATGCCTTCATTTCCATTTCCATTTCCATTTCCTTTACCTTTATCGGCAGATGACATTTTTCCTCCGCTTCCTGAATCTATTCCGCCCAGAATGCCACCGGCTTGAGTAATGGTGTTCGTGGAGGCAGCAGTACATGAGAGTGATACTGGAGACACTCCACCAGCAGTCTGACACTCTTGCTTTTGCTGTGTGTCTGTAGGGACGCTAATGCCTTCATTTCCATTTCCATTTCCTTTGTCGTGGGCTTTGTGGGGAGATGACATTTTTCCTCCGCTTCCTGATTTGGCAAATGCCATGTTTCCGCTTCCAACAGCTATCGTACCTGCTACCATCACAGCAGCAAGGGCTATTACGATTAGTACGTTCAATGTTTTGTGGTTCATTTCTCAGAGCATATCATTCCCCTATGCTATATTTGCGATGCTTCACAACAAGTGCTAAAAATATAGGAGAGTCTGTCTATATATTCGAACTATGATAAATTCGTTAGAAAGATTATGGTGATAATGCTTATTCAAGTATTAATTAAAATAGCACTCTTAGCAACACTGATATCTTTTACCGATTAAGAACAACGAATAGAGTTAGCAATCCAATTTATTCTGAATTTGCACATTAATAATTTAAGTGTAGATTTGGCTTAAAGAACAGGGAAGATTGGGGATAGTTGTATTATGTGGTTCATATCTCTTCTATCCCCAATCTCTCTTCATTTAAGCAGTCTACACTCTTTTAGATTTAAGCAATAATGACGTATAGAAAATCAATTGAATAAATTTCAGAATAAGTTTCAGTAATTTTATTTCTTTGCATAAAACAACTAATTGATTACGCAAAAAACCTTCGGTGTTATCATGGTTGCTAATAAGGCGATGACGGTGATGCCGGCAGTAGTGCTGTTAGATCACCCGTTACTATATTGAAGAGAAATAATATTTCTCGCAACACTATTTCGAGTCAATTAAAATAATAAATAATAGAGATTAATCATAAAGGAGTCTTGGATGCTAGAAGAATATTACCGCATCAAATAACTGATACATGCTTTTTAGCACGATTTTCAAATATGATGCCAAGGACATTTCAATTGTAAAGAGTGCACCTCAGAGCTATCCAAAGTAAGGGCCTGTTTTGAGATTCACCAGCGCTGCGCGGCTGATGCGTAGAATCAAGATAAATATTCAACTTGCTTCTCGAGCTTACGCAACTGGACTTGACGGATGTAGAAACGGTGGGGCATGGCATGCAAATTATGCCCCCCCTTTTTTGAGTACTTGTCGAATACTCATCAGATACTTACACGTTATTTTATTTAAGAGTTACCTATTTCGGCAAATAAACCTGTGTATTGTCCTTTTAATGTAATACCTTTCTATTTAGCCAGCGCTCAGAATTTCTAAATTTCTAAATCGCCTAGGACTTGTGACATCGTATTCTAGGGTATAGAATTACAGGACTACTCAAATTTGATAGAATAAACGATGGTACTCCTTTAAAATCGGATAGCAAGATTGTGGATAAGCTTGAATTTCTCGTTTTGTTTACTTGGAAAAATAGCAGTGAAGAAGGGCGGAGATAGTTGTGGCACTCTTTATCTTTCCGCCGTGCTTAATCTCTCATCTTATTTTGTCCCCTGATAGCTTATGGACCTTTATGCATTCGAATTTATCTAGGTTTTTACCGAAACGTTTTTTCAAACCCCTTGCCACAAAAACAAAGTTCCTCTGTGCTGTTTTCCAAGGCCATGTGTAGAACCAGTTTCCTAAAGTAATTCTCTCCTACCTGCATCGGTTTCCAGTTCGTTTTCAGTAATAAATCCGCCAGGCAACTCTAGAAGATTTGTGCCCGCTCCGTGCCGATAATTCTCGACCATTAATAGCGAGTTATCCTGGAGGATTGGTACTACAATAACGGCATCGAGTACCTCTATTCTGTTAAACATTCCAATCGTAGCACTATCCTCTTCGCTTACCCAATCCTCGTAAACCGTCATCCATTCACTTTTGTACTTAATACTCGAACGAGTACCGTGATATGTAGGACGCATATAGCCACATAATCCCAAGGAGAAACTGACTTAAAAGCAACGTATTTGGCTCTTATCTAATTAGGAGTCGAAATAGAGAAGTTGCCGACTATTTTTCCTGGAATGCCAGTGTCTATAGTCGAGATTTTCATTGGAATTGCAACGGGAACATAAACAATAACCTTCAACCAACCCCGGCTTGCGCCCATATATGCCTTATTATTTATTGATATTGGTCCAAATATAGAATACCGAGGAGTAAAAATAAGCAACATATAAAATTTTATTTATGAGCTTACATTAGATATACTATCGTGAATCCCATTGTTTGTAGGAATTTCATCTGAAATAACGTGCCCAGCGGCATTCACAAGACCTCGTAAGCAGTTTATAACGGAGATGTTATAGATGGAATGGGATATTGAACTGCTCCTTTCTAGCCGCGGTGTTAATAATCGGTCAGGAGGATCACAAACGAAAATAAAAGGTGTCTCTTCTATCAAAGGAGCTTCAGAAAGCGAACTTTCTTTCTGTTATTACTAGGGAGATAAAGGAGCTTCCCTTATATCAAAATCAAATGCTGGAGTTATTCTTTGTAAAAATAGTATGGAAGGAGTGGTGCATCCAAAACCCGGCAAACAGCAGCTTTTCTTTTTGGATAATCCAAGACTTGTTTTTGTACAGCTCATGAGCGAAATATACAAGAAGAAAAAAATGCTTGGAATCTCTGAGCGAGCTGTGGTATCTGAAACTGCCAAAATCGGTTCTGAGTCTTATATAGGTGATTATGTAGTGATTGGCGATAATTGTACTATTGGAGACAATACGATAATTTATGACAGAGTAAGTCTTGTACAAAATTGCTCTATTGGCAATGGTTGCATAATACAACCAGGCGTGACACTAGGGGCTGATGGTTTTGCCTTTGAGAGATTTGAAAATGGAGAACTAATAAGATTCCCACATATTGGAGATGTCAAAATAGGAAATAATGTTGAAATATGTGCAAACACCAATGTTGCTAGGGGCTCTCTATCCGATACCGTAATTGGCGACGGAACCAAAGTTGATGCGATGGTTCAGATAGCTCACAACGTTGTAATAGGTAAAAACTGCGAGATTACAACAGGTACAATAATTGGAGGTAGTACGAAAATTGGCGATATGTCTTGGACGGGGCTTAATTCAACTTTGAAAGATAATATTAAAATTGGAACTAATGTCTTGATTGCAGCTGGAGCAGTAGTTATTCGTGACGTGGAAGACCAAGATATAGTCGCTGGCGTGCCCGCAAAATCAATAAAAGACAAGGTAAAATCAGATATGATATTCCTTATGGCAGGACAACAGTCAAAGGAAAAGTCTTCTTTACCCTAGAGTTGTCCATATTATTATAAATAATAAGCGTGAAATTAAATTCAATTTTAAATGACAGATCTCTATGTCTCTAAGCTAACAGCGAATGCCAAGTTAACAGGCCCTAAAATGCCCTAATAATTACCCGTGTATGCATGACCCTTATTACTGGTGTAGGTTCGGTTGTTGTTGTCGTAGTAGTCGTATTTGGGGAAGATTACCGTACTGTTGGGATTTGTTTTACTGCAGGATTATCATCGAATGTAACACCCTTCAAAAAGAAGGATATATGGTTCGCATTTGCATCAGTCAATGGAGGGTGAGGGCTGTTTGTACTTGCAGCTTGATTTTGGCTTCTGACCTTTGATACTATAAAGCCAAATGGGTCTGTGACACCTGTCAGCTCTGAACCATTAAGACTCAGTTGGTATCTTGCCCATTCATTAGTTAAGGTAATATTCTTACTGATAACTGCAAATTTCAAATTTGTAAAAATATTAGGTGGTACTTGTGAGGTATTTGATGGCTTTCCAACTGCTACAAAAACTACGTTTTCTCCCCCCAATTCACCTTTAGCGAAAAAGACTACTCTCTGCGCAGCACTAAGATCTAGTGTCTGAGCTGATTTGTATGCGACACCAGCCTTTCCAGTCGGTCCTGGTATATACTGGATAAATTGACACATTTCGCAGTTACCATCGGCCGTCATGGCATGCGAGGAAATTTTCAAATTAGATTGTGCAGGAATTCCAGACGTTGATACTGCATCTCCAGCCTTGTCTAATAACTGGGATGTTTCAACATTTCTAATCGGAAATATGGAATGAAAGGGGTCTTGAGGGTTGTAGAAGAAACCTGGAAGATGAGAGTGAGAACCGGAAGTTGGTTGGGTTTGTGCACTGACCATATTATTCGACATAAAGGCAGGTAGCCCAAACAATACTGACGACGCAGCTATCGTGCTTATTAAGGCAATAATCATTATAAAAACGTAATAACCATAATAAAAAGTAGAAGTAGACCCATCAAAGACCATGATAAAAAATATCCCATTAGAAATATAAAAAGACATTTGGAAAAATGTCACAATTCTCCACCTTCATTTGTAAAGGGTTCTTTGGTTTGGACTATAAAGGGTAGAACTAACTGAATTGATTTTTATAGAAGATTAATTCCCATATCTGGCTAGCCAGAGCACATGAATTTGTATAATCCACATCGCAAGACTCATCTTTGTATAGTTTGCACCTCCTAGTCAGTATGCAACTTCAGGTTGACGAGTCTATTCTACACAGAGACGAGAGAGGCAAATTACATGAATAAATTAATGGAAATGGCCATAGGGAAGCACACTTCTACCTGTGTCAGGTAAATCGCGGATATCAGCAGATAACATATGCGGCTTATCCCCATAATGAGTCCTCAACTAATAATTTAGTTAAACCTTGGAGCAATTAGAGTATTTCCAGTAGTAGGGGATATCGGAAGATTTTGTTGGTTATTACCAAGAACGGTACTACCAAAACCTGAAGCAGAAGTGCCAGCAATATTATTATGCTTCAGAAAAATGTAGAGGAATTTTCAGAATAACAATATATCATTTCATAAAGAAGATATAAGAGACAAAGATTCAATCTTAGATATTTTTAAGCGCGAAAAAATAGACACTTGTATCCATCTAGCCGCAAAAATTAGCGTTTCGGATTCAATTACGAATCCTTACGATACCTTAGATGTAAACATCAAAGGAACGCTTAATATATTGCAGGCTTGTTCGACCAATAAAGTAAAGAATGTTGTTTTTGCTTCATCAGCTGCAGCGTATGGTGAGCCTAAAAAGTTGCCAATATCTGAAGATCATATATTAGATCCATTATCGCCGTATGGCGCTAGCAAGGTAGCTGGAGAAGTACTTGTATCTTCGTACGGGAATTTTGGAAATATTCAAAATGCAATATCTCTTCGCTTTTTCAATGTATATGGAGAAGGTCAGACGCTTGAATATGCTGGCGTTATTACGAAGTTTGCTGAGCGGTTATCTAAAGGATTAAGACCAATAATTTATGGTGATGGAGAGCAGACAAGGGACTTTGTTTCTGTGAATGATGTTGTTAATGCCATACTCTTGGCAGCGGAATCAGAAAATAAAATATCTTCATCATCTGCCGCGGCGCACGTTTTCAATGTCGCGTCAGGGAAATCTATTAGCATAAATGACCTCGCTAAAATGATGATCAGAATTTCTGGACTTGACTTGGAACCTCTTTACGAAGAAGAGCGTAAGGGGGACATAAAATATGCAGTAGTAGATACGGCAAAAACCAAGAGTATTTTAGGATTTGCTGCCAAACAGGAGTTGGAACCAGGATTGAAACAATTAATGCTCGATTCATATTCAATATCTGCTAGAAATACATAACAACGATAATTCTCAGAACAATTATAAGATTGTTACTGGCTTTGAGCAGAGAACACGTATTAAGTCTGTTTAGTGGTCAAGACATATAAGGAGTCAGTCTTTTCTTACTCGACAGAAGGAATACCCTCTTTTATGATAATAGAATGTTAATATTCTGAAATTACAACATTGAATTTGGCGATGATAATAAGGGAAGGAACTTTTTTTTATATCCATTATTCATTGCCTTTTTTCTTCATAGCAACGAACTTGATCTTATTGTCTATCTTCTGAAATATGGAAGACTGTTTGGGAGTATTGTAGGTCTGTGTGTTAGAATCTGATGACATTTAGTTTACATTTCCACAATAACATGCCTGAATCGTCCAGCCGGTAGCTATTGAGTTTGGTGATATACCACCTGCCGCGAAAGTGCCATCTGACGAGGTTACTACCTTTGCTAAATTAGCAGCGCCAGTTCTATGAAAGTTATAGTTTGACTTCCTATTGCTGCATAGGATACAGAACTATCAGTTAGTGTACCTGAGATGGTTGTTGTTGGGTGAATGGTTGTTGTTGTTGTTGGGTGAATGGTTGTTGTTGTTGTTGGGTGAATGGTTGTTGTTGTTGTTGGGTGAATGGTTGTTGTTGTTGTGTTCCGGTGCCAAGACACTGTGAAGATTGCGCACTTACGTATGGACACAATGATTGAAAGAGTTGCCAAGGTGTCATGACTGATACAGCCATCAATCCCATTATGATAGGCAAAACGAATGCGAGATTATTCATTCTTAACAAACGATAAGGGAATTCTATTCATATAAATAATAATGGAAAAGCAAACTAGAGTTTGCTTCTTCTAGGGAATAAAGTTACAAAGTTGCCTCTATAGACATTTATCTTTTAATTATCATTAGGCTTTAGTAGATAATTTACCACTCAACCTTTTTGAAAGTATTCTTTTCTGACGCTGCATTTTCTAGGTGATGTTGTAACATGTGAGCTAAATGCAGCTAGGTCAAAACCCAGACTAACTGAAGACAGTTATGCAATAATGCAGTGCTTAATTATTTGGCTTTTTAATCTACAAATCAAGAGATGATGTTTTTCTGGATCCTGTCGCGAAGGTAAATTCTACTTGGCCCTAAAACTATTTCAATCCTGTTGATATGCTTAAGTCTTGTAGGACAGTGCATTCTGTATCATTAAATGGGTGATAGCAGAGCTGAGTCTTTCCCGTTGAAGGTCGTTAAACGAGACATATTTCAAGACAAAACAATCTGTAATTTAGATTTTTTCCGCCTCCGCATATTAAATTATGCTAGAATTTTCTCGACAAAAGATCAAAATGCCATTTTTAGGACAATGCCGTATTTATTATCCTATAATATTTTTATTTCTCCCGACGTGTTGGAATTGTATATCGAAGCTAAAAAAGTGGGTTGTATGAAGCACATTAATATAAAGACATGGTCAGAAAGGGTCACAGAGCTATTTGGAAGACAAAAGGAAAAAAAGAGTTCTACGCAGCTCATAAAGGTAAAAACATGGTCAGACAGACTCATTGATCGAGATAATTACTGGCTCACTGCCCTTAATATGGAAGATGACGGTAACCTGTTTGATGCAGTTAAGTTTTACCTCAAAGATGCTATTGAATGTATGAATAAGGTTTCACTTGGCAGGACAGCTCTAAGTTGTTCTTGTGCAGCAACCTGCCTTGCAAAAACAGGGAATTCGGAAAATGCAAGTGCGCTTTATAGAGAGACAGCAAGTCTTTACGAAGAGAACGCAGACTCTGTAATTGCTGACTCGATCAGAGAATCTCTATGGTCATTGGAAGAAGCTTACCAATATTATTTTGTTGCAGACGACTTTGATAATGCTCAAATTGTCTATGACAAATATATGTTATTGGCAAAAAATAAATCCTCTTTTTGGACTAGAAGAACAAAAAGAAACCCTTGAATTTAGAAAATTTAACGCTCAAGCTATAAAATTGAGTAACAAATCCTTACCAAAACGACACATTTCCTCGGAAGTAGTCAGGACAATGGAAGAACTTCTTCAACTAAGAAAATCAGCAAATCAAAATGTGAGATCTTCAAAGTATGGTTCTGGGGGCAGGATAGTAGCTACAGCAGTTGACCATCATACTGGAGACAGATTTCATGAAAAAAGTTTTGCTAGTTAACTGGGATAACTATCCTAACAATGCTACAGGCGGTGTATACGCTTGGGAAAAGGCTTTGATTGATAACATGACAGACTATGAATTTATTGTTGTTAATTTGCTATCAAATCCGGGTGTGAATGGTGATTATACCGTTCCTAGTCATGTAACTAAAGTCATTGATGTACCTCTTTTTGGGTGTTACAGGCATGAAGAATTCTATAAAGAAAAAAATCAATCGTTGTTCTCAAAGATCCTTAGTACAAGGGGGTCTAAAGTTAAACAAGGATTTCTTCCTCTTTACAAGGAATTCCTGGACAATATCTTCTCTGACAGTTGTGATTATGATATGCTATCAGAAGTGGTTTTCGAAATACATAGATTCCTACTAGTAAATGATGCCAAGAAGTGCATCGAAAATGATTACTCGTGGGATATATTTGTAAACCAAATCAAGAAGGATCGTCTATACAGAGAGGTATCATTAAAAGACGCACATTTTGTGTTCCAGATTATCCAAAGAATTATACAGATTTTGTCAATTAATATACCAAAGGTAGATATCATAAATTGTTCTCTAGCATGGTTTCCTGCAATCATCTTTATATGCAATATTTGCCTATAAAGATTTTATCTACGTCACAGCCAAAACATCATATTGAATATACTGGCAATAGGCGCTCAACCGGATGACATAGAATTAGGTTGCGGCGGTCTGCTAATAAAAGCAGTTAGAGAAGGGCATAACGTGTGGATGTCGATTGACAATTTTGAAGATACAAAACTTTCTATGGATATTGAACTGATTCGTCGTATTGAATCTGTTATGAGTTACTCACGCCGATGTTGTATATACCCACCCATTGGGCGATACTCATCACGACCACAGAGCTATTGCGGAAGCAACATTAGAAGCAGGTAGATTTGTTCCAAACATATTATGTTATGAAATGCCTGTCACAAAAGACTTTAAGCCACATGTCTACTACGATATTTCTGACGTTATTAATGATAAAATCGAGTTATTAAGTGTGTTCTCTTCACAACAACACAAAATGTTCATCTGTAGAAGCTTTTGAAGTGTTGAAACTGGGATTTGGAACGGACTTTTGCCTACTGACTGCCCATAAGGATAATACCAGAGCAGTTATAGGATACAGGAACCCATTTCCTCAAGATATTTTGGAGTGGCATCGAGAGGTGCTGCAGGAGAATCCAGTCCTTAAGCGATAGAGTTGTAATGCAACAAGAGAGATATAATTCTACTATTTGCTTAATTAAATCAGAGTTCGGGCGGCACTTTTCACTACTATCTTCCTAATATTTTGTATTGTGATAGCAGTTAACTTTTCGCCTTCGGCATCACGTTTCTCAAATAGGCCGTTTCTCAATAACAACGGGTTTACTAAGCAATGAGTTTATGCTAAGCTACCAAATACCAATCTGGCAAATGTATTTTGCTTAAATAATGCCCCCACATTTTGTACCCCGGAGTTTCAAACATCAATAACCCAGGGAATAGGAAAGCAATCTTCATCAACATTGTTTCTTTGTCCTAAATCAGAATCTGCGTATTCGAGATATGGTAGTATTGGTCCGACACCAAATTTGAGTGTGCGACTTTCAGAAGGTTTAGCATAGCATGCTAGCTAGCTTGGGATTGTGTCATTTTCCATTGTAAGCACAGCTGAAACGTTTGATGTAGGTACATGGTAATGATTTTTTTAGTGATCGCATATTGGTCTTCATCGTTAAGCGAGTACATACTTTATATCACTTTAAGGACCATCCTGTCATATTATTGATATTCAGTATTTTTTTGATACTCGTACCTATGTTTGATAAGTTCCACCAAGAAAACTAAGTAAGTGATACTAAATTTAGTCTAGTTTTGTTTGGAAGAAGGAAGAAACATTTTATATAGCGTATTAAAGGTGGTCTTATGTATGTCCGACTAACAAGAAGTTGAAGAACAAATGAAGGCTAATTTTGGCGCAGGTGCCGGTTATAGTATCGTCAGAGTTATTAATACAGTGATAGTATTATTATTGATAAGATGCATAGAAGAGGAGAAGATAGGTAAAAATCATTTTTACTTAGATGAAATTAAGGATATAGAAGGAGACAAAAAAAATAATAATCGCCTTAATCATAATGTCGCACGTAATCGCCTACTACTATCTGTCCTTGCTACCATACTGTATGTGGGGGCCTTCTTGCCAGCGTTACAACTAGAACCGATGCAGCATGCTTATGCACAAACTTACAGAAGTATAATTAACTTAAGCAATGTCGTTCCCTTTGCAGCTGATCCACGTATTGCTATATTTGGAAATAACGTGTATGTAGTATGGACTGAAGCTATGATAGGGGGATCACCCAGTACAGGAGGAAGGAGCTCTGACATTTTCTTTTCCAAAAGCACAGATAATGGAGCGAGCTTTAGCAATCCTGTTGGATTAACAAATTATAAGCCAGGAATAAAGCAGGAGCCAAAGATAGCTATTTCTGGCAAAAATTTGTATATTATATGGTCCGATTATTCGCTTGGAGCTGCCGAATTATTTTTTACAAAAAGCGCAGACAATGGTACTAGTTTCAGCAGTCCGCTTGCATTAGGTACTTCATTTGGTGCTGTAGGAGAGACAAGGTTGAGTGCATACGCCAATAACGTTTACGTGATGTGGATTGGGAGTGCAAACAATGTCAATGCAGGTGCAGTATTATTCAAGGCAAGTACGAACAATGGCAGCACGTTTGGCAATACAATTAGTCTGAGCAATAACGGAATCGCATCAAAGCCTGAGATGTCCTTAGCTGGAAATAATGTATACGTTGTATGGTATAACACAACTTTGCAGGCTAGTGGAAACGTGGTAGATGATGAGATATTATTCGCGAAGAGTACAACTAACGGTTCCGATTTCAGCAATCCAATCAATATAAGTAACAATCCCAATAGTTTTTCAGCCAGACCACAGGTAGCTGCGTGGGGAAAAAATGTATATGTTGCATGGTTTGAGAGCGGGGTTAATCATTCATTAAACATTGCTAATACATACCTTGCAAAAAGTACAGATGCCGGGGTAACCTTCAGTAGTCCAATCAGGCTAAGCAACAATGGCCCAGCTAACAACTACTACAACTTTACTTCTGATACACCAAAGATAGCATTATCAAACATTGCTAATAATAATAACGTGTATGTGATTTGGACGTACATCTCTCCCTCCCCTTCGTCTACGCCAGAAAATACTGACTTGTTTTTTTCAAGAAGTACAGATGCCGGGGTAACGTTTAGTTCCCCATTTAATTTAAGCAATAATCCTGGATTATCAGGAGACGCAAGCATGATAGTGTCAACAAATCCTAATAATAATGCCGACGAGGTTAATGTTATCTGGCTCGACGACACCGGCAGTAAATCAGGGGAACGTAACGTTATCTTTTCTCAAAGTACAGATAACGGCGCCAGCTTCGGTAATCCTATTAACATGAGCAACACTCAAGGTTCGGCTCTTCTTTCACAGGCGGTCATATCTGGTAAAAATTTGTACCTGACATGGGCCGAGTTTAATTCTGGCTCTTATGCGATTCTATTTAGAGTTGTGTCTCTGTCATAGAATAAAGAAAGGTGTGATTTCCTAGAGCAAATTATCGATATCCAATTCGCTCTTGAAATGGAAGCAATATGAGTCCCCTAGAAGCGGACTGAATTCTGTTTATGTTACCTTCCTGAGTATGTGCAGCGACTCTTTGTTATTTAAAGAGTTATGAAAATACATATAGGACTTCTAGTAGAATACATAGGCATTAAACTAGAGCATGGGATTCAGCAAGTCACTTATATTAACCACTACAATATTTATTGGAGAAAAGAGACTATATGATGTTCATGACGAGAATCTTTGGTGTAAGGGCAATCTTTTCAAAAATTATGTTTCTCTTTTTACCAGTTTGCATTTCGTTAATTATGATTAATGGCGCTCCCGTTGTCCATGCTCAATCCTCCAGTATTCCCATCTCTCCAGTACCACCAGCTCCTCAAGCATCACAGATAATACCACAACCAGGAACAACTGGCAATATATTCCAACCTGGCACTGGATTCTTCCCGTCACAAACAACCACCTTTCCTCCATCTGTATTTCCACCGACAACTTCAGCTCTGCCTTCAACCTCGTTTGGAACTCAATCAGGATCTCTCTCACCTTGGTTTCCCTCGTTACCAGCTATAGGCTGTGGTGGCACCTTCTCGCTTACCATAGTCGGTGATGTCTCTTCCTCTTCGGGGCAAACGAGTTCTTCATCATCTAATAATAACAACAATGACAATGGAGGTGGACATCATGGAAAAAACGGAAAAAATACACTTGCCTTACAAGTAAATTCAGCCGGGGGAGTTGATCTTACACAAGAATCCGTTAATGGAAGATTTTTTGTAGGTCAGCACAATATAAATAATAATCAAGCGAATAACTTTGATATCAAGGATGTGTTTAATAATTGCCAGGTCATAACATTTAGCAGATGATCAGAAAACTATGAGGCGACAGCTTCATGTTCTATTCTGTCTTTTAGTAGCGCTGTCTCTATTAGTAGCAAGCGCTAGCTCGGTGGATGCATTAGTAAATAATAATTCTGTTTTCTTTGCGGCAGGATTTCATACCTCAGCTGTTGTTCCTCAGTCGGATTCCTATTCTCATGCAAATACTTTAGAAGTTGCGAGCACGCTTGGCCCAAATACCACTACCACTACTAACAACAATACAACTCCTGTTATCAACTCTCTTGTAGCTAGTGCAGGTCCAGATAAGACAGTTAACGAGGGTATGAAAAATATTATTTTGGATGGGTCCAAAAGCTATGATCCACATGGGAAGATAACATCTTACTCATGGAGACAAATCGGCGGACCTTCTGTCAATTTGAATAGTACATTTACACCTGCTGTGAAATTTAACGGTACATGCGAGACGACCAATTCTTTATTGACATTTAGACTCACGGTTAAAGACAACAATAATGTCACCTCCTCGTCGACACATGTTAAAGTTGTATATGGTCCGACTTCAGCAATATGTAAGGAGGCAGTGTTTACTTCGTCCACTTTGCCACTCACCTTTACGACTGGCACCATATATCCTTTCAAGGTAAATCTTAAGACTAAGTTTAATTCAATTTCTAAGGTTATTGCAATCAGCAAGTATGAGCCTTCCAATCCATTTGGAAATGGAAATAAATATTTTATAAGTAATTTTGGAGGTCAAAATACTACAGCTGGAGCAGCCTCCAGAACAATCGCATTATTGAACAAGACCGATCCTCACACAACTGATCAGTTCCTCGGTGGTAATTTCACAAGTAAGTATATTTCAGTACAAGGAAAATTTACATTGGCAGGATTAAAATTCTGCTTGGAGGGAGTACCCTCTAATACTACCGGTTTATCAAAGAAATTAAACTCTTCATTACTTGCAAACAATCCTAAGAATATCAGTGATCAATGCAATATTACAACAACACCACGGTCACAGCCGACGATTAAGAACTCAACGACATCAACCAGAGCAGTATTATCAGCTAATTCCGCTCTAAATAATGCTAGTCGATACCAATTCGGAGTCCCACAACGGTCTCCTTCTACTTTTTCTCCTCAATATGCATATCCACCGTACCAATCTTCCCCCTATCCCTATTCTTCTTCTCCTCAATATGCATATCCACCGTACCAATCTTCCCCCTATCCCTATTCTTCATATGGAAATCCTTATCCCTATTCTTCTCCTCAATATGGATACCCTTATCCCTATCAAAACCAGCCACCAATAGCTAATGCCGGTCCCAGCCAGGTAGTGAGTCCAGGAGCTTTTGTAGTACTTAATGGTGCTGGAAGTTATGATCCAAATGGTGGTTTTATAACATCATATCAGTGGCAACAAATAGCTGGAGCGGTTGCAGTTCCGCTGGCTGGTGCTAATACTATTACTGCAACATTTACAGCTCCTTTTGTTACAGGTGGCACTACACTGACATTTAGATTGACAGTAACGAATAATCTCGGCCTCTCTTCCTCTAGCACGGTGAACGTATTCGTCACGGGAAATAATATTAATCAGTCACCAATAGCAATTGCAACTACACCCTCTCAAATAGTAAGCCGCGGTTCCTCTGTTACGTTAGATGGTACAGGAAGTTTTTCCCCAAATGGTGGCACTATAGTGTCGTATTCATGGATTCAAACAGCTGGGCCCAGTGTTGGCGCGTTGCCTAATACCGCCAGACCTGTATTTTTTGCTCCACAGGTACAGTCATTCATAGCATTGACCCTGACAGTTACAGATAATAGGGGTGCAGTTAGTAGTCCGTCTCAGCCCCTAATCATTTCTGTCAGATAGGTCAAATCTTTCCTAATAAAAATGACAAGAATAGCTAGAACAGAATGTATCCTTTGTTCGCCCATCAGACGTCTGATGCGGCTAACTCAGCTATGACGATAATGTGTCACCCTCCGCCAGAATACTGCATTGCTTAGCCGACACAGATATATTGATTCATTCATCTTCAATTATTGGCCAGCTGCAACAATATTTCAATTTAGAGAGATCGATTAACAGTGTAATCTGCATTTCCAGTAAAAGTTCGACTCTCTTCATCATTTGCATTTAGCTCAACTGTTACACCTTGCCCACATTGTTCACTAATAGTAGCTGTGGTCTTGTCATGATATTGCTGTTATCAAGAGACGCTTTTGATTGTTGGACTAAGGTTCTGACAGGAATGAGGAGAGGCACAATTAGAATTTCCTAAGCCCTAGCTTGCTTCTTCCTTCTTCCAAGCCTCCGCATTTAGCGCTCTATTAGTTCTATATTCTATTGTTATTTTCCTTTGTATATAATTACAGATTTTTCCTGATCAGAGTGCCTGTATTTAGATAATAAATCACTGATCGGCCTTTTTAGAGAAAGAATACCGTATTCTGGTTTCCGCACAAGATCGAATCTTATTTCTTATCTTTAGTCACATAGAGCTATCCATATTTTCCATAACACATTGTACAGTTAGATTAAGCACATTTTTTGCGAAGGAGAATGACTATATAACGATTAGCTCGGCGGAAATTCTTCTATTGACTACTAAAGCTTTGGTCTATATCATTGGTGAGTAATGAGTAAATATAGTGAAAGTTGAAATCCTTTTAGATAAAAAACAGAGAAAGGCAAATTGAAAATGTTGTGTTACAGAAGGATCTACAAAGAAAGGGCCGATAAACATGCCACATCGAAAGTGGTGAGAATATTTCATTCAAAGAAGAACTCTAATACGATCCTTACAACACTATTTTTGCTTCTGATTTCTGTAAGCCTGGTCAACTGTAACAATGCACCTCTCGCTGCGTATGTACAAGCATCAGCTACTCCCAGAATACAAAGTTCTTCCCTCGATAATAACATCAGTGCCAATACTAATAACGGCACAGGCTATACATCTTTGCAACCTCATTCCTATGCGTCCTCAGAGCAACCCGTCCAGCAGCGATCATTACAACAGCAAATGCCGCAGCTTGACCCTTTATCGCCGCCATCATCATTATCTTTGGGTCAACAAATACCAACGCCATTTTCCCAACCATCGTCGTCATCGTTATCTTCATCTTCCGCCTCATTGACCACACGATTGTTATCACCAGAGCAACAACAGCCCCTACAACAACAGTCGTGGTTCCCGCAACAACAGCCCCTACAACAACAGCCCCTACAACAACAGTCGTGGTTCCCGCAACAACAGCCCCTACAACAACAGGAACAACTACTACCGCCAAAATACCGTTCATGGTTTCCATCATTACCGGCTTCTTCATGCCCGGGTACCTTCCAGCTTACAATAGATGGTTTGGCATTCCTCGGTTCCCAACATTACAAAAAGACGGGCTATCACCACATTAGTTTACAGATATCATCCGTTTATGGAAATAATACGGTAGCAGGAAAAATGTGGATAGATAAGAAGAGTGGTAAAGATGCTGGAATTGACTTTCTTGTTAAGGATACTTTCAATAATTGCCAAGTAGTTACATCGAATAGTACGAATTCATAATAGGTGGGCCAATTACTTTCTTGTTAAGTTGACATATAGATTTGACAATCAAAGCATTTAAAGCTGGCGATAAAATGACTATATGATGACGATAATAATATAGTCATTTTAACCGAATTATCACTTGATTGATTAGTGTAAGCATCAGCTGTAGTAGATGAGTTTAATATTTAATGAACTTTCAGGCAAGAGATGACGATGGTCTTTTTTATCGGTGCTATTGTCATCTGCTAAAGGTTAGACCTTGGCAATTATTGAAGATATTCTTGATATTAAAGTGATTTCCCTGATTACTATCAATATTCTCCTGACCTACAAATATTTTTCCTTTAATTGATTGCTGGGTAAGATCTATCCCGCCAGCCGAATTAATCTGTATGGCAATTCTTTGTTTGCCATTACCAATATCTACTCCTTTGTGATCGGAAACCTGCCCTATTACTGTAAATGAGAATGTGCCACCACAAGATATAGCTGGTACAGATGGAAACCAGGGTGAGAGAGATCCTGTGGGAATCGCAAACGAGGTTGAAGGTAGAAACGAACTCGTAGGTGGGAATACCGAGGGTGGAAATGTTGTTGCTGATGGAGGTAAGAATCCTGTTCCGGGCCCTCCAAATTGTGATGGAGGCGTTGTGCTAGGTTGCTGGAATGGAGTCACCGGGAATGGATTGATAGGTTGTTGAAATGTTGTCGTTGGAGGCGAAAGAAACTGGGCGTATACCGTGATAGGAACATTACTGACCATCATCGCCCAACCAAAAACCACTGGTAAGATAAGGACCAGTTTCCGTAGTACTAACAGGCCCAAAGAAGGCGATAGTTTCAGTCTTTTCATGGCCAATCTTGTTCTTATATACCTATTTATTGTTGCACATATATATTTGACTTATCGTAGTTGAAGATATGATTTGATGCTGATTTATCTTACTAAAAATTACTACTGTCTAATTTCTTGATAGGGTAAACAGACAAGGAGGCGCTAAAAACGGTAAGGCATAGGGCTCTTAATAATATAGAATGATTTTCGTTATAGCGATGTGGACAAATAAATATGGATCAACACGTATATATTGACACACCTTCTTGACCAAAATATCTGCATATAATTCGTCAAAATTTGCACATGAAATAATCGAAATCGCTGGGTTAATTAGTAGAGATTTATAATTATCATTTATCTAAGGTCTAATAGAATTACATGTGTTTCGTTTTTCTGTCTGTTTGTGTGCTATTTTCGATTCACGAAATATGGCCTAGCTTGGATATAAATGCGTCTGATTTCCTCATTCTTTATTAGCTCACCAATAATCTCGATACGTTCCTTTTTTGGGACTTCATCAGACATATTAATTGAATCAATCGCTTTAAGTGGAATGTGATTACTGTACGCAATTTCGATTCTAGAAATACTATCGTAGACTATTCTGCCTAACGTAGTAACAAAATAGTTTCTAGTATTGATTTTTCTTTTTACCAAGCCAGCTTCAATCAAGCCCGACAAGAGTGTGTAACACTGCTTACGTGTTAATTTTAATTTCTCCCTGAGATCACGACTATCAATATTTTGTTCTGCAGTCACGATAGTTTTAAAGAGAGACAGGGTCTTGTCATTACCAACTTTAATAAGAATTTTTCCTACAGAATCTGCCAATACCTATAAGCCTACAACATTCAAATGGTGTTAGATCCATATAGTAATCCTCGGACAAAAATAAAAATAAGTTACCTATGAAGGAGAAATTCCCGGCATAGCCATGTGATTTGATTGTCAGTTCGTGGATACCCTGTACACTCACCTACTAATCATTTGTAACTTTCATTGGCACGTAAGTGACCGCTTTTTTTACCAGATTTATAAAATCCTTGGAACCTATTGGTTTTCTGATTATATGAACTGAATTTAAATCTGGGATGATGCTAACTAATTCCTGCGCAGCATCAAGCGCTGTTGCGAATATTACTCGCACGTCACTATCTATACGTTTTAGCTTCTGAAACAACTGAATACCATTCATGCCATGCATCCTTATATCGAGTATTACTAGATCGTAGTAAGGCTGATTTAATTTGATGAAGTGCTTTAATGCTTCAAATGAATCTGTAAATGCATCAACATCATACCCTTCGGATATCAAGATAGTTTTGAATGCAAAAAGAACATCTGGTTCGTCTTCTACTAGCATAAGGTGACCATGATTCCTTACCTCAGCTTTTTGATGAGTAGATAACGAACCTTCTACTATGTTGGTTGTGGCAATATCAGAATATTTTTTTGTGAGCAATTCTTTCAGATTCTGATCACCAATCATGTCTTCTATCACCTGTTCGTGTTCTTCTTTTTACAGACCGTCAAGGGAGTCAATCGCCCTGAGCTTCCAGTAATTATTGAGTGCGTTTTGCGTTGTTATTTGTAATCCGTAAACGATTTTACCTAGCGAGGTCAAACAGTATTTTTTATTCTTTCTCGTCACCAGACCTGCATCCATTATCGCGGAGATTCTCGAATAGTACTGTTTACGACTAAGATTTGTTTTCTTTAGAAGAACATTACCCTCGACAAACCCAGAAGCGATAGATAGGAAAATGAACAAGGATTTGGCATCAGCAATAGCACTTAGAATCTTCGGCAATGACTGCGATGAAACCATCTCGTTCTGCATACTCAATTGAAGAATTACGGGCTAATAACAAAAAAACCTTATAGGGGAATTTTGATTAGATGCACCGCAAAGGGGCATATTTGGCTTCATTTGTTTTGCAATGGTACAAAATTGAGAAATAAGACGTCGCAGACCTCCACTCTTACTTCTTGTTAGATATAATTTTCGAGTATATTGTTAACCAGTATACAGATTGTTGTTCTTCTTTTTTTGACTCTTCTTCTAAAGCCTTAACTACCTCCTCTAGCGTCTCTTTTTTATTGTTATTACCAGATCCTCGTCTAGATGTAATAGGCACCTGCTCTTTTATACCATAAGTAGGTTTTATCCATGCCTGTGTTTCTTTATTGCATTACGCACTTGTTGCTATATTCATGCATAGTGCATGCACACATGCTATGCGCACGAAGGGACCTCGCTTTTTATGCAATGTCAGGATTACACTTCACTGCATAGAAGTTGGTGTCATTTCAAAAAGACATATAAAAAAATAAAGACATAGATCCTTTGGCGAATAGGAGCTGTTTGAAATCTACGATAGAAAAATTAAAAAATAAGAAGAGCGGCGTAGGCAGTATTGATACTAAGACGTCATCGCACTAGGAGTGGGCAATAATATACACAAACCAATGCAAATGAACATTCAAGTCATCTATCTTCAATTCGTCTATTAACTCTGCGCTCATTCGATTTGTGATTGGTCTTCGTTTTGAGTCAAGCCTGTCATCACCAATCCATTCTGATCATTGAATGTCCGAACTGCAGGTCTCGTTATCATATCTGAATGTTTTTAATCGATTTTTATCTTGAATTTTCTTTCTAATTGCTTCAAAGACTTGATCCGTTCCTCTAGTCGAATTTGTCGCTAACAGTCAGTACATTGCCAGTACGCAACAAGAATTTGTCTATCGGCAGCAATTTCATTCTCGGTATATCCTAACTTGGGATGTGAGCCAAAAGAGTCTCAATTTTCGGATTGGATCGCATCCTCGATAGCACGAGACAATTTGTTGAGCCCTCGTTCTGTATCTAACATTATAAACGACTGGAGGAACGAGTTGACCCACCCTGTTGCCGATGCCTTGAGAGAGCTCGGAATAATGCTCAGGAAATCGAGGATTACTGCATCCCAATGTGCTTCGGGTTTTAGACTCGTCAGTATATGAAAGATCTAGGTGTAAATGAAGACACTTTCCGGCTGTTCATTTCTGAAATTTATAATCATTCCAAGAACATTGGTCTCCAACCAGAGTATATCGCTTAGAACACGAAACAAATACTCGACTTAACTGGATCTATCCCGCTTTCACAGATCCCTAGTTATATTCAGGAAAAGACTAACGAGGAGCGGAAATTAGAGGAAAATATCACAACACTAGGAGATGAAGAATTTTAGCTGAACTAGAGCAATTCTCTAATCTGAAAATTGAATTAGACAAGCTCGGAATATCGCTTGAAGATGTTCAACATTTTGTGAGAACTATTCAAGGCGTACGACAACTTGGATATAGTGTAGATAGCATTGCAAGGGTAGTCTCCAATTTGGAAGGATCTTCCAGAATTCTGGCTGAAATTGACAATAACATTAAGGATCTAACTGTTAGCGAGAGAGATCTTCAAGAAGAATATGACCGCTTGGAGACACTCACATCCGTTCAGCGACAAAAACTATCGGCATATGAACAACTTCGAGACATGGGTTGTGGTCTTAAGGAATTGAAATTGTTATTTTCTACAATAAAGGAAGTTTCAGCTGAAAACAAAATCCATGATACAGTTGCAGTCAAAATGTTTTTCGGAGACATTGAAAGAAACTATGATACTAAGCTTGGCTACGAGTCTAAGATATTGGCTCTTAAATCTGAAATGGAGCGTCTTAAATCTGAAATCGACAAACAAAATCAAGAGTTGAGTACTTTACAAAAAGTCCTATTGTCTAAAAATAAGGTTGGTAGAGCCTTGGGTGAATTAATCTACTTCGGGTTCGATGACCAAGAATTACTTAATTTGGCCTGGGCTTTGCAATCTAACATTAGCATTAAGGAGTCGCTCGAAGAGGATTTGAAGAAGTACGGCAGCCTGAAGAAGCTAATTGAAGCATTAGATCAAGAATCAAGAAAATTGGAAGGTCAAAACAAGCCAGTGGAAGCAGAAAGTGACTATGTAAACATACCTAAGGATGAACTTGATGAAGTACGTGAAATGCAGGAGCGCGGTGCAATCGCCCCTTTAATAAGAGCCGCGAGAGGAGAGCTGGTTGAATTTAATCAGCTAAAGCGTGCAGTAATCGGCGGTATAGATATAGCGCTAGAAAGCCTAGCTTCAGATAAACAAGCGTCAGATGCCTTTAAGAGCGGATGGCAAATAATAAATAAATCCCATAGACAAATAGCGTAGGCGTCGGATTGTTGCGTTTACGTTGGTATGATGTATTATACTAGACAGAAAGTCTATCTGTTAAAGAAAGCCTAGTATTATGAAACAGATTGAGGTTCGCCTTTCTGATACATACATAAAGTTTGCAGACCAGCATCTAGCGAATGCCCCCAGTAATTTGATAGTTGATAGATAGTACGGTATCTGAAGGATTTCAAAAAGCACCTGCCCCAATTTAATTGGTTCTAAAGTTGAAGCCGGTGTTCTATTGCTTGCCACTCTATTATTGATGCATTAAGGAAAATTACTACAACGGTACCAAATTCCGGGATGAATGGCAGACTGTCTCAACTCCATTCTTTCTCCTGTTGTAGGTGCAGTCAATGTGTGATTTGTAGGTGCTCAAACAGATCCTAGCAAACCGAGTACTATAACCATGTCATATATTGCAGCAGTTGTTCAAAAAGAGAGCTATTATCATTTATTGTGATGATGATGGTTGGTTGTAGGGCTAGTGCCTGCTCCCGTCACGTCACTGTCAATCGTGTTAGTACCACCGTCAATGCCACTTCCATCAAAGGCCTGAGAATAGCAATTGTCTACTTTCTCTAATGATGGCGGGTCCTGATGCGTTTTGGATATACAACTATAGAATTAGTTTATTTCTTTGTCAAGACTGGAATTCCCGGTTCTTACCTGTTCTTGGACAAATGACCCCTCCTCCTTTGGTTGAAGCCATTGCCGAGGTAGTGAAGGTAATGCTGGTTATTAAAAGAGATAATGTGATTGCGGAGAGTATGAAAAACACTTGTATTTGGAGACATTAGTGAAGGTAATGCTGGTTATTAAAAGAGATAATGTGATTGCGGAGACTATGAAAAACACTGTTGTATTTGGAGACATTATTCCAAGAATCCATGAATTGCATATAGGTTTTGAGAATGCAACCTCAGGTTTCTAAATACAGAAGAATTACCTGATATTTCGAACCCTAAACAAGGTCGTGATTATCTTATAGTAATCCGATCCATATTTCCTATAAGGACCTTAACATATTTAATCAATAACAATGAAGTGGACCCATACATCTCTAAATATTATTGTCATAATAGCCGCCATCGCACTTATAACGGCAAGCACATTTGTCACACCTGCATTCGCATTAAAAAGATACTTTAATTGTATGACTGAAATTGCTAACAAAGCTGGGCAACTCACTTTGCAAGATGTTAATAGCTGCTATGATAAGGAATTTCACAGTAGCCAAGGAAGCAGCGGTAGCAGTACATCAGGTGGGAAATAATTTAGATATCTGATTGTGAACTGACACGAAATTACCAGCGTATTCTTAGCCGCTAATCTCCCTGCTCAATCAGCTCCAACGGAGGCATGTCTGCAGCTTACTCTGCTCCAATCCCTTGAAGCCTTTCATAATCACGTCGTTTCCGTTTCCAGATATTGATTGTATGATTCACTCAAAAACATATATTCCGCTATATAATTTTCTTAATACGACTTGAAGAGTCATTGTAGGATAACTACCTTAGTGTTTGTTGTTGTTACTATTGAATTAGTTATTACATCCTTCATCTCTCAAAATATCTCTTTCAACGTGATTACATTTTCCATACATGAGGCAAAGGCCATCAAACACAAAACATCTCCTAATGCTTCTCCTGCTCCTCCATCTTCAAATGAAACCAATATAATTCCATATTCTTCTCAGTCCAACACTGCTTCCCCTGGTGGGTGTATCAATTACAATCCGACTACCCGAACAATTACTGTTAGTTGTAGTAGTCCAATTAGACTTACAGATATCGCTAACAAGCTCCGAGATACTACTGTCTTGACTAAACAATCGCCAGATGGAATTTGGTTTTTAAGTGCAAATCTGGTAATTGCCAAGAGAGCTTCATTCAGCATAGATTCAACGGATACTAAATGGCTAAAAATAAGTTCGGAGAAAGCAACTACCGGTACTGCCTCTGCTCTTCCGTACAATATAGATGTACATGGAAGTTTAAAGATTGATTCCGTAAGAGTAACTTCATGGGATCCGACCACGAATAGCTATACTGTAACTAATGGATCAAGAGAAGCAGTACCTCCTGGAACGAAGGGAGCAACAGCAAATGGCTATATAATACATTTTGGGGCTCCGAGACCTTTTATCAAGGTTGAGCATGATGCAACAAGCAGTACAAACATAGCAAATTCAGAGATTGCGTATTTGGGATACGAAAGTGGAAGTACTTCTGATATCGGCTCAGGCGGTCTTAATTATTACGGAGGAGATGGGAGTGTGATAAGAGGTAATAATATACACGATCTCTATTTTGGCTTCTATTCTAGTTCTGTAGCTCATTTGATTATAGAAGATAATCAAGTTTACAATAATGCAAATTATGGCCTCGATCCACACACAGGAACTCATGATATGATAATTCGACACAACATCGTTCATGACAACGGGGCACAAGGAATTATTTGTTCGCTGAATTGCTACAATGTATTAATCGAAAATAATCAACTCTATCATAATGGCAAGGCTGCCATCATGTTTAGCAGAAATATGTCTAACTCTATTGCCAGAAATAATATTATCTCCAATGAAGTTGATGGTATACTCGTATCACAATCAAATAACAATAAGATCTACA
>WNFX01001301.1_pt1 | contig 30110 bp, 35 predicted proteins | sample 5400111 | NCBI WGS metagenome assembly WNFX01 (sample SAMN13153363, study PRJNA577476) | soil metagenome | isolation source: 40 cm soil or saprolite under grassland replicate 1 | place: USA:California | collected 2016-06-15 | reverse complement strand
TGGGATGTCGCAAATTCGCTTTGTCCGGTCCCCGCGCCTTACGGGTTGCCCGCGCAGAAGGTGCTTGCCTACGGAGGGGCGATCGCGAGCACGTTCTACAGCTAACGCTCGCGATCACTGGCAAAGCGATGGCCCTGTCATTCCTTGAACGGGAGTTGCGACGATTGCTGGTAGGTCGCGATCGACAAGACCTCGCTGATGAAGCGGTCGGCGCGATCAGCTTCACGGACGACGGCGGGACGATCTACGTACACCTGATGCCAAAGGAGGGTTGGCCGAACCGCGCGCAGGGGCGCGCCTTCGTACTGGCCTGGGAGGACTACGTTCCCGGTGGCTCTGACCGGATGCACTGCTATCGTTGGCTGATCAACGAAGCCAGGGCCAGCATCCACGAGAATGTCGACTTAATCGCACGCTGGCTGGAGGGAAGATGAGCGGGAAGGCGCTGCAAAACCTGAAGGCGCTAAAGGTTTTGGCCGCTGGGGAGCGCGTTACTTTTCGGGCTCGTGTCCTGCGATTCTGGGAGGCCGGTGGCCTACGGATGTGCCTGGTCGGCGACGCGTCGGCGCTTACCCGGGTGGAGATCGGCGAAGTAAGGGTTCAGGAAGACGAGAACTACCAATTTCGGAATGCGGTCGTCCGGGAGTATCCGGGGGGCTGGCACAGTGCATCGTTGGACGAACGGAGCTCCATTGTGCCGCTGGACTACGATGTCCCCGTTTCGCAGGATGAGGAGTACATTGAGCGCACGTTCAAGATCCTGTCCGGCATACAACGGAAGAGGGGGCGGGAAGCCGGACGGCTACCGCCCTGGCGGCATCCGTCATCGAAAGACCGAGACGGCGAATGACGGCTATTCGTCTCTGATGTTGGCCCGAACACGCTCCATCAACTCTGGGGTAACCTCGACGAGGCCGTGGACCTTCGCGTGCTCCTGGGCGTTCCTGATGAGCTCCTATTCGGTCTCGCCTCGAACTACGTGACCGCAACCGGTGCTGGGATCCACTTTGGCGCAATCAACAACTTTTCCCATTTTTCCGCCTCCATCTTTAATGAACTACGGCAAGCGGCAATGTAACGCCCGCGGGCCTCATGTTCAAGGGAAGCCATTGTAGAAGATCGCACAAAGGTATCCTGTAAGAGGTTTTCGCGCGATAATCTACGCCGGAGGCAAATGAGGCATCGCGTTTCGGCGAACGGCCCGCGCCGCCCGCGCGCGGTTTCGAGACTGGAACCAAGCGCGGACACCGGCAAGAAGGAGGAATCCCGCATGAAGTTCCTCTCCCGTACACTGGAGGTCAAGACCCAGCGCGGCCCCCAATTTGTCGACATAACCGATCATGTTGAGGAGGCGGCCCGCGAGTGCGGGCTGCTCAACGGGTTCGCCGTCGTTTTTTCTAAGCACACCACTGCTGCGATCCGCATCAATGAAGCTGAGCCACATCTCCTCCGCGACATGGAGCAGATGCTGGAAGACGTTGTCCCCGCCGGGAACGACTACGCGCATAACAAATACGCCCACGCTTTCTCCAACAACGGGGAGCGGCCGAATGGCCATTCGCACTGCCAGCAGCTGCTGTTGGGCGCGAGTGAATCGGTGCCTATCGTCAATGGCCGGCTTGCTTTCGGGCCGTGGCAGCGTCTCTTTCTCGTGGAGCTCGATCACGGCCGGGACCGCGAGGTCGTCGTCCACCTCGTAGGAGAGTAGTTGCTGTCCGTCCCTCCCGTCGCCCGTCACCGGCGGGAGTTCAATGAGTATTTGCGCTCCCTCATAAGGGACCAGCAGCCGTGGCTGCTCAGCCGTATGATTCGCTATCACCTCGGTTGGGAGGATGCCGAGGGGCGCCCGGAAGACGTCGGCGGCAAGGGTTTGCGTCCGACCCTGTGCCTGCTGGCGTGCGAGGCGGCGGGGGCCGACTGGCGGCAGGCATTGCCTGCGGCGGCTGCTATCGAGCTGGTGCACAACTTCTCGCTAATCCACGACGACATTCAGGATCGGGATACCGAACGCCACCACCGTTCGACTGTCTGGAGCATATGGGGCGAAGCGCAGGCGATAAACGCCGGCGACGCCCTTCTGGCGCTGGCTCGGCCCATCCTGCTGCGGCTCGCTGACGAAGGTGTGCCGGCCGCCACGGTGATTGAAGCAGCGCGCGTACTCGACGGGTCGACGCTGGAGATGGTAGCGGGGCAGACGCAGGACATCGCCTTCGAGGGGAAATCAGACGTGGACGTGCCGGCCTATCTGCAGATGGTGCGGCAGAAGACGGGCGCTTTGTTTGATTGTGCGCTTCGGCTTGGGGTTCTGGCTGCTATCGGCGATACCGAGCTTGCCGAACGAATGGGCCGAATTGGGCGCACTTTCGGGACCGCTTTCCAGATCCGCGATGACCTGCTGGGTGTCTGGGGCGACGAAAGCAAGACGGGAAAGGCGACGGGCGTGGACATTCATCGTCGCAAGAAATCGTTGCCCGTCGTTTACGCGCTCAATGAGGCGAACCAGGCCACGATCGAACAATTCCGCAAGATCTACGAAAAGCCAACCCTAGATGGCGATGACCTTAGCTGGGTGCGCCGAAGCTTGGACGAGATTGACGCTCGGGCGTATTGTGAGCGACAGGCTTCCGAACTGAAGGAAAGTGCGGTCGCGGAGCTTGCCCGGCTCGAGCTACAGCCGGAACCCCGCGAAGAACTCATCCGGACGGCGGAGTTCTTGCTTGAGCGCGAATCCTAAACCCTCGCTATGAAGGCAAGTCGTGGCGGGTTCGAAGGGTCATTTAGGAAGCGGCTTCCATCCGCTTCCGGATCTCGGCCTTGATGGCGCGGACGCGTTTCATATCGGGGTAGGCGCCGCCCTCTGCCTTACGGTCGAAGAGCGTTTCGCCGTTGGCATAGACCTCGAGGCGGCCGGAGCCAACCGGGATTATGGTTACCGGGGCGCCTTCACCGAAGTCGTGCCAGATTTCGGTCGCCATCCAGGCGGCCAGGGGCAGGTACCCTCACTCTATGCAGTAAGTGATCTCGATGGTGAGGTGGCCGGGATACCGCTCCGTCACTCTGGATGGAATGCCCATCAACGTCCTCGCATGCTAATCGAGGCCTAGATCCGCTCTCGCCTCGTCGCTCATCTGATCGGGTGTCCACGGGGGGTCGAACGTGAACTCTACGTCGACGTTCTTCACGCCGGGAATCAGGCCGATGCTCTCGTTGATCTGTTCGGTGACCATCGGACCGATGGGACAGGCCGGTGTTGTGAGGGTCATGATGATCTTCACGTCGCCGTCCTTGACGTCGATGTCATAAACGAGCCCAAGGTCGTAGATGTTGTAATGGAGCTCAGGATCGTAGACCTCGCGGAGGCCCTCGACGATTACATCTTCGCTGACCATGATTCTCTTCCTATTCTAGACCAAGTAGCTGTAGTAGAACACAAATTCTTCAATGCTCTCGAGTGTGCAATGGGATTGCAACTCGCCCCGGCCTAATTACAGGTTGACATACCTCCCTTCACGAATAAAATTTGGTTCACGTGTGCGGCACCCGAAAGCCCGCTCGCGGGGCCTAAGGGGAGGGGACAAACGAGGCGCAGGGGCGCCTCGTTTGTTTATTCAGAAAGCGGGCATCCCCAGCAGCTCCCGGCCGAGGATCAGCTTTTGGATCTGGGTTGTGCCCTCGTAGAGACTCAGGCCTATCGCGTCGCGTAAGAGCGCCTCTATCGGATATTCGCCGAGGTAGCCGACGCCGCCGTGTAGCGCGATGGCGGAACGCGCTGCCCGCACGGCCGCTTCCGTCGCGAATTGCTTCGCCATCACCACATTCTTCGTGGCCGGCTCTCCGCCGTCCCGTACACGGGCAGCCTCGACCGTCAAGAGACGAGCCGCCTCGCAGTCTGTCGCGATATCCGCAACCATCTCCTGAATCAACTGGTGACGGCCGATTGCCTTGCCCCACTGCTTGCGCTGGCCGGCGTAGGCGATGCAGGCGTCCAGGCAGGCCTGAATTATGCCGACGGCGCAGGCGGCCGTCGACGTTCGGCCGCCCTCGAGGGACGCCTGCGCGATCCTGAAGCCGTCCCCCGCCTTGCCGAGGAGGCGATCGCCGCTGACACGCACCGAATCGAAGAAAAGAGCCGCTGTGTTGGAGGCAAGCAGCCCCAGCTTCTCGGTGATCACCTGACGTTCCAAGCCGGGCGAGTCGCCATCGACGAGAAATGCGGCCATTCCTTTGTGGCGGGCTCCGGGTTCCGTCTGCGCGAAGACTACGATAACGTCGGCGATAGACCCGTTCGAAATCCAGAACTTGCTCCCGTTAAGCACCCAGTCGTCGCGGTCACACTGCGCGGTCAGTTCGATGGCCGCAAGGGAGAGCTGCACCGTGAGGGCGGCGGTAAACACCGATGGGCTCGCGCCGCCGATCGCTTCGCAGATGAGGACGTAAGATACGTTATCGATGCCGCCGCCGCCGTACTGCTCAGGAAACGGGCCTCCGAGCAGCCCTGAGTCTGCCAGCTTGCGCATGATATCCACCGGAAAGCACTCGTCGCTCGCGCGCTCGCGGACTTGGGGCCGGATTTCGCGCTCGGCGAAGCGCTTGGCTGTCGTATATACCATCCGCTGGGCGTCAGTTAGCTGCATGGCTGGAGTGTAGCAAACGCCGTCCGACCGTCGGGCGTCAACTCTCGATGAGTGCTTTCACCACGTCCCGGCCTTCTAGGAACGCGTCCGGTAGCTCGCCCGGATAGGTCAGGATCAGACCGTTCACGCCGGCGGCCGCGTGGTCCCTCACCATCGCCATGGCGTCTTCCACCGTTGCGGGAGGCGTAACCTGTGCGAGAAACGGAAATGCGCCGTCGCGTCCGAAACGCGACCGCATCTCCTCCAGTCTTTGTCTAATGTTTGCGAGCATGGTGACCGGGAGCGCCGTGGCGATGAAGCCGTCGCCATAGCGGGCGGCGCGGCGAAGGCCCGCGGAGCTTGCAGCGCCTACGTAGATCGGCGGGCCGCCAGGGGTTGCGGGCTCAATCAGGCCCACGGCGGGGATACTGAAGAACCTGCCGCGCCACGGCGCCTCCGGCACCGTCCAAAGATGACGGAGAACCCGAATGAACTCATTCAAGCGACCGCCACGTGTCTCGAATGGAATTCCTGTCGAGGTGAACTCCTCTTCCACCCAGCCGGCTCCCGCACCGACGATCACCCTGCCCTCGGAGAGGCGGTCCAGTGTAGCCAGTTCGCGGGCCATTAGAACGGGCGGCCTGAGGGCGATCTGACTCACGCTCGTACCGAGAGTGACGCGCTCCGTAATTGCGGCGACGAAGGCGAGCCCTATCCACGGATCGACCAGCGGCTGGTAAGGGTGAGGCTTGTCCAGCGGCACCGCCACGCGCTCGCTGAGCCAGATGGAATCGAAGCCTGCCCTCTCAGCCTCCTCAGCGGCCCTCTTGAGCGTGCGCTCGCTAGCCGGGCCGAGCTTGACGCCAATTTTCAGTGGGTGATCTCCCGTCGTGGCCCACGAGTGATGTATTTGTTTGCTTCGCGCACGCTCATACGGACGAATATTAGATACGAAGGGAATGGAGGGTCAACGGTGGATCGGCCGGCAGCCGGCGGATAGTAGGCTCAGAAGTCCGTGTTACAAATCGCCTCCTCCAACGCGTTGCAAGCAGGCCCGCTGGCGTCTTACGCCGACAGCGATTTGGCTCGCCTACGCTTGAGATGCTCCATCTGTTGAAAGGGAGCGCGATACGGAATGAGTCTGGCAAGCGAATGGATGTTGGCGATTCACAGGGCAATCTGGTTTCCCGTCCTCTACGCAAGGGGGCTAAGAGGGACGCTATCGAAGCGCCGATCGACGGTGCGTCTGTATCGAGGCGGAGGAGCATGTGGCGGATGAGATAGTTTAGCCACAGCGGTACCTAGATGCGATTCGGAAGTTCATCGACGCTGGCTTCGACCACGTATGTGCATCAGGTGGGGCCGGACCAAGAAGGCTTCGTCCGATCCTACTCACGCGACGTCTTACGTGCTATTCATGCCGCGGCCGACGCGAGAGCAGCCGAGCCTTACAGAGCCTGGAAAGACAATACAGTTCCCTTTGCCTGGCTACCCTGGTACCTGGGTAAGTCGAGCAGAAGGACGGAGACCCTAGTCGTGCGCGTCGAGATACGGACTGACGAATTCTACGAGGCCGTCGATGTCGAAGGGCTTCGCGAGAAAGCCGTCGCCCAGGTGATTTCGTGGCTCCCCGAAGGCGCTCATTAGCAGGACCGGCTTCTGCTTTCGCTCGGATTTGATGCGCCGTGCGAGCTCCAGGCCGTCCATTCCCGGTAGCTTAACATCGCTGATCACGAAATCGGGATCCTGCTTCTCGATCACCTGGAGCCCCGATTCCGCGTCGCGCGCCGTCAGCGCTTCGCAGCCGAGATCCTCGAGTACTACGGCAACGAGCCGGAGTATCGCCGGCTCGTCGTCAATCACCAAGCAGGTAGCCAAGTTGCCGTTATCCTTTAAAGACATACCCATTCACCCCACAAGAGCTTAACGCGACAGTCAAATGCAAGGGCTCAAGGCGAGACGGGTAAGGAGTTTCAAATCCGTATCAATGACTTCTGCATTCGGCTGATACAGCGACTACTGACGCTCCAGGTTGTAAGCTTTCTTCACATTGGCGAAATGCAGGAGGTGCGGTCACAGCAGCGTAGATCCACCGGGGCAAGACTCAGATTTCCCGCGATCGTTTTGGGTCTAAATGTTGTGTGCCTACGCGACCGATAGCCGCAGACTTCTGTGACAACGCCGTCCGAGTCTTCTTTTGGGCTCAGTGTGAACCGGCATTCCCAAGCTGACGTTTCGCATTCCGCTTCGTCCGGCTCCGCTGTCTCCGCCGAACTGCGCTTGCTGACTCAGTACGCCGTAACCAAGGTGCTGGCGGACTGCGACACGTTGACTGAGGCGGCACCGCGGATTCTTCAGGCCGTCTGCGAGACGCTTGATTGGCAGCTGGGGGCGGTCTGGACGGTCGACGAGGAGCTGGACCTGCTCGTTTGTGAAGAGGTGTGGCGTTCCAGTCGGGCGACCTCCGAGTTCGAGGGGTTAAGTCGTGAGGTGGCCTTCCCCAGAGGCATCGGTCTGCCCGGTAGAGTCTGGCAGAGCGGCGAACCGCTCTGGGTCCCGGATGTTGTAGCAGACGATAATTTCCCGCGCGCCCCGGCGGCAGCCGAGGAAGGGTTTCACGGTGCCTTCGGCTTTCCCATCAGTCTTGGCGGGCAAACGATCGGCGTCGGCGAGTTCTTCAGCCAGAGGGTTCGTGAGCCAGATCCCGACATCCTCAGTATGTTCGACAACCTGGGCAGCCAGATTGGCCAGTTTGTAGAGCGCAAGCGCGTTGAACGGGAGCTGCGGCAGTATCGGAGTCTCTTTGAGAACGCCGTCTTCGGGGTCTTCCAGACTTCGCCAGACGGGCGCTTCCTTGCGGCGAATGACGCGTTGGCGCGGATCTTAGGGTTCGCATCGTCCAAAAAGCTGATCGAGTCCGTGACCGATATTGCGCAACAGGTCCACGTTGACCCGCTGCGGCGCGAAGAATTCTCGCGAATACTGCGGGAGGCGGGCGCTGTCCGTAACTTCGAAGCTCAGGCTTACCGGCAAGACGGTAGCATAATCTGGCTTTCACTCAGCGCCCGCGCCATCGGGGATGCGGCCGGGAACATCGCTAGATACGAAGGGATCGTGGAGGATGTTACTGCGCGCAAGCGAACCGAGCTCGAGCTGGTGGAGATGGGGAATCGCCTGAATGCCACGTACAACCTGGCGGCGGTCGGGATCTCCGAAATCGACATGAGCGGTCGCTTTCTCGCCGTAAACGACCGGTTTTGTGAGATCACCGGCTATTCCCGCGAAGAACTGCTCACGTACCGCTTTCAGGACATTACTTATCCCGATGATGTAAAACCGGATACTGACCTGTTCGCCCGTCTCAAGGCCGGCGAGATCGAAACCTACCAACTCGAGAAGCGGTACGTCCACAAGAACCGGTCCACAATCTGGATCGAGCTCAACGTGTCCCTGGTACGCGACGCAGCGGGGAAACCCGCCTATCGCATCGGTGTAGTACAGGACATCACCGCCCGCAAGCGCGCAGAGCAAGAGGCGGAAGCAGCACAGAGGCACCTCTCCTTCGTCGCGGAGGCCAGCGCGATCCTTACGTCCTCGCTCGAGTACGAAAAGACGCTGGACAACCTGGCGCGCCTTGTCGTGACGGGTCTAGGGGACCTCTGCTCTATCGATATGGTTGAAGACGGACTGGTGAGACGGGTGGCGCTCGCCCACGCTGACCCCGCCAAAGAGAAGCCGTTCCTTAAAAGCGAGCCCACCTACACGCCCGACCCAAAGAGCGGCCACCCGGTACTACGAGTCACGGCGTCGAGGCGCTCAGAACTGATAAATAACGTCTCAGATGCGGCTCTCAAGTCCTCGGCCCGGGACGAGAAGCATTTGAAAGCGCTGCGAGCGCTCGGCGTGCGATCGGCCATGGTGGTGCCCCTCACAGCAGGCTCGCGATCTTTGGGCGCAATGACGATCGTCTCCGCCGAATCCGGACGTCGGTACGGACAGGCAGACCTCGCCCTAGCGGAGGAGCTCGCCCGGCGCGCGGCCCTCGCTATTGAAAACGCGAGCCTCTACGAGGCCGAGCAGACGGCGCGGGCCGCCGCTGAAAGCGCCCAGCAGCGTCTCTGGTTCCTCGCCGAAGCGAATGCGGTGCTATCATCTTCGCTCGATCTCGAGACTACTTTATCGCGGGTCGCCGGGCTCGCGGTGCCATGGCTAGCTGATTGCTGCTCGGTGCATATCTTTCCAGCCGATGGAGTCGAACCACGTTCCGCCGTTACGCATGTCGATCCGGCGAAGGAGGAGCTCGTCCGAGAACTCCATACGCGCTACCCCCCGACGCCTGGCGAACGTCACCCGATCATCGAGATGATGAACAGTCAGACCGCAGTCCTTGTGCAGGAGATCGAAGACCCAGACCTCGCTAATTTCGTGCGTGATGACGCGCATCGAGAGATACTGCGCCGGCTGGACTTCAAATCCTACATGGTGGTGCCGCTGATCGCGCGTGGCCGTCTCTTCGGCGCGATGAGTTTCGCGACGTCCACTGAGAAGAGACGATACGGCCACGACGATCTGTCACTGGCCGAAGAGCTGGCCAGGCGCGCGGCGCTGGCGCTGGACAACGCGCGGATGTATGACGAGGCTCAACGGGTCCAGGATGCGCTGCGGGTGGCTCTGGAGGCGAAGGACGAGTTCCTGGGAGTGATGTCACATGAGCTGCGCACGCCCATTACCGCTGTCTATGGCGGCACTCGTGTGCTCCGCTCTCGAGGTGCGCGGCTGGATGAAGAGAGCAAGGCGCGCCTTCTTGAGGATATCGAGCAAGAATCCGAGCGTCTGTTCCGGATGGTAGAGAACCTGCTCGTCCTTTCGCGCCTGGAGCTTGGCCAGCAGGTTGCTACGGAGCCGGTCCTCGCGCAGCGTGTAATCGGCAAGCTGGCGTCATCGTTCAAGCAGAGGCGCCCGGCGCGGTCGCTTGAGCTGAAAATCGATGAGCGGATGCAGCCGGTCGCAGCAGAGCCGCATTACTTGGAGCACGTTCTCCGTAATCTTCTCACCAATGCGGACAAGTACAGTCCTCCCGATAGTCCGATTGAGATCGAGGCCTCCATGCGGGGCGACGAAGCGGAAATCGTTATACTGGATCGTGGGCCCGGTATCGCCCAGGAGGAGACCGAAGCAATCTTCGAACGCTTCTATCGCTCTGACCGCACCTCGAGCCAGGCCGCAGGTATCGGTCTGGGTCTGACAGTGTGCAAGCGCCTGATGGAGGCGCAGGCAGGCCGCGTGTGGGCGCGACCGCGGGAAGGCGGAGGCCTGGCGGCGGGGATCACGCTGCCTGTCTATAAGGAGGTCTAACGTGACATCTGAACCACTGGTTCTCGCGGTGGACGATGAGGCGGGGATTTTACGCCTCATCAAACTCGAGCTTTCGCAGCAAGGGTTTCGCGTGGTTACCGCCGGCGATGGAGAGGAAGCCTTGCGCACGGCGGAAGAACAGCGCCCGGACATCGTTCTTCTGGATATCGTCATGCCGGAAATGACGGGCCTGGAAGTGATGCGGAAACTGCGCGAACAATCGAGCGCGCCGATCATCCTCGTGACAGCGAAGGATACGGACAGCGACAAGGTACGAGGGCTGGAGCTGGGCGCGGACGATTACATTGTCAAGCCGTTCAGTCCCGATGAGCTGGGCGCCCGCATTCGCGCCGTCTTGCGGCGGAGTGTGGGAGCGGGCAGCACGGAACGGATGGTACGGGCGGGCGATGTTGAAATAGACCTTGACCGCCGACTCGTAACTCGCAACGGTGACCAGATTTCGCTGACTCGTACGGAATGGCTTCTGCTTCAGCACTTGGCGGCGAATGCCGGCAAAGTAATGATGAACGCGGAACTGCTGAGCAAGGTCTGGGGCCCGGAATACCGTGACGATGTACAGTACCTTCGCGTCTGGGTCTCGAGGCTGCGCCACAAGCTGGAGCCGGACCCGGCTGACCCCATGATTATCAAAACGCGGCAGGGGATCGGTTACCTGCTCGAGGGCGATGCAGTGAGCGCCGCCGGGTCGGCGACTGGTCCCGCTTAAGAGACGGCGACCGCGGAACCGTTTGCGCCGCTTGCTATCGTTTCTCTGTGGCTGTTACTGTCAAGCATCCTTCGCAAGGAAGCCAGGGCCCTGAACTGAAGGGACTTGACGGCACTCTGGCTACGGCCGAGTATCCGCGCCACCGTTGCAACATCAAGGTCTTTCATAAACCGCAGTACGATTACCTGCTCTTGTACCTCTGTTAAGTGCGATAGCGCGGCGGAAATCGCCCTGTAGTTCAGAGCGCGCTCCACCGCTGCGTGAGGTGGGCCAGCAAGGGCGATGGCGTCGTCTACCAGCCCTACCTCACGCCTCCTGGCATGTCGCCGCCTGACGTCTATCAGCCTATTGCGTGCTATCCGGAATACCCAGGCAGATAAGGGGACTCCGCGAGGGTGATATCGCGTTATCGACTCAAGGACGCGCAGTATCACATCGGAGGCCAGATCCTCGGCCGCTTGGGCATCCCGGAGTTGGATCAGGCTGTAGTTGTAGACGCGAGGATAGTAGGCATCGAAGATCGAGGACAGAGCGGCCTCATCCAACATCTTGGCCCGCCTGACTAGTTCTTCCTCGGGGACACACGCGAGCAGACTTGCCATCCCTGTCAAGTTCGGCCTCCGTGCAGCCTGGGTATACGCGTGTCTGAGTCTAGTCCTCGTGGGCGACACGTTCACGGTGTCGGGTGCGGCTGGAAACGACCCTGTCGCCATGAGGAGCCAACCCGCTCCTCATCGCCAATATGAGGGCGATCAGCAAGGCGCCCGCCACGAGATATACGAGCATCGCGATGATCGATGCCGGCTCAAAGGTGCTGCCATCAACGCCTCTGTTAGAAACGATGCCCTGGAATGGCTCGGTAAGTGGATCGCTGATGTCATAGATGAAATCAACAAAGCCGTTGCTCGGGTTGGCCCCTGCGAGCAGAAAGCCCAGGCGGAAGCCAAGAATGACCTCGACAACGGCCAGGGAGATCCCGATCCACGCGGCGAACACACCGATCCAGCCGCGTGCAAGGCTCGAGGCACTCGGCGTGGCCGTAGTGACTTGTTCCTCGGCGTCTACTTCATTGCGAGCAGCATGGGTGGTGGGCTCGTGAACATACCCGCGTTCCGGGACTGCCGTCGCGTGGCGTCCCCGTTCGTCTTCTACTTTCTCGGTTCGTCTGCCAAGAGCCATGATTTTACTCCTTTGCTATTAGGCGGCCGCTCGGACGGGTTGCGAAGCCGTCCCCTTGCGGCGCGCCTCTAGTCGCTGAATTACCAAGCGGCCCACTGCCGCGACCGGCGCCACGTGCAAGCGAAAGCCGCACTGCAGACAGACAAGCTCGGCCTGCCCGAGGTCTTCCTCGCAGTAAAGGTCCCCACGACACCGTGCGCATGCTTTGAACATCATCTCCATCTCCGTGACATCCCTGGGCCCTTTAGTTGGTGGCATGAGCTTAGGATGCAGTTAGTTTCACGAATATAAATGGGCAGATTCGAGCGCTTGCAAATGTGTATCACGCGCAACACAAGAGATTCGAACCGATCCGAAGAATGAAGCGCGGTTTAGAGGGGTTGAGAAATCATAATCGCCGGGTAAAGCACCCGGCGATTGCTTATCTCTCAATGGCGACCCCGATGGGATTCGAACCCACGATCTCCACCGTGACAGGGTGGCATGTTAACCGCTACACCACGGGGCCGTGCGCCGAAGAACGCGTCTCCGGCTACACCATTCTAGTGCCGCCTCGGAAGGAGGTCAACGCGCATGGCGCCCGTACTGGGCATCCGGATTATAATTGCACTGAGACTACAGAGAAGGGACAGTATCAGACTTGCCACGAAAGTATCGACCTCCTGCCGCGCGTCGCCGCAAGAGCAAACGCGCGCCACCTTACTTTGTGGAGCCCGTCCCCGGAGATGGCGATCTGAATTCAAGCGAAGTTGCCGAAACGGTCTCCATCGCCGAAACCGCTCGCTCAGCCCCGGTGGTGCGAGCAAAACCGTCTGGCTCGCCGGGGCAGGAAGTAGGGCGGGCCGAGGCCGCCGTCGCCAAACACATCGCGCGTGATTACAGCTACGTGCGAGCGGAGGTAAAGCGGATCGTCTTGGTGGCCGGCTTCCTTATCGTGAGCCTAATCATCACGGCGATCATCCGGAATTAGTTAGAAGCGCAATCGTCCGACTGCCACGACCATCGCCGTCGCTACGACAATGAATCCGTACAGATCGTCCACGACCAAGACAGCGTCCGCCCAGATGAGATTACGGATAAGATATGCGAGGCCCACACCGCAGATGGCGGTAACCTGGAGAGCGGGCGCCAGCTTCCGATTGGTAGCGAGGCTAACTGACTCGCCGATGCCGTAGCCTAGGCCCGCGCCGATAAGGATGCCCAGCAGTCCGTATTGGCCGGGTAAGATGAGCGCCCAGGCCAGTCCTAACGCTCCGCCTGCGGCCACGGCAGCGCCGATTCCGCGCAGGAGGTAAATTGGCCCGACCTCGAATTGCGGCAAACGCCGCCGCGGAGCACAGTCGGGACAGCGAGCGCCTACGTCCGTCATGACTACGCATTTCGGACATATCGGCGTCTCGCAGCGCCCGCAAGCAAGGCCGGTCTCGACCTTTGGATGCCGCGCGCACTGCATTGGTCCCGCGACCGGCGTGCTCATCGCGCGTGGGCGATGCGCGCGCGTTCCAGAGCGCCTCGCTCGCGGGCGAGCGCCAACAGCTTGTGCACGGGTTCTATGGGGAGCGGGATATCGCCTGGCTCTTTTTGTTGCGGGCCGCCCAGCCCGTGGTAATCGCTGCCTCCCAAAGGTATCAGTTCATGACGCGAGGCGAGATCGCGGAACGTGTCAATCTCTTCCGGAAGGTAGTCCTTGTAGTAGACCTCCATCCCCGTGAGGCCCGCCGCTTTCAGGACCGCCAGAAGACTCTCCAAATTGCCAGCGGCAAGCAGCTCCAATGGGTGCGCCAGCGTGGCCAACCCACCCACCTCTAGGAGCACCGCGATGACCTCCTCTGGACCCAGCCGGTCGCGCGTCACGTAGGCAGGTCCGTTACGGCTCAGATACAGACTGAATGCCTCGTTCACAGAGGTGACATGTCCCGCTTCCACCAAAGCGAGAGCGATGTGCGGCCGTCCCACCGCGCCTTCACCGGCAAAAAACTGAACTCGCTCCCAGGAAATGGGCTTGCCCAGCTGCACCAGCTTCTCGACCATCCGGCGGGCCCGGTTGAGACGCGACTCTTGGAGGCGTCTTAGTCTTGCCAGGAAAGTCGGATTGTGCCAGTCAATGAAATGACCGAGGATATGCACCTCATTGCCCGGGACGTCGGTGCTCATCTCTATACCCGGAATTAGGGTGAAGTCCGCGTACCGCTCGGCTGCGCTGAATGCCTCTGGTAGGCCGTCCACGATGTCGTGGTCCGTCAACGCCAAGATACGCACGCCGTTGCGATAGGCTAGATCCACGAGCTCAGTCGGCGTGAGGCGGCCATCTGAGAAGGTGCTGTGACAGTGCAGATCAGCAAGGCTGCCCATCAGGCGACCTCGCGGTCGAGTCGCTCGATGGATCGCGCTCTACCTGTCTCCTCGTCAATTACGATCAGGACCGAGTAGAAAGCAGCAGGGCCGCTTTCGACTGGTCCGAAGCGGTTCGGTAATTGCGTCAGGAACCGTTCGAGCACAGGTTCAAATTGCATGCCCAGGACTGAATTGACGGCGCCAACCATGCCTAGGTCTGTGACGTACGCTGTTCCCTTCGGCAGCACGCGCGTGTCTGACGTTGGCACGTGAGTATGTGTACCGACCACCGCACTCGCGCGGCCGTCGAGGTAAAACCCCATCGCTATTTTCTCACTTGTCGCCTCAGCGTGCAGGTCGACGATAATCGTCCGGCAATCCCGAAGCTCCGCCAGAGCCCGGTCCGCGCAGCGGAAGGGGCAATCAAGGTGCGCTCCCATGAACGTGCGCCCCATGAGGTTCACCACCGCCACTCCATCCTTCTGGTAGACGCCCCGGCCGGGAGTGCCTTCAGGGTAGTTCAACGGCCTCACGATGGGCGCATCGCTGTCAAGGACTGGATAAATCTCGCGGTTTTCCCATACGTGGTTGCCTGACGTAATGATATCCACGCCTGCGCTGAATAGCTCTTCCGCCGTTTGCGGCGTAAGTCCCCTTCCGCCCGCCGCGTTCTCGCCGTTGGCGATTACGAGATCAATCGCCCGTTCGCGACGTATCTCCGGCAGCAACCCTCTGACGGTGCGGCGTCCGAGCTTGCCGACAACGTCGCCGATCATGAGAACGTTCAGAAGCTTTTCCCTCCAGCTTCCCGGCTGGTTGTGGCGCCTACTTCGCGTACTCGACCGAGCGCCGCTCTCGGATAACTGTTACCTTCACCTGTCCTGGGTAGTCCAGGCTTTCCTGTATGCGCCTGCTTATCTCTTTCGCCATCCGGGATGCGCCGAGATCGTCGACTTCCTCGGGCTTGACGATTATGCGGATCTCGCGCCCTGCCTGAATCGCAAACGACTTGTCCACGCCCGGGAAGCCATTGGCGACCGCCTCCAGGGCTTCTAGCCGTTTAACGTACTGATCCAGCGATTCTCGCCGGGCGCCCGGCCGGCTTCCGCTGATAGCGTCGGCGACAATCGTAATGAGCGCCTCGACAGATGTGGGTTCGACCTCCTCATGGTGGGCCTCGATGCAGTGGATCACGCCCGCGTGAACGCTGTAGCGGCGCGCCAGCTCTGCCCCAAGGATCGCGTGAGTACCCTCGACCTCGTGGTCGATCGCTTTGCCGAGGTCGTGCAACAGACCCCCGCGCCTTGCGATATCTACATTCCCGCCGAGCTCATGGGCGATCATCGCGGCGAGGTTGGCCGTTTCCACTGCGTGCCGGAGCTGGTTCTGGCCGTAGCTGTAACGGTACTTTAGCCGGCCCAACGTGCGGATGATCTCCGGGTGCAGACCCGGTGCGCCCGCCTCCGTAGCCGCGGACTCCCCGGCCTCCTTGATCGATGCTTCCACCTCTTTGCGCGCCTTCTCTACCATCTCTTCGATGCGCGCGGGGTGAATTCGCCCGTCCGTTAGAAGTTTCGTGAGAGCAATCTTGGCGACTTCGCGACGGACCGGGTCGAACGCCGAGAGGGTAACCGCGTCTGGCGTGTCGTCGATGATCACGTCTACCCCGGTGAGGTGCTCTAGAGAGCGAATGTTACGCCCCTCTCTCCCGATAATTCGGCCCTTCATGTCTTCCGACGGCAATGGCACCACAGATACGGTTCCCTCGGAGACGACTTCGCTGGTAAGGCGCTGCATCGTGACGGCGATGATCTTGCGAGCCCGCTGGTCCGCCTCTTCCTTCACCTCTTGCTCAATTTCTCGGAGCCGGCGGTTCGCCTCGTCGCGAATCTCACGCTCGATCTGAGCGAGCAGCATCTCCCGCGCTTCGCCCACCGTGAGGTTAGAGAGCCGTTCGAGCTCCGCGCGGCGCTCGTCCTCGAGCGTTGCCAGGGACGACCGCGCTTCCTCGAGGTCCCGCTCTCGGTTCTGGAGGTTACGTTGTCGCTGTTCGAGCGACTCCAGTTTGCGGTCTAGGTTCTCTTCTTTCTGGTTTAACCGCTGCTCTGAGCGCTGGATCTCCTTTCGCCGATCCCGAAGCTCAGATTCCGCCTGCTGGCGGACGCGGATGGCCTCTTCTTTGGCCTCAAGTAATAGTTCTTTCTGGCGCCTGTCGGCTTCGCTGAGAATTTTGGCGGCGCTTCGCTCAGCGGTAGCGACCCGGCTCTGACTGAGCCGCGTCTGAGCGTAATAGCCACCAACTGCACCCATGAATACAGCGCCGACAAGCCCCAAAACAATAAGGGCAAGCGGCATTTCGCCTCACTTCCTCTAGATACAAAAGTGTTCAGAAGCATTTCGAAAATCGCTAAGACTACGCGACAGAAAGGCTAGCCTAATCTTAAGGTTGCCGGGCTCGGCCTGTCAAGAAAATCGCCCATATATGGTTAACCTAACTAAACATTTGGGCGACGATCGATGTTAGCTTCCGGGAGTGCGTTTCGTCGCTTTGGGCCTCGATACCAAATGACAACGCAGCATAGACCCCTTCCTAGTTCTGCAACACGCCCGGTTCGGCGGCTGCCTGCTCAAGCAGGCTCGCTGCCATGTCTGCCGCGCGCTTGATTGTGGCTGGGTCAATACTGCCCGTGAGCTGGTTCTCGATGGTGACTACGCTCATGCAGAGCTGTTTGCCCAATTCCGGATCGGCTTGGCGCAATCGGCCGTCGATGTCGTGAGTCAGGTTGTGCGTGTCGCTACCGATAAACAGATTGCGCACCTGGGCCGCATCACCCGCCTCTGCGGCGGCACTCAACTGTTTCATCCCATCGGCGGCTTTGGTTAGACGCTCCGCTGTCACCGGTTGTGAGGTAATAGGCTTGAGCGGCTGATTGCAGGCTACCCGCACTCCAGCTTGGGGGTCACTGATGATGGTCGAGACCAGATAGAACGTGAGCGATAGCAGGGCAGCAATCGTTATACGAGGAAGAGCAGCGGCCAGCCATTCGCTGAGCCAAGCCCGGCCGAACGGCCGATTTCCCTTAGGCCGGCGCCCGATTGCAAAGCTGACGGCGAAGACCAGAACAAGGATGATGAAGGTAGCCAGAGTCGCCCCTGAAGTGCTGGTGCCTCCACCGTCCAGAATCACTGTCAGAACGAGGTGCCGCCGAGTCCCGGCAGGACCAGCGGCATCACTGTTTGCAGAGTCCTTGCGCCTCGCCCCGGCACTCTAAGCTATCGATATACGCTCGTACGCGGAAGCTTCTTAAGCGCTCACCTGGACGGTGAAATCGGCCCGAGCGTCGAGCAGTCCTTCCCGGCGGACGATTACTTCCAACTGCCACGACCCCGCAAGGCTCAACTGACTGGTATCGAGGATGTAATGCGTCGGTGGATGAAAGGCCTCTGCAGTGTCCTGGTTCTCGCCCAGCGGCTGATCCAAGTACTTGTATCGGACGAATACGTTCTGCACCGCGCGCTCGTCGCCGTTGGAGTCGTTGAGGAATATGCCAATCTCGTTCGCGCCTGCCTTGCCGGGATAGACGTCCAGTGAGATGTCAAGGTCGTCGGCTTTCACCGATTGCGCGAGCCCGCTTGGTGTCGGGACGGTAGACGCGGTGCCGGAACTGTTGTTGCCGGCCGCACTCCCGGTGAGCGGCGTGGAGGTCTCGGTAAGCAGCGCCGTGACGCCAAGGATCACGAGTGCTACAGCTAATTCGCCGGCAACAGCCCACCTGAAGCGGCGCTCCCAGGATAGGATGCGGGCCGATGCCGCCTTTGCCCCGCGGACAACGAACGAGAGAAATCGGGGACGCACGACCAGGAGGTTGAACGCCGCGAGTAGCAGCAGCGGCGCAAGCAGTACCACCTTAACGGCCAGCATGTATCCGTAATTGGAATCGAAGGCGGCCGTGATGCCGTGGAGGCGGTGCCACCACTGAATCGCGCCCGTGGTCACGACAAGCCCGACAGCCACGATAGCGACCTGGGAGAAGCGGGGGATGATGCCCGCCAGAAATCCAGCGCGCCGGTCGGTTACGGACAGCACCGCCGGAGTGATCAGCGCGAGTTGGAGGAGTCCTCCGATCCAGATGCCTCCCGTGACCAGATGCATCCAGTCGACGATCACACGGAACTCCGTCTGGCTGCGTTCGGCGGCAGCGTGGCTGATAAGGCTTGTCGTCAGAGGAAGGGCGATCGCGCATACCGCGAGGGAGATCCAACTGGATTCTCGCCAGTCGCCCTTGACGATAAGGTCCTTCAGCCGGCCGAAAGCGAGGGCAGCGAGTAAGAACCCTCCGACGAGCACGCTCACCCGTAACGTCCACACCTGGCCGAACCGGGTGTCCGTCCATACGTCCTTGATCGAGCTCAAAGACGCGGGATCGCTGCCTGCTGACCAACCTTGGAGCCAGAGCGCCAGGAGCGTCGTCACGCTGACGAGCGCTAGCGAAGACAGAATGGTAATCCGGACGATGCGCGCGACCTTTTTGGCGATCCGCTGTTTAGTCTCCTCATCTGGCTTGAGCGATCTGAGGCCGGCGGGAAGTACGAGCGCGGGGAAAACGATGGCGCCCAGAAACGCGGCCATACCTGCAAAGCCGACCCATCGGTTCACGGCGGCAAGCCAGCCCGGCGGGCTCGAGCCACCGCTGTCTATAGTGAGAGTAGGCGAGCCGGGCGCCGCCGGGGGCCCTGCTTGTCCGACGCTGAACGCAAACGTCCCGGCGGTCCGGTGCCCATCCACCGCGGAAAGCACGCGCCAGGCAACCGTGTAAGTGCCCTCCGGTAGGTTCGGCTGGATTGTGATCCCCGGATTCGATGCGTCACCGTGGTGATGGAAATCGTTGTTATCAACGCGCGTCCCTGTGGAGTCCAGCACCTGCATCTCGCTGAACTGCAGCTCCACTGCCTCCGTGAACCAGACGAGCACCTCGAACGGGGCTTGAGCCACGACAGAGTTTTGTTCCGGAGTCGACCGGATGTACTGCGCGTGGGCGTAGGCGCTGGAGCTGCGCGCTCCAAACGCCACGCCCACGAGCGCAATTGCGAATATGAAGCCCACCAGCCGCATCACGCCTCCGCCTGTCATTCTGAACATGTCCTTCCTCTTACGACCTCCGTGCGGCGAGCGCCACGCCTCCGGCTGCCACGCCGACAATCCCAGCGATCATGCCGATGACGCCCAGCACGCGCGCCGTGTCATCCGAGCCGCCTGAAGACTTGCTCTGCAGCGCGGTAATTGATGACTGAAGCTCAGCGGTGGTCGGAAGCTTGTCCGGGAACTGCAAGTCGCTCGGGTCGTCGACGGGGTCGAACGTCTGGGGCCCGGAACTGAAGCTCTCGTCGACATCCTTGTTCTCGACTTTGCCGGAGATGTGGTACGTGTAATCCCCGGGCAGCGTCGGAATAAAGTGCGCCTCGTAAGCTCCCGGGTTGTTGAATGCCGCTTCAAGCGTCAACGGCATCTTCTTTGCGTCGCCGCCGACGATCACTTCCGCTTTGAGCGTGCTATCTAGGCCTTCGACCGGCTGCCCTGCCGCCTCCGCAGCTTCGTCTCCCTCCGCCGGGACGCCGTTCGGGAACAACTTCACCTCCAGAGAGAGGCCGTTCAGTTGATAGGCGATCGCGGGTTCGTTGAGGAAGCCGACGACGAACCCGTAGTTGCCGACCGCCCTGTGCTCGTGGGCAAGCGCACGATTTGAAGAAGTAAGGCCGCCGGCTATAAGCGCGAGTACGCCGACAAGCATGAACGCGATGATACGTCTCACGAAGAGATGCCTCCCTTAATTACTATACGAACCGGTTCGGTCTTCTGGACTAGACCGAGCGGGGAGGCTTCTCCGGCCTCTGCCAGAGTGAGTAGCTGTCATGGACAGGCTCGCTGTCAAGCGAGTAAGACATCCCGTCCTGTGGTAGAGCGGAGATTATACTCGGAATGGGAGCGACGACGGCGCCTTCCGAGCCCGCGCAACTTTTTGGACCTAGGTGGCAGTGGTTTGCATGCTCGGCGGCCGCCGCGTCGTGATTTGCGTGATGATTCGACGCCGCCTGTCCGGACGTGTCGTCGGCGGCCGCCGGGTTACCGAGGTAGAGGACCTGGGGCAGGACGGCCAACAGCAGCACGAATATACTGCCGAGCCTGATCGCCCAACGCCTGCGCCGGGAAGATAACCGGAGCATGGTTAACCCATGCTAACGCTGTTGTGGCCCAAGCAGCAATCGCGGCCTAACTCGGCTCCCCTTCTTCCCCCTCGAGCCCAGAGTGCACAGACACCGGCTGCGGCGTGGTAGCGCTCTTCGCGCGGATCTGCGCCTCAAGCTCCTGTGCGAGGTCCGGGTTCTCTCGCAGGTAGTCCTTCGCCTGCTCCCGACCCTGGCCCAGCCTTTGGTCGCCGTAAGAATAGAAGGCACCTTGCTTTTTGACGATGCCGTTATCCGCCGCGAGGTCCACGATGTCGCCCTCGCGGCTGATGCCGATCCATGCGCCCGTAAAGATCATGTCAAACTCCGCTGTCCGGAAGGGAGGCGCCACTTTATTCTTCACGATTTTCGCCTTCACCCGGCTCCCAATTACGGTCCCGGCCTGCTTCAAGCTCTCAACGCGCCGTAGATCGATCCGCACCGAGCTATAGAACTTGAGAGCCCGGCCGCCGGGTGTGGTCTCTGGATTGCCGAAGATGATGCCGATCTTTTCCCGAAGCTGATTGATGAAGATGACCGCCGTCCGTGACCGCGAGATCGCCGCCGTGAGCTTACGCAGAGCCTGCGACATGAGACGCGCCTGGAGCCCGGGCAACGAGTCGCCCATGTCGCCTTCGATCTCGGCCCGCGGCACGAGCGCAGCAACGGAGTCCACGATGATGACGTCGACCGCGTTCGATCTCACGAGCGCCTCGCATATCTCAAGCGCTTGCTCGCCCGTGTCCGGCTGGGAGATGAGGAGGTCTTCGATGTTGATTCCAATTGCTCCGGCGAAGGTCGGGTCGAGCGCGTGCTCAACGTCGATGTATGCCGACAGTCCACCTGCTCGCTGCGCCTGCGCGATTACGTGCATCGCCACCGTAGACTTGCCGGCCATCTCCGGCCCGAAGATCTCGGTGATCCTGCCTCGCGGAATGCCGCCTCCCAACGCCACATCAAGCGCCAGGGAACCCGTTGGTATCGTCTCGACCGTCATCTTCGCGGAGGCTTCCCCCAATCGCATAATGGAGCCTCTGCCGAACTGCTTCTCGATCTGGCCGATCGCGAGGTCGAGTGCGCGCAGGCGCTCGTCTCCCTCGCTCGCGTTGGTCTGGCTCATTGTCGCCGTCCCATTGTTTCGCCCCATGGTTCGCTCCTTTGTGACTCGCTGTAAATCGACGGCATCGTAGCATCGGGGTTTGTCACGCCACAATGGGCAAATGGCACTGATGAGAACAAATAAGCTAATCTTGGCATCACGCTCAATTACCGAGTCTAAAGGACGCTTGAATTACCAGCCCAAGTACGAATATAGCGATCATTGGGGAGAAGTCGAACATTCCCACGCGTGGAAGAATCTGGCGGATCGGAGCGAGGATGGGCTCCGTGATCTCGTGGATGATGTTGTGGAGCGGATTGTTCGGATTGTAGCCGATCCACGACAAGATAACCCTGGCAAACATCGCTATTAGGAGAGCAATCGCGAGAATGCGCACAAAAAGCGCAAGTGCTTCTATTTCTGGCCTCCTAGAGTTTTCGCCTTATCGTAGGTGGCTTCGACTGCGTTCAGAAACGCGGCGCGCAGACCCGCTTCCTCCAGCTCCCTCAGCCCCTCGGTCGTCGTCCCTCCCGGCGATGTCACCTGGTTGCGTAGTTCTGCCGGATGCTTTCCTGTCTCCAGCGCGTAGCGCGCTGAGCCGAGGACCGTCTGAAGCACCATCTGTACGGCCATCTCGCGACGCAGGCCGATGTGGACAGCTGCATCAATGAGGGCTTCGATGACCAGAAAGACGTAAGCGGGCCCGCTTGAGCTGACGGCGGTCGCCATATCGATGTACTTCTCGTCGGTGACGTATAGCTCCCGGCCGAGGACGGAGAGGATGCTGCGCACCGCTTCTCGCGTCGAGTCGGGCACCGCCTCGGTTGCCGTCCAGACCGTCATCCCTTCGCCGATTTGCGCCGGCGTGTTTGGAATCGCGCGCACTATGGCGTCATGCTTGAGCGCTGACCGGATCGTTTCGATCGTGACACCGGCCATGATCGACATAACAGTCTGTTTGCCGTTGAGGGTCGAGTTGAGCGAGCGGCCGGCCGCCGGGAACTCCTGAGGTTTGACGGCGAGCATGACGATGTCGCTCTCCGACGAAACCGCGTTAGCCTCTTCGCCGACGCTCACGCCATATGTTTTCGCGAGGTGGTCCCGGCGCGCCGGTGAGATATCGCAGGCGGCAATATCGGCGGGTGCGACGACGCCTTTATCGAGGACCCCGGCGATGATCGCCTCGCCCATGGTTCCGCCGCCGATGAAAGCGAGCTTCATCTAACGGCGTTCCCCAAAAATCGCTCGCCCAATTCGCAGATGCGTGGCGCCTTCTTCAACCGCGACCTCGAAGTCGTCGCTCATCCCCATCGATAGCTCTTGCAGTCCCAACCGCTCTGCCGCCTCTCGCAGGCGCCGAAAATGTGGTCGCATATTCTCAGCGTTTGCCGTCTGCGTCGCGACCGTCATTAGGCCTCGCACATCGAGAACGGGGAGCTGGGCGATCGCAGCATACTGACGAGGCAATTCATCCGGGGTGAAACCGTACTTGCTCGGCTCTTCGGATACGTTCACTTCGAGAAGAATGGGTCGGCGCGCCGAGCTGCGCTTCGAAATGGCCTCCGCCAGGTGGAACGAGTCCACAGAATGGATTATAGCAAAGAGGCCCATAGCGAGCTTGACCTTGTTCGTCTGCAAATGGCCCACCATATGCCAGGTGACGAGCCGATCGATATCATCGAGCGCGCGCTGCTTGGCCTCTGCTTCCTGCACTCGGTTCTCGCCCAAATGGCGCACGCCTGCGTCGACCGCCTCGCGGATGGCCTTGGGCGCGACCCCCTTCGTCACCGCGACCAGCGTGACCTCCTCGGGCGCCCGCCCGCTCCGTTCGCATGCCGACGCGATTCGCCGGCGCACATCTTCGACGCGGCCGGCGATGCTCACGGCGTACACGCCCGAAGTATACTTGGCCTTACCGTGAAGCAGATGGACCGCCGGCTTCTCATTCTCACGCGGCTGCGCGAAGAGACCGCGTTTCGGGCGGCGGATCTCGCCGAGGAGTGCGAATGCTCGGTTCGCACCGTCTACCGCGACATCGATGCGCTTTGCCAGGCCGGCGTACCGGTTGCCGCCATGCCCGGCGAGGGCTACCGGCTGGCTCCGGGGTACCACCTGCCGCCGATTGCATTCACGGTCGAGGAGGCTGTCCAACTCCTGCTAGGGAGCGATCTTGCACATGGCCTGGGCACTGCCGAGCAGCGAGAGGCGGCGCGCTCGGCGGCCGCGAAGGTCGAGGCTGCGCTCCGGCCCGACACGCGTGCCGAGACCGACCGCCTGCGACAACGCATCCGCGTTTCGGACTGGTTGCGGCGCGAACCGACGCCATGGCTGGCAATGCTGCAGCAGGCCGTCGCGCATGACCAGGTGCTCTGGCTGCAATATCACTCCTTCAGTTCGGACGAGCTCACGGAGCGCAAAGTCGAGCCCTACTCCCTTATCTTCTACGGCGACGACTGGCATGTCGTGGGCTACTGCCGCCTGCGAGAAGGGATGCGGGACTTCCGCGCGAGCCGGATCCGCGACGCGCAACTGCTCCCCGAACGCTTTCAGCGCATGGCGGGAATGCTCCTTGCGGAAGACCGCATCCGCTCCAGTCCGGAAGAGGTGCGCGTCTGGGTTGAACGGGCGGCAGTGCCATGGGCTCGCGAGACGCCGGCCTTCGGCTTCGACCGAGAAGAAGCGGCCGAAGGAGGCGCGGTCTTCATCTACCGCGCATGGGACCTCCGGAGGCTGCTTCCCTGGGTGCTCAGCTGGGGCGCGTCAGCCCGCGTGCTGTCTCCAGCACACGTCGCGGACCGAGTGCATCGAGAGGCGGCGGCTCTCGCCCAACGCTACGCTGACGCCTAGATCACGAATTTCGAAAACCCGCTGACACTCCTGACAACATACTGTCAAACGCCTTCCGTATCCTCAGGCCATCCAGCAGTTCAAGGAGGCAAATATGAAGGTGCACACGTTTCTGGTCAACCTCACGAGCGAGGAACCGGAGCGCATGAAGGCGTTTTACGGCCAGACAATCGGGCTGGAGAAGAACCCGGACATGGGCGATGACGCCTTCCACGCCGCCGGCGCCGTCATCGCCATCGACGGCCATAGCGAGACGAAGGGCTCGGCCAAGGAGCCGCAGCGCGTGCTGATCGACTTCTTTGTCGACGACCTTAAGGCCGAGCAGTCGCGTCTCGAGGGCAAAGGCGTGAAGTTCCTAAGGACGGCCGGTAAGGAATGGTGGGGCGGGATCATCTCCACCTTCCAGGATCCCGACGGCAACTACTGCCAGCTCATCGAGTACAAGCCGGAGGCGTAGGATGGAGGTTCGCTTCGTAGCTGGAGTCACACCCATCGTCGAAAGTGCCGAGAAGGCTCGGGAGTTCTACGGAAGGGAGCTAGGCCTTCCAGTGCGGGCGGAGGAAGGTGACTACTCCGTCGCTGATCTTGAAGGCGTCAAGCACTTCGGGCTATGGACCCTGAAGGACGCCTCGAGAAGCACTTTCGGCGTCGAGGAGTGGCCAGACGGCCTTCCGCGACCGCAGGTGACGATCGAGTTCGAGGTGGATGACGTGCGGGCGGCAGTAGCAGAACTGAAATCGCGCGGTGTCGACGTATTGCAAGGTGCGAAGGTCGAACCTTGGGGACAGACCACTGCCCGGCTGCTCAGCCCGGAGGGCATCCTGTTGGGAGTGACGTACACTCCCTGGCTCCGAGAAGGACGGTCTGCACAATGACCGCGACTACTCATGTGACCGGCCTCGATGTCCTCCGCGCCGCCGCCGACGGGCTCGTCGAAACGCCGCCGGCGGCTGCGCTGCTCGGCTGGAGGGCGCTCGACCTTGAGCCCGGCCACGTCCGCGTTCAATACACGGCTCGACCGGAGTTCTGTAACCCGCACGGCGCCATCCAGGGCGGCTTTTTGGCGGCGATGCTCGACGACGCGATGGGCCCGGCGCTGTTCACCACGCTTCCAGCGGATCAATTCGCCCCGACGGTCGAGATGAAGGTGAACTTTGTCCGTCCGGCGAGGCCCGGCCCGATCATCGCGGAGGGCAGCGTCGTTCACAAGACGAACTCCATCGCCTTTCTTGACGGCAAGCTTACGACCGTCGACGGGGACCTTATCGCCACGGCCATGGCGACGGCTCGCATCTTTGCCGCAGCCAAGAACGGCCATGGACATTCGGGATAGGGTCGCGCTCGTCACGGGCGCTGGTTACGGCATCGGCCGCGGCATCGCGCTTCGGCTCGCTGCCGCCGGCGCACACGTCGTCGTCAACGACGTGCACGAAGAGCATGGCCGCGAGACGGTGGGCATGATCGAGTCGGCGGGGGGCAAAGCGGCATTCGTTCACGCCGATGTCACCCTCGACGGCGCGATCCAGCGGGCGATCACCGTCGCTGAGGGGACGTTCGGCGGCCTCGACATCCTTGTTAACAACGCTGGCACCTATTATGACCCTCCCTTCTACCCAGTGGCGGAGGCGAGGGACTGGCGGCGCATCCTGGAGGTCTTCCTGACCGCCTACATGGATGTCATGCAGCGAGCGATAGAGGCCATGAAGAGGCGAGGCGGCGGAGCCGTCGTCAATATCGCCTCCTCTGCCGGAGTGGGTTTCAAGGCCGACAACGACTGGCCCGACTACGCTGCCGCAAAGGCCGCTGTCATGCGGCTGACGGCCACGCTGGCGCCGCTCAAGGAACGGATGAACATCCGCGTCAACTGCATCTGTCCCGCCTGGGTCGCGACCGAGAACGTGCGCGCCTACCTCTCGACCTGGAGCGAGGAGCGAAAGCAGCAGCAAGATGTTCCGGCCGGCGGGCCGGACGCAATGCTTCAGCCAACCGACATCGGCGACGCAGTCGTGCAATTTGTTCGCGACGAGTCTCGCTGTGGCCGGATTTTGCTGTACTACGAGCCGGGCAAGAAGCGGTTGATCCCAACAGACCTCGACCTCTTCGAGCTGGGTGAGGAGGCTTAGTGCTGGTCCCTTGGGGCGAGTTCGCGGACGCTGCGCCCGGCCTCGCCGAACGCGGCGCGCGGCTGTTCGGCGTGGGCGTGGCCTACATCGCCACGACTGCGAAGGACAGCTCACCCCGCGTGCATCCATTCACGCCTTTGATCGGCGGCGGACGCCTCCTCGCCTTCATCGGAGAGCGCACAGTGAAGTATGACAATCTCCTCCGCGACCCCCGCTGCGCCATCCACGCTATGATCGGCAACGACGACGAGGAGTTCATGATCATCGGCCGCGCGGTGGTCTCCGACAACTGGGCGACGAATATGCTGGCAGCGGTCGAGGCGCGCAAGATCAATATGACCAGCCGCAATCACGTACCCTTCGAGTTCATGATCCAGCGCGTCCATTGGGCCGTGTGGAAAGGCCTTGGCACGCCCGACATCCGCAGGCGAGCAGAGCGCTGGCAGGCGCTGGGCTAGAGTGGTGCCCGACCGGCTGGAGCCCGCTGCCATCGGCTTTTCCTCGCATTCGGGCTGGGCGGCGGCTGTCTGTGTGGGCGGCCCGTTGAGCGCTCCTTGCGTCATCGAGCGCTCGCGACTCCTGCTCACCACGTGGCCGCTCCCGCGTGAGCCATATCACGATGCCAAGCGCGGCGGCCCAGACGAGGCTGTGGAGATAGTCGCTGCTGCCGCTGAGGAGGCTCGGGTACTGGCGGCGGAAGCGGTAACCGGGTTTGCTGCCTTGGCCGGAGCGCACGGGTACGAACTAGTCGCAAGTGGACAGGTGCTGGGCGGCGGCAAGCCAGGCGCCTCGCTGTCCCAGTCTCTGTCTACACACGCGGCGATGCATGGCGCCGAGGGATGGCTGTTTCGCGAGGCGCTGATCGAGGCAAGTCAGAGCAGTGGTCTTCGAGCGGTCGGGGTGATTGAGAGAGAGCTGCCGGCCCGCGCTGCGGCGGCGTTGGGGACCTCGGAGGGCGAAGTGGGCGCGCTCGTGCAGCTGCTGGGGCGAGACTGCGGTCCTCCGTGGGGGCGAGACCAGAAGGTGGCAACGATGGCGGCTCTCATCGCGCTAGGTTCTGCGTCGTCCCGAGCGCCCGCTTAGTTGCCGCTGGCGGCTCGCGCGCCGACAATGGCGCGAGATGGTCGTCTCGATCCTCCGCCGCAAGAGCCGCCTGACTGACCGCGCGCGCTGGCGGTCTCAGCTCGACGGCGTTCTGCCGAAGATCACCGGCATTCTCGAGAAGTCGTCGGGATTTGTGTCAGTCGAGTACGCCTGGGATGTGAACGAGGAAGGTGCGTTCGCCCAGATCACGACGTGGCGGACCGAGGATGACTGCAAGCGCTACGTGCGAGAAGGCGCGGCCGCAACTATTGCGACGATCGAGGAAGCGGCGGTCCCCACGGCGCCACACCCGGACGGCAGGTGGGTGCGGCAAACGTACGAAGTCGCCGAACCGTAGGGCGATTGCATTGCCGCCGGACGAGGGTGACTTTCTTTGCGCTGACTGGGTCTGGGACGCGGCGCTGCGCGAACTCCGCAATTACCCCAGGAAGGGTAAGAAGCATGCCGACGAGCCGCAGGCTGTCGAGCGGCTCAAGCCTGTCCGCTCCGTCACCTGGCACCGCTGGTCGCAGGCGCCGATGCAGACCGCGACCGGCCACGTCTTGCCGCCGAGCCTCTCGCGGGTCGTTGTCGCGTACGAGGGCGGCGGCGACCTCACGATCAACGAATACGACCGCGGCTGCGCGGAGAAGCTGGCGAGCGCGATCGCGCAACCCTATGATCTAGCTGTAATTGAGGAAGGTGCGCCCGGCGGCCGTCACGGCGGCAATCTGCCCTCGCGCGACCAGATGGGGCGGCTGGTGAATGAAGCCGGGCGCGAACAGGTGATCCTCGATGAGGTAGGCGGCGAGATCACGGTCACGAAGCGGGGGCGTCTTTGGGGCAAGAAGCGCCGCACGATGCGTACGAACGAAGTGCGCCGTCTAGAGCTGGGCTACGGAGTGACCGGCCCGATCGAGACCTTCACTGTGTGGGCAGTGGTTGGGCCGGAGGAGGAGAAGATATCGCTGACCTCGTACTCGGGGTACGAAGGGTGGGCGGAGCCGGAGGAGTGGCGGGAGTTCGTTCGGGAGCTCGGGCGGTCTTTGGGCGTGGAGGGGCGAGTGTAGAGACGCGCCTTCGGGGCGTCTCTACGGCGCTGCGTTATCGCGAAAAGCCCGCGAGGCGCTCGAGGCGGTCGATCTTGACGGTCGCAGGGTCGAACAGCGATCCAAAGTACGAGGAGAACGTGGCCATGTGCTCGGTGCCGCGATGCGCCGCCGTAGCGTCGTCGTCCGCGTAGATCTCGTAGACCGTAATCTCGGACGGGTCCTTGCGGTTCCGGTGGAAGATGTAAGTCAGCGCACCCGGCTCGGTGGACTCGACGGAAGCAGCCTGCTTCTGCATCGCCTCTTCGGCCTCGGCTTCTTTGCCGGCAATAATGTTGAACCGGGCGAGAATCGTGTTCATCTTGCCTCCTAAACTGCGCTAATCTAGGATTTCGTTTCGTCGTTTTTTGGGTTTGACTTCCGGATTATTCTGGTCTCTTATTTCTAGAGAGAGCTTTCCTTGTTATCCAAGGGGTCGATTTTAGTCCAGTTGGTCTCGCCGGGCGGGCGGATCGAGAGGTGGGCGAATTCGCTGTCCGGCGCGGCGCCGTGCCAATGCATCTCGCCCGCCGGCACATGGACGATATCGCCCGGGCCAACCTCGTTCCGCTCGCTCTCGGTGGCGAGGATGCCGCGGCCCTCGATGCAGTGCAGGACCTGGGGCACCTCGTGCGAGTGCAAGTAGGTGCGCGCGCCCGCGCTGAAGCGAACGACGATGATCTCGATACCCTCGGTGCCCGGGATGATAGGCTGCACTCTTACCTCGCCGACGAAGAACTGCTCGCCGGCGGGGACGGCGGCGTCTGGGGCGACGCGATGGACTTTCATGCGGTTTCAGAGCTCAAAGCGCGTGCCGACACTGTTCTGGATAAAGGCGTTTGGGAAGCGGGCGGCTAGGGCGTGAACTGCCTTCCATCCTGTGCAGTGTGCAGGAACGATCACCTGAGGGTCTAGCTCGGCGAGGGCGTTGCAGACAAGCGGAATGATGGGCTCGAAGAGCGGTCCGTTGAGGTGGAAGCCACCGATCACCGTATAGATACGCTCGACGCCGGTGAGTTTGCGAGCATACCGAATGATGTTAACGATCCCGGCGTGTCCGCAGCCGGTAAGGACGACCAGGCCTTTGTCGCGAACGTTCAGGATGGCGGCCTGATCGTCGAGGATCAGGGGGTCGGGTTGCCAATCGCCGTTGCGCTTCGCCTGGTGGATTGGAAAGCCTTTCTCAAAGTCGGTAGTCCGGTCTACCTCCCCCGTTATCAGAAGTGAACCGTCGAGGAGGAACGAGGGCTGCTTCTCCTCGATGATCTCGAAGCCGGCGCCTTTGATTGCTGACTTGCTGGGCGTTGGCAACTCGAACGGCTGCCGGCCAGGAAGGACGAGTCGCCGCCGGCTCCAGGCCTCAGGGTGGAGGAACACTGGCACGCTCAAGCGGCCAAGCGTGCGCACGAGTCCGTCCATGCCGGTCGTGTGGTCAAAATG
>WNFX01000888.1_pt1 | contig 30121 bp, 17 predicted proteins | sample 5400111 | NCBI WGS metagenome assembly WNFX01 (sample SAMN13153363, study PRJNA577476) | soil metagenome | isolation source: 40 cm soil or saprolite under grassland replicate 1 | place: USA:California | collected 2016-06-15 | reverse complement strand
TATTTTTATCGCCAGGATTCTCAATGTTCGATAGAACTTGTTATTATCCTCCACAATATGCTACACTTCTCCATACAGCCAGTCAATGGGGACTATGCATTTTCCTCTTATGTAGTGCGCAACGAAGAGCGCACCTGAAGGGATTAATATGGTGATTACTCACAAAACACCAGTGGATACGCCCAACTCTTCCGTTCACTCGATTCTTTCACTTCAAGAGCAGCACAGTACAGTTAGACAACTTCGTAAAGACTTACTCCTTCGCTACCAACCAATTCTGCGGCACAGCGCGGGTCCAATCAGAGTGATGGCTCGCATGGTTGCTGAATTGGAAAAGCAATGCCGCGAACTCAATATTGCTGAAGAAGTGATACAAGCTGAATTAGTGAATCGCACAATTGGAGATGTCAACCTGCGCAAGATCACTGAATGTGAGGGTGAGCCGGGAGGATCTGGAGACCACCGGCTTCTTGCAGATGAGTTAGGTGTAGCGTTACCCGGTGAACAATTGTGTGGATATGTAGCCAGCGGTGAAACCTATCTCTGGCTGCGTGACCAGATGCAGCAATGCGAAAGAGAACTACTCCATCAAGGCATTGACTTGCGCATATACGATCTTCAAGGCATTGGCAATACGGTGTTACGTAACTGGCTCGCCGAAGAAATGCAAAGATGGGGTCTACCTATCAACGTAGAGCAAGTCTACCTTGCGTTAGGCGCCATGGACAGCATCGATAAGGTCTTGCGAGGTCTGATTCAAATCTATCGGGAGCAAAACGACACAGATACTGCTATCTTGTTTCCCGCCCCTGGCTTTAATGTTCCAGAGTGGCAGGCAAAAACATTCGGTTATCGGCTATATAAATTTCCCACACGAGCAGAGGATCATTTCAAACTTACAGTAACCCAACTCGAAGACATCCTGCAACAAGCTCTTGATATTCGTATCATCTATCTGACGGTCACGAATAATCCCACTGCTTTTGCTTACTCAGCAGATGAACTCGCCAGACTTTACGCTGTCCTACGAAAATATTGGGAATCAGGCCGTAAAATACATATTCTTGCTGATCTGGCATATATCGGCACAGCTAATCGAGATGAGGATCAGGCACGCATAATGACTTTTGCTGCTACAGATGTTTTACAGAATACAATCTTTATTAGCACATTCTCAAAATCGCATACATTGACAGGTGAACGTTTTGGCTGGGTAACGATAGGCGATCCCAAACTTGCTGCTACTCTCATGCCATGTTGGTCAAACACAATGGCTTCGCTACCAGCAGAATGGCAATTACGCTTCATGGCATATGTCCGCCTTTTTCAGGCACGTCCCTGGATAGTCGAAAAGCTGCGAGCCTTGTATAAGCTACGACGTAATCGTCTTATCGCACAACTACAAAAAATTGACGATGAACAGCATTTGTTTGCACAAATTCACCTTGGTGACGATGCAACCGTTTACAATTGGAGTCAGCTACAGCCTGGAGAAGACGCATTTTCGCTGTTTGAGAAAACGGGTATCGCAGGTGTACCCGGTTCAGGTTTTGGTTATAGCAATGATTACATTCGGTTATCAATCGGCGTTATTCCGGTTCCTGGATAAGCTTTGCAAATCACATCTTCATCACAAGATCCTGCGCTCATCTTTGATTGAGATACATATGTGATATGCAGCCTTGATGATCAATGTAAATAGATGATACTCTGTTAAAGGTGGATAGAAAAATCAAATGCTTACATCAAAATAATGTTTCACGTGAAACATTAAAATTTCCACCTTGATATTAGCTCTCCAACTTTGCTAGAGCCTGTTATTTTGCAACGACACCAAAGGAGACCACGCACACAATGACTACACGCATAGGTATCAATGGCTTTGGACGTATTGGACGTCAATCATTGAGGGCGATACTTGAACGCTATCCACGTGAACTGGAAGTAATAGCCGTTAACGACATCACTGACACCAAAACAAATGCCCACCTCTTTAAATATGACTCCACGTACGGCCGCTTCCCAGGTGAAGTCGAAGCAACTGCTGATTCACTGATTGTGAATGGCCACACTGTCAAAGTATTTTCACAACGTGACCCGGCGCAGATTCCCTGGGCTGATCTGGGTATAGAGATTGTTATCGAGTCCACGGGCCTTTTTACTGATGCTGCGAAAGCGGCGGCACATCTGCAGGGCGGTGCAAAAAAAGTCATCATTTCCGCCCCTGCTAAAGGAGAAGATCTGACAATGGTGCTAGGAGTCAATGAAAATATGTACGACCCTGCCAGGCACAACATCATTTCCAATGCTTCCTGCACCACCAATTGTCTCGCTCCTGCCGCCAAGGTCATCAACGATACCTTTGGTATTGAAAAGGGTCTGATGAATACCATACATTCCTATACCAATGACCAGCGTATTCTGGATCAGGTTCACAAAGACCTGCGTCGCGCTCGTTCTGCTGGCGCTAACATTATTCCCACTACCACGGGAGCTGCCCGCGCTCTGGCACTGGTTATTCCTGAACTGAAAGGGCGCTTCGATGGTATGTCCCTGCGGGTGCCTACTATAACCGTCTCGGTCGTCGATTTCGTAGCAACTGTGCGCAAAGAGACTTCCAAAGAAACTGTTAACGATGCCTTTAAACAGGCTGCGGCTGGCTCTCTCAAGGGTATTCTCGATTATACTGATGAGCCGCTTGTTTCAATGGATTTCCGTGGCGATCCTCATTCCTCGATCATTGATGGGCTTTCGACAATGGTTGTCGGTGGCAACATGGTCAAGGTTATTGCATGGTACGATAACGAGTGGGGCTACTCTTGTCGTATTGCTGATCTCACATATTTCATTGCTCAAAAAGGCTGGTAAGGGTCAGGGATTGTCCTTCCTGGACGATCCCTTTTATTAGGAAGTAGCTCATGAATAAGAAGACGATTCGCGATATTGATCTCGCTGGTAAGCGAGTTTTGGTACGTGTTGATTTCAATGTGCCGTTAGACTCTCAGCAGCACATCACCGATGATACACGTATTCGGGCAGCTCTTCCAACCATCCGCTATGTACTCGATCAAGGTGCATCAGTTATTTTGATGTCGCACCTTGGTAGGCCGGATGGGAAAGTCGTTAATACCCTGAGCCTGGCGCCGGTAGCACGACACTTGAGTGAGTTGTTAGGTAGACCCGTTGAAATGGCTAAAGACTGTATAGGGCCTGAGATCGAAGCTCTGGCAAAATCGCTGCAGCCAGGTCAGGTGTTACTATTAGAGAACCTGCGCTTCCATAAAGAAGAGGAGAAGAATAATCCGGATTTTGCCAGGCAACTCGCCATGCTTGGTGAAATGTATGTCAATGATGCTTTTGGGACAGCACATCGCGCCCATGCTTCGACTGAAGGAGTAACCCATTACTTACCTGGAGTTGCCGGTTTTTTGATGGAGAAGGAAATTAACTTTCTGGGGTTAGCACTTGAACATCCCCAGAGGCCTTTTGTAGCGATTGTGGGGGGGGCCAAAGTCTCTGACAAAATTGTTGTATTGGATCGCCTCATCAGCATGGTCGATGCGTTGCTTATCGGTGGAGGCATGGCAAACACGTTTCTCAAAGCCCAGGGTCTTGAGATTGGCGATTCGCTATTTGAAGAGAGCAAACTGGATGCTGCCCGGGAGCTAATCGCCAGGGCGCGTCAACGAAAATTAAAGTTCCTGCTACCGACCGATGTCGTGATTGCGGACGCTTTCGCCGCTGATGCGAACTACAAAGTTGTTCCTCAGAACCAGGTTCCCGATGGCTGGCGTATTATGGATATAGGTCCAAAGGCTGTTGAGGCTTTCAATCATGTTCTGGCAGATGCACAAACTATTATATGGAACGGCACGCTTGGGGTTGCAGAGATGCCTGCTTTTGCAAAAGGCACTAACGCCATTATAGAGATACTGGCCAATCGCACTCGCGCTGGCGCAACTACGATTATAGGTGGAGGAGACTCAGCGGCAGCAGTAGAAGAAGCTGGTGCAGCAGAGAAGATGACGCACGTCTCAACCGGTGGAGGCGCTTCACTCGAATTCCTCGAGGGAAGAGTGCTTCCAGGTGTGGCAGCTTTACAGGACAAGTAACCGTCAAGAACCCAATCCCATTCCATGAGATAGGCTTGCATAAGCCTCGCTTGACTAGTCTCAGTACGCATGCGTACTCCGTTTTGCAGGTCAAGATACCTATAGGTGCTTGCTCTAGCCTGTAGCTCTATCCTTTGTGATTAAACAGTTCTGGTGGGTCGGAACAGTGTTACAAAGTGAACAAGCTTGCAAAACATTGACGAAGAGCACCTTACTCCTAACTGGAGGTAAACGCCATGTTCGTTTACATACTGAATTGTCACGGGCAACCGTTAATGCCTTGTCAACCGCGCAAAGCACGATTGCTGCTCAAAGAGGGCAAAGCCAAAGTAGTCAAGATGGTCCCCTTTACCCTGCAATTGCTCTATGGCAGTAGTGGGTATAAGCAAGAGGTTTCACTTGGGATAGATGCAGGCACACAGCATATCGGCGTTTCAGCTATGACTGAAAGCGGCGTGCTCTTGGAGGCTGAAGTGCAACCAAGAACGGATATACAAGCATTGCTTGCCACCCGCAGCCAGTTCCGTCGTGCAAGACGTAGCCGAAAGACGCGCTATCGCACGTGTCGTTTTCGCAATAGAAAGAAACGATCAGGCTGGCTAGCCCCTTCTGTTCAACACAAAGTGCAAGCCCATCTTAAAACGATCCGATGGGTGCATAGCATCTTGCCAGTTCACCACACCACTATCGAAGTGGCACAGTTCGACATCCAGAAGATACGGAACCCTGAGATCAGGGGGAGGGAGTACCAGGAAGGACCACAGTTAGGGTTCTGGAATGTGCGTGAGTATGTGATGTTTCGCGATGCCCACCGATGCAAATGGTGTCACGGGAAATCGAAAGATCCCATCTTGAATGTGCATCATCTCGAATCGAGGAAGACCGGCGGGGATAGTCCAGAGAATCTCATCACACTTTGTGAAACCTGCCATGATCTCATCCACCGAACCCATCAAGAACAGAAGCTTGAGCGCAAGTCTAGAAGCTTTCGGGATGCAACCCACATGGGGATCATCCGGTGGAACATCTATGAGCAGACGCGCGCTGTGTTTCCTAATGTCCACTTGACGTACGGATACATCACGAAACATACGCGCATTACACACGAGTTAGAGAAGTCGCACATCGTTGATGCCCGGTGTATCAGCGCTCATCCACAAGCTGCCTCTGATAACACCTGGTATGCTCTCAAGTTTGTTCGCAGAAACAATCGACAACTCCACAAAGCCACGATCAGGAAAGGCGGAAAAAGGCAGCGCAACACGGCTCCCAAGGTTGTACATGGGTTTTGCTTGTTTGATTGTGTAAGGTATCAAGATACGATCTGCTATGTGTTTGGCAGAAGAAGTTCTGGCTACTTTGATTTGCGCACCCTCGATGGAACGAAGATCCATGCGAGTGCTCATTACACACATCTTAAGAGCGTCCAGAAGGCTTCGGTTTCATTAATAGAAAGGAGAAGCGGCATTTCCTCCCTCAGCCTGAAGGCTTGAGGGTTTCCATGCCGCAGTTTTGATGACTACATCAAATCGTACTGCTATCATTGCAGGAAACTGGAAGATGAACTATGGCTCAATGGAAGCATCGAGTTTTGCTTCAAAGATCGTGCCTGAATTGGGATTGCTCATGCATCAGTATCGCAACATCTTGACCATCCTCTGCCCACCAGCTATATCGCTGGCTGCCGTCCGCGAGGTGATGGACGGGCATCCATTTCCACATCTCGAGCTAGGTGCGCAGAATATGTACTTTGAGGAAAAGGGAGCTTATACTGGCGAGATCTCTCCGGCGATGGTACAAGAACTATGCACTACCGTCATTCTCGGTCACTCTGAGCGGCGCACCTACTTTGGTGAAACCGATGAAATGGTGAATAAGAAGGCCATTGCTGCTCTTACTCATAGACTGAGACCCATCGTCTGCATCGGCGAACACCTGGAGCAATACGAGGCCGGCAAGACCGAGGAGGTGATTCGCTTTCAGGTGCTACATAGCCTGACAAACTTTCCAGCGACTTATGCTAAAGAGGTTGTAATCGCCTACGAACCCATCTGGGCGATTGGTACCGGGAAAGCGGCAACAGCCGAGGGTGCAGGTACCGTCATTCATCTTATACGCCAACTCTATGGTGAGATCTACGGTAGCGAGACGGCATCGGCTTTACGCATTCTCTACGGTGGCAGTGTTACCTCAGCAAATATAAGTGAATTTATGGCCCACGTGGATATAGATGGAGCGCTTGTTGGGGGAGCTAGCATCAAGCCCGATTTTGTTGAGATTGTGCGTAAGACAATTGAGATGATACATCAGTAGCTATGTAACATTTCAAGTGTCATGATTTTGGCATGACACTTGAAATGTTACATACATATGTAAGCTCAAAATGTAACGGTGCAGATGATACATCAACCTGGCACAATTTGAGGGCTATTTGCACTTAATGCTCTCCAATGCGTTTGACTTCAACCTGGCCATTTCTCACACGCACTTCATAGCGAGGGGCTTTGGCCGTCGCTGGTCCGGTGAGCACCCGGCCATCGCGCATACAGAAACGAGAGCCATGCCATGGGCATTGCACAACCTCACCTTCTAAAGTTCCCTCATCTAAGGGGCCACCGGCATGGGAACAAGTAGCCGAGATTGCGTAAAATTGTAAGCCCTGGCGTACCAGGACAACAGGCACATCAGAAGCCATTACACGATAGAGCTTGTTTTCCTCGACGCTTTCCAGCGGAAGGACTGCCTCAAAATCATCGCTCCCAGACTCCCAGGCAGTATGATTGACATTTGTTCCTTTCGTGAAGACCATCTCGCCTCCGAGATAGGCAGCGTAGAGTACAGCAATTAACCCGATAAAGCCAATGATTGCAGCAATGATGCTGTCTCCTGAAACCTGCGTAAGCCGCAATATTAATGAAATGATATAGAGGATTAACGCCGTGGTGTTAAAGATTGCATGATTGAGACCAACCCTGCGTTCAGAACCATAGGTATCGCTCCAGTCAGTAAGGCCTGTTACTGCAGCGCCAAGCGCTCCAAGGATCCCCAGTGCAACACCTACTTCTGCTCCACGAGCTGCCCAGGCAAAGGAAGTAGGTGAGATGAGCCAGATAATATCAAAGATTGCAGCAATAACCCACGCACCTATTGGTACATCAGTTATCGCTGGGTGCAAGGGATGTCCGATCCATGTGCCATTCAAAAAAGTTCTGAAGCGCCTGGGAGGCTTGTGGTTAGAACCAATTACTACCTGAATTAGATGCTGCAAATTGTCGCTAAAGCGTTCCGCGAAAGGCTGAGGTGAGCCTGACGATTCAGAAGGAGTAGAGGTTTCGGTTACGGGATCGCTGGTAGACATATTTCATTCTCCCTTCAAACAATTGAGAGCTATAATACCCTCATGTTCTTTGACTCGAATTAAGCCCGGGTCCATGATTTATCCTGTAAGGATATCCTTGCAGGTGAAACGTACTTGATAATTCTATAACATATCTTTTCCACAAAGTCAATAATTTACTTGATTTACTTGACAAAGCAAGAGCTTTTCAGTACACTGATAATAATACTGGAGGTAAGACATGTCGCTATCTAATTGGAACCAAAGATTCTTTACAAGCACACGTGGTCAAATTATTACCTTGTTGCGCAGGTCCGCTCGTACCGTGGATGAGTTGGCACAGATCCTTGACCTGACAGATAATGCAATCCGCGCACATCTTGCAACTCTAGAACGTGATGGATTCGTGAAACAGCGTGGAGTACGTCGTGGCAGCGGTAAACCATCTTACGTGTATGATCTTACACCTGATGCAGAGTATTTATTTCCGAAATCTTATAGTCAGGTACTTTACCAACTGCTGGGAGTACTCAATGAGAGGATGACATCCGAAGAGCTGGAAGATCTACTTTGTACAGTTGGACGGAGAATTGCAGCTCAGTGGAAAATTCCGTCAGGAGATTTAAGTACCCGTCTTGAGGCTGCTGTCAAGGTACTTAATGAATTAGGCGGGATGGCAGAACTTGAAATAAGGGAGGGAAGCTTCGCTATTCGCGGCTATAGTTGTCCACTTTCTGCAGCCGTGCCGGGACACCCCGAAGTCTGTCGCCTCGCTGAAACTTTGCTCACAGAGATAGTTGATGTGCCAGTCAAAGAGCAATGTGAGCGAAATGCTAAAGTAAAGTGCTGCTTTGTAGTAAAGAAAGTAGCGTCATAACAAGAGAGGGTGCGATGTAATCATCACACCCTCTCTGTGTTAATGTCTACAACACTAATCCAGGTAATCCTTCAGTTTGCGGCTACGACTGGGATGGCGCAGTTTACGCAGAGCCTTGGCCTCAATTTGACGTATGCGTTCGCGGGTAACATGAAACTCTTTGCCGACTTCTTCAAGTGTGCGACTGCGGCCATCATCCAGGCCAAAGCGCAGTTGTAGTACTTTACGCTCGCGGTCAGTCAAGCTATCAAGCACATCCTCCACCTGCTCTTTGAGCAGTTGGTGACTGGCGGCATCGGCAGGAGCAAGCGCCGTGTGATCCTCAATAAAATCGCCCAGGTGGCTATCGTCTTCCTCGCCGATAGGCGTCTCTAGACTTACAGGCTCCTGGCTGACTTTGATGATCTCGCGCACCTTTTCAGGGCTGATCTCCATCTGCTCTGCGATTTCCTCTGACGTGGGTTCACGGCCCAGATCTTGCAAAAGACGACGGCTGATGCGAATCAGGCGGTTGATCGTCTCCACCATATGCACAGGAATTCGAATAGTGCGCGCCTGGTCTGCGATAGCGCGTGTAATCGCCTGACGAATCCACCATGTTGCATATGTACTGAACTTATAGCCCTTCGTGTAATCGAATTTCTCAACCGCACGAATCAGACCAATATTACCTTCCTGGATCAAATCCAGCAGGCTCATACCACGACCAATATACTTCTTCGCCACGCTGACGACCAGACGCAGATTAGCTTCGGTCAAACGACGTTGCGCCTCTTCCCCATCCTCTACAAAGCGATGATCACGCTCTCCTGCTGGCTTGAACTGCTCTATTCTGCCACGTTCCATTCGCCGGGCCAGACGCACTTCTTCCTCAGCAGAAAGCAGAGGGACACGACCGATCTCGCGCAAGTACATACGAACCGGATCATCCAAACTGCTCTCAAGGTCAGCAACTACAATTCCAATACCATCATGGAGGTCCACCCACTTGGCTTGCGCAATTCCCTCAGCATCTACTTCATCTTCAGGTCCAGGCTCCCAACCCACTGGTGGCCCTTTAGTTGGATCCAGAGCGTCCATAGCTTCTTCGTCCTGTAGCTTAAACAGGTCAAATGACTCAGCATCAACAACAGAGGCTACAAAGTTTCCTCCCGTAGTTACATGAGCATCACAACCTATAGTGTCAATATCAAAAACTTCGTCTTTACCGCCCAACATGGACTCATTAAACGATCCAACTACAAACATAGGGTCGCTCAAAGGTTCAGTGTTTACATGTTCTTTTTCTACTAGTTCCAATTCAAGCACTTCTTGCTCCTGATTCACCATTCTTTCGTCCCCCTCAGAAAACAGATGTATGGATAAACGAATAAAAACGATAAACTCTGTTTCCTGATCCTCTTTGTTAATAAAGATGATTCCACAATTCTCCAAGACTGATCCGAATAAGCAAGCATTTAGTAGATATTACCCCTGCAAATGCATTGCTGAGTCAATGGTTCGTAACTGCCGGTGAATATCCAGCAATTGTCTTCGGAACTGTTGCACAGCTGCAACATCTCCAGTTTCCGTAGCACCTCGCTCGAGGTACCGTAGTTCCGTATTCGATTGTAATAAACTTGCACGCTTGAGCCGGGTAGCGCACTGGACTGCGTCATTTACCAGTCCTGCACCCTCTAAGGGAGTCCTCGACTCAACACTCTTCCGCGCTCTTGCTACTGTTTCCAGCAGCGCAGAAGGCACAAACTGCTCAAAGGATTGAAATAAGGGGGAAGCATCACGTTGATAGACTGAGTTGAATATGCGGTACAACTCTCGCGTGTCTGTCCCTGCAAAGTCACCATCGGTAATTATACCACAAACATGTAGACATAACCCAGGATTGTGCAAGAGTAGCCCAATTAGGTAGTCCTCCCATTTTATCCTATTTCTTATATGGTTGTCAAGTCCAAATGTTCGTGACAACTCACGCTGGTTATTTGCCTGGAACCGCTGAATTGCTTCTTCATCCCCAGGTTCAGGTATACTTGAAGATTCGTCCTCTGATACCGATCGCTCTTTCTGTAGGGCTATTTCCTCCGCTGTTTCAGCCCCTTTGGTTGAGCGATGTTGACCCGTGCGATCAGAAAACTCTGCGATGACACCGGCAGGCTTTTGCTTTGCCACTACTCGCTGCAACTCTTCGCGAAGACTTCTTTCGTCTACACCAATTATTTTACTTAGTTTCTGAGTGTAGGTTTCTCGTTTAATACGATCGTTGATCATACCTATCACTGGAAGTAGACGTTTTGCAGCCTCGGTTTTGCCGACTGGTTCTCGTAAATCCAGGTCGGCTATTCTAGTAACAAAGTAGTAATCAATCAATGGAATTGGATGCGCTACCGCATAGGACCAGGCAGTGAAGTCTCTTCGAATCACCTCATCTGGATCTTCGTCAGATGGGAGCTGCATCACATTGATCTCGGCATCTATCCGCTCTTCCAGCCGAATCATTCCACGTGCATTTGTCGGATCTTTAGCTCTTTTTCCCTTTGGGAAAGCAGACAACGGTACCGGTACCAGGGTGCGGTCAAAGGCTTTCAATGCTTCCTGAATACCATGCTCGGTTGCGGCTATGCCCGCCGCATCGGGATCCAGAGCAAGAGTCACTTGCTTTGTAAGTTTTTTAATCTGTCGAATGTGCTTTTCAGTGATAGCACTGCCTATACATGCTACCGTCTGTTTTGTCCCATACTGATGAGCTATAACGGCATCCATATATCCTTCAACAATAATGACTTGTTTTGCAAATTTTATTGCGTCCCGCGCCATATCGAGTGCATACAGGACATTGTTTTTTTCAAACAGAAGTGTTTGAGGTGAGTTCAGGTACTTTGGCTGGCCATCAGCAAGAGCACGTCCTCCAAAGCCAATCACCCGCCCTCGAATATCCCGAATGGGAAAAATTATACGATTTCGAAAGTAGTCGTAGACCCCGCCACTTTGCTCTCTTTCCACCACACTCGCACCTGATCCCGTCCGCACCTTCCCTATCTCACGCGGGCGTGCCAATCCACCATTAACCAATTCATATTCAGTATATCCTTGCCCAAGCAGGTACCGGCTCAAGCTATCCCAGTGTTCAGGTGCATACCCGAGACTAAAGGACATAACCGATTCAGCTGAGATTCCGCGACTCAGTAAGTAGGCTCGCGCTTCTGCTGCATCTCTCGAACGCAACAACATTTGATGGAACCACAGCGCTGATTCTTCATTGAGTTTCCGTAATCGCTCTTTTAGGGCGTTTGCTTCACGTTCCTGTTCAGGGTTAGTGCCACCAAAGTCTTCGATAGTGACACCAGCCTTCTCAGCCAGGTAATGTAAAGCATCCCGAAAATCTAATCCCAGTTGCTTCTCAACGAAGGTAAAGACATCTCCACCTTCATGACAGCCGAAACAACGCCAGGTTTGCGATTCAGGAAATACATAGAAAGATGGGGTACGCTCATTATGAAATGGGCAAAGCCCCTGAAAAGATTTTCCCGACTTCCGTAAGGTGACCACCAGACCAACTTCTTCTACCACGTCTATTCTTGCTTTAATTGTTTCAATAAGCGACGCCATAGTGAACCCTTCAGCAAAACGTGGGTAGTGAAGTTAATTCGTTTCTCTCACACCAAATATAACGAGCAATATAACAGAAAGTCGCACTAAATAGTATAATTATGCAAAGTTATGGTAACAACTATTCCAAATGTACTACTCCATGTACGAAAGTAGAGCCTTTGAAGTTACTGAGATTGTCTGAGCTCCAGTGAAAGTCCACAAGCATCCAATTGCGCAATATATTACGTTCAGATATATGTGCTTATCACACCCCATAAACCAGAGCATTGCTCAATCATGTTAGAACTCAAACATCTCTCCTCAACGAAAGCAACTTATTCACAAAATCCACATCCCTAATTACTATGATTCTTTCTTTTTATGAAAATAAAATATTATCGTAGTAGTAATAGGCCCGGTGGATAAGTGGATAGACTTTCAAAAAACTCATGATTGTTGTCGCGAACCCTATCTAAATGAGCCTATAGAGCCATTTCTAGTCTTGTGGGTAACTTATCCACTAAGAGGATAAGGGTGTATGATGTGGGGATAGATTTGCATGAGAAGTGGACATGCTTTCAGGCCATGGGGATAAGCAGGGGAGAGAAATTCAGCCTGGGATCAGTATGGGGATAAGTTATCCCCATACCAGGTGGATAAGAACCCACAGATACACCTTCCAAATTCATGTGAATAAATTATCCACCGAAATTGTTGAAAACGAACAAGATCATCAATGACTGGGGAGAATGTGGAAAGGTTTCTCACAAGTAATGGTAATAAGTTTTTGTCTGGCCCATTGGTAGGAAATCAGTTCTTAGCAATTTGACGGGCAATACAGGTGAAAGAAAATCGAGGGACTTTTACACAATTCTAAGTGGTTGTCCACAAATTTGACCGATTTATCCACTTTATTTTTCTTCTTCTCCGGTTTTATAGATTTGATGTAGTCTTTATTGTGTACTCCGTATATTGGTGATATATGCTCTGCCAATACTGTGAGATGCTTTTCTGCCATTAATTGTGAGTAATAGCGGTGACAGGTAGGCAGGTTGTGGAGTATATCGAAAACTTATCCCCAATTATTGTGGAAAAGCCTGAGAAATTCCAACCACAGCTTGTTAATATGCAAAACTTATCCCCAATTATTGTGGAAAACCAGGGTGATAATCTCTTTTGTTGAGAACATGGAAAATTTATCCCCCCTTTTGTGGAAAAGAGTATGATCTAGTTGTTTATTATATGCATGTGGAAAACTTATCTACATGTATTGTGGATAAACTTGTTGGTGGCATGAAATGCCGTTTCTGAAAACTTATCCACACTAGATGTGGATAAGTTTGTGAAAAAATGTGTAGAAGTACATAACAAAATCAAATGAAGAGCGCTTGATTCTGGTACCTGACACCCAGATGTGTTAATAGATTGTATACACGGAGGATTTCTCCGGTACTGAGGGCCGAGGCGGTTATATATCCTCTTTGCTGTGGTGCATCACCGTCAAAAACACCACTGAGCATTCCCAGCATACCCTCGTTGAGTTGTTTGCGGAATGGCTTCAGTAAGCGAAGTCCCGTTTGCCATACTCGCTCCACGTCGGGATTTTTATCCTGAGAAGATGTTGGTGAGGCGACTGGACCCTCGACACAAAGCAGTGCATCTACAAATGGGCCAAGCAACCAAGGCCATGCACTTCCCTGGTGTAAGGCATGTTGCTGTTCTTCTAAATTATTTTTAAGATGTCCCTGATATACAGCATCATTTGGAGACAGTGTACGCAATCCAAACGGGGTAAGGAGTTGCTCTGTAATCAGGTTCAACACACTTCTTCGGCGCTCTTCATTCAGTACTGGATAGCGCAATGAAAATGACAGCAGTTGGTTTGGACGGATACTGGGGTCATTTCCATATGGTCCATCTATTACATCATAGAGATAGCCACCAGCAGAATACCAGAAGCGCTTATTGAAGCTTTGTTTACATTGATTGCTTTGCTCTTCGTAATAGGGAGTGTTATGATTTATTCTTCCCTTTTGATACAGTAATTGGGACCATTCATGCATTAAAGAAAGCGCATTATGCCATAAGGCATTCACCTCAACCGGTTTACCGTATCTAGGTGTGACCGGAATATGTTTAACACTGGCATTCATCCAGGTCAGTGCCTTTCCTGGCTGCTTCGCTCCTAGTAAACCATCATGTGAGTCTACAAGTATGCTGTTATATGTACCCTGAGTATACCAGGAAATACTATCGACGAGGCGCTGATAGAGATCATCCAATAGTTCATAGTCATGAGTGATGCGTAAGTAGTGATCGAGCGCGTAAAAGTACCAGAGTGTCGTATCTAAGCTGCCATAGTCTTGCTCCTTTAAAGGATGTCCAGTTGTAGGTAATCGATCTGGTAACATTCCCTGTTTAAAGTGGCGAGCGAGACCATGTAATATACGCTGTGCTTGTGAGTAATACCTGTTAGCCAGTGTTAGTCCTGGAAAGGCGATCAACATGTCTCGTATATTGTCTTGCATATTGAAGTAGCCAGGAATAAGTATTGGAATGATTTCAGTATCATTAAAAAATGGAGATGGAGAATGATTAACTGAAACATCGCTGCATTGTATAGTGCGTTTTGCTGAAAAGCGACCTCCAGCCTGCAGAAGGAGGTGGAAATACTCTTCATCTACCTCGGATGTTTGTGTTGTGTCAGTGACAGGTAATACGGGAAGCGAATGTACCGTTTCACCGCCTTCACCAAAATAGCGTTGAGGGTGTACATAATTCCTCTCGTTTTCAACAGCATTATTATAAGAGAGAGTGAGTTGGCGCGTATTGAAGGTTTGGGACGACAAATCTTCAGTTGTTACAATGATCGTAAAGGTAGAATCTTCTTCAGGCCATAATTTGGTACGGAAGACTCCAGGAAGGTAAAGATCGTCCATCGAATCTAAACCTGCTGTTTGATCAATCCGGCGCAAGAAATGCCAGTACCAGACCCCGGTTGGAATAAATGTTGTCTCGCTTCCGGTCTGGCCTACTGCAAAAAGATGATATGGTTGTGCTCCATCGCTGGCGCGAATAGTACAACCTGCTATTTCGTCTCCAGTGTAGCCATGCTGCTGTTCACCTTTATAGGAGACATGTTCGTCCTGGTGTGTTTCTACCCGGAAATGCCACTCGTTATTCCCATATTGAGGTACGTTACACAGTCGATACGCGGCAAATGGCAGCAATTTGAGTGTGAGAACCCGTTGATCTCCACCGGGTTGTTCATGATAACTATGCCCATAGCTAGTGCGTGTACTCAAGTTATGATTGTTCAAGGCGCCAGTCCTATATACTGGACCTTCCGGTGTACTTGTGCGGAGGACACGATATTGAATGTAAGTGGTATTCAGATCTTGAGGCATCCAGATGCGTTTTTCAAGCAGAATCCCATCGATCCCCCCAATCCTATAGATAAATACAGGGAAACCTTCTTCGAGGTGAAATGTTTCAAGGTGGACGAAGCCTGCGGGGTTGATGGTTCCATCCCGATACTCATTAGTGCCAAGATAGTATGTGCGCTGATCGAAAACAATCTCTTCATCAATTTTCGCCAACAAGAGGCGTGGCCATGCTTCATCACATGATGCCACGAGAAGGCCATGTTGCATGCGTGTCAGTATGCCTGCAACTGTACCTGCTGCATATCCTCCATTTCCATTTGTAATGAGCCACTCACGTGAGATAGTCTCATTTAAATCACAGCAGACACTGCGATCAAAAGCAACGGGCATTGTTACCCCTCATTCGTATGATGCGAAGCATAGTCGCGCAGGCGTCCACGAATGTCATTTAAGAGCAGTGAAACCTCTCAGTGGACAGGTTTCAGATCGAAGATCAACACTCCCTTCTTAATAGTTTACCATAATCTCAAGAGCAGCGTGGAGGTTTTTCCTCAGCTTTTTCTGCTGATGTCTTCTCATATCAAGAAATTGTGATTTTTTTTCCCATATTTGTTTTGATTGCTGCATATCTAAGCGTAGAAAATTTTGTGGAGTTGCATTCGGCCTATGTCTTCAGAAGCGGAATCTGACTAAACCCTCGATGCTCTAATCAAACTTGTAGCTTGATACGCGGGTTTCGTTGTTGCTGGCAACGCGCAAATACGTTGTGGTAGGGTAAAATTGGGCTGCGCATTCAGCAGATTCAGAAAAGCGCGCACAATCATAGGGTCAAAACTAGTTGCTGAGCCTGATAGCAGGCGTTCTCGAGCTGCATCCTCTGAGAGAGCCTCTTTATAGGGACGCTGCGATGTCAAAACATCGTATACGTCTGCCACGGTCAAAATGCGAGCGCTCAGTGGGATCTCTTCCTCTTTCAATCCTGCCGGATAACCTCGACCATTCCATGCTTCATGATGATACAGCACGGTTTCTACATAAAAGGGATCTACATCGCAACCAATCAGAATTCGTGCCCCAATTAATGGATGACGTTCCATCGTTCTACGTTCTTCGTCTGAGAGCGTATTAGCTTTGAGTAGAATATCATTTGCGATCCACGTTTTGCCGAGGTCATGCACTAAAGCTGCCAATGCCAGGTCACGTGCATCGCGCCTGCTCCAGCCCAAATAGCGAGCCAATCGTTGAGCATATGTTGCTACCCTGCGAGAGTGATCATATGTCACAATATCACGCTCTTGTATGCTGTTCGCAAACGATAGTAATACCCGTTTATTCTCTCGATCCCGATCAAAATGTGCCAGCCCCCCTACGAAATTCCGCTCTCTTTGCGGGTACAGTTTTGTTATTCCATCTATATTATTCATCAATGCAGTGCCCTTACTCATGTAAAAATCAATACCTGACTTTATAGATACTTCTATCGAACGTATATTTTGTCAATGATTATTATCTTGGATAGAATAATAATCTGCCCCTGCAGAGTCAAACGTTTAGGACTTCTGGTTAGAAGCCAGAACAAACCATTGCTGATCAATGATGGATGTTCAAGTTCGGCACCCGGTTTCATTTAATCATTAGAAGATTCCAAGTTCTTGATAATAAGACTCTCAAGTGAGGATAAATGTTCCAAATTCGGACAGAATTATTACTTTTGTACCAAAGGGAAGTAAACCTGGAAAAAGATATCCCCCAAATAGTCCCTCTTTCTAAGCAACAAGTTTTTAAATACCGAAGTTTATGATAGACTCGTCATGTGAAGAATTGGGGTAATCTCTATTCGTTTGTTCCTGGTTACCCCATAAGCTAATTATAGAACAATGGTGCAAAAGAAATGAAGCAGAATCCTGAAGTAATGCAAACAGAGGGCGATATACAAGCGCAGGAAAATGGCATTATTACGATTGTTCTAACTGCCGATAATCACTTAGGATATACTGCCTTTAGTCAACATCCTCGCAAGCGTGAACAGCGCAAGCAGCAGTTGCGCCACGCTTTTCAGCAGGCAACGGATTTTGCTATTGGCCAGGGTGTCGATCTCTTCGTACAGGCAGGTGATCTGTTTGATTCCACCAATCCAGATGAACAAGACCGCTGTTTTGTTGCAGAACGCCTTGCCCAACTACGCCAGGCTGGCATCCGGACTTTTGGTGTTGGCGGAATTCACGATACCCCAGTTGAAGCATACTCCTCGATAGGTACCGGAGAAACTGATTTCGGTTCTTCTGTTCCAGCGCCTCAACTGAGCTATGCGCGCTTAGGAGCACTATATTATTTCGCTCCATCTACCAGCGGGTTAAAGCCGCAAAATTCAGACCATGCACAAGACATTCAGCCTCTTGAACCTGTAATTTTTGATATACGAGGCGCCACAGTTGGAATCTGTGGTCTCAGTATCCTGGCAGGGCAAGAGGACGATCCGCTAGAAAATCTGCGTGTACAAAGTGATATTGAGCGCGCTGCTATTTCCCTGCTTGTACTGCATGCCCCACTAGAAGACTTTGCAACAGGAACATCGTTACTCGACATATATGCTCAAGTCAGCCGAGCCAGTATAACTAACCAATCTGCATTTCGTTATATTTTGGCGGGCTACCATCATGCTTACCAGCATCTATCAATCGGACAGTGCGATCTCGTTGTTGCAGGAGCTACACAGCATATCGATTTCAGCGATCCTGACGATGATCCAGGATTCGTCTTTATCGGCCTTGCCTCTGATGGTGTCCGCTGGTGCAAGCATATAACTGTTGAAGCCTTGAAGTTGCGCCGCCTGATTGTGCATACAACTGATTTGTGGCCGCAAGATACAAACACAATCGATATCGATGTTACTACCAGCATTCTAGAACGCCTGCATCCATTATGTGCAGGCGATGCGATAGTGCAACTTCGACTTGAGGGAGAACTCACGCGTAGCCAATTTCATCAACTGGACCTCAATCGCGTACGGCACTACGGTGAAGAACATTGTTTCGGCCTGGAAATTGACGATAGCGACCTATCATTCTTGTCCGAACAAGAAATTATTTCTTCGGCTGATGGGCAGGCGAGTACACGTCGTAAAGATGAACGTCTTTCTCCTCGTGAGGAACTCATCGCCCTTGCAGACGAGTGGATTGCTGCTGCCCCTGAAGAACAAGAGCAAAAAGCCTTGCAAGCCACCAAAGAAGAACTATTAGCCGCTCTACGGTATATGTAGATAGTAACCTTTAGGCTTGGAGTAACAATACATGATAATTCTTAAACATCTGAAAGTCGAACGTTTCAAGCTCTTACGAGAGCTTGATTTGAACTTTCCTCAAAGAGGCAGTATCCTGATTCAAGGCCCGAATGAGGCAGGCAAGTCAACCTTGTTTGAAAGCATCTACTTTGCTCTTTATGGTGAATCCCTCGCCTCAGCAAAAAAGAAACGTTTGCAAGGCGAGAAGGAGCGCTATGATGATCTCATCAGCTATGGCGAAAATGAGGCTACTGTTTCTCTGGTACTCACAATTGGCCCTACTGAACTCTTCATTACACGTAACCTAAAACGTGCTAAGGGTCAGACTGTTACCCTTAGTGTACGCAAACTAGGCATGCCAGCGCAAGAGCTTATCACCGACCTCGATATCGCCAATGCACGGATTATCGACGAGATAGGTCACATCGATGGCGCAACACTACGTAACTCCTGTTTTATAGAGCAGAAGGCATTGAACCGCCTTGAGCAACAGAGTGGAAGCGAACGTGAAGCTACCCTTCACAAGCTACTTGGTCTCGAAAAACTTTCCCACCTGAAAGAGCAATTCCAGGTAACCGCAGAAGATGAACGTTTGCTTGCTGAATCCGTTGAACTCCTCCAACTGGCCGAGATACAGAATCGCATACCTGAATTGAGCATTCAAATCGGCCAGCTCGAGGCGGCCCTTGACGCTGTAACCGTTCGCGAAGACCTTGTCGTGATAAGCCAGCAAGAAGCTGAGATCGCGGAACAAGAACTCAACCTCGAAGAAATTCAGCGCAAACGGAAAACTCTTAAAGGTCAGCAGAACCGTGTACAGCAACTTAGAAAAGTGCAAAGTGTTCTTAAAGAAATCATTAGCACTTACGAAACCATTGCAGAGACGCAGCGCGAACTTCCTGAACTGGAGCGCCAGCTTACTGACATTGAGAGGCACGAGCGGGAAGAACTACCCGCACTCGAACAACGAGTGCAAGATCTATCTGATCTCACTCGCTCTTTTGGCACTCTTGAACGCATGGCAGCGGACTTACTTACCGCCGTCAACACCATCAGAGCTCTCGAGCAAGAACTCAAGCAGGATGAGCATACCCAACAGCAGCTTGCAGACCTTGATGAACAAATCATACATACCCGCCTGCTAGTCGATGAGGTTAAACAATCCCAGCTCGAACTAGAAGCACAATTTCGCTCAACACTACCGCAATTGGAAGTGCGTCTCCAACGTCTCCAGACCTTATCTGAACGGTTTACAGATCTCGAAAAAGCCGAGCAAGAGCAGAATAACAAAATTGCTAATCGCACTCATGCCGGTGAAAATAGCGCTGAACTTGCTAAAGTGAATGCAGAACTCCTGGAGGCCAAACAGGAACTCACACAGGTCGAACAAGAAGCTCAGCAGGCGCAAGAACATACCGATGTTATCGAAAAACGCTGGCAACAGTTCAACATCCGTCGCCAACTTGAAGAATGGCAGCACCTAAAAGGCTTGACTCAGGGAATCGCTGATGCCGAACAGCATGTAAAGGCTGCTCACGATCAGCAGGAGCAACTCACACTCACTTTCCTCGCTATGCGTCGTACTGATACTATACAGCTTGGTATCTTTATAGCCTGTATTGTTTTGTTCATTCTCTGCGGTAGTGGCGCCTTCATTCAGGCTCTATATCACTCGTACATCTTCGCCATCATTGCTGGTGTGGCTGCGCTCTTACTCCTCGCGGGGGCGGGACTCAGCCTGCAAAATTACAGCAAAACGCGTAAAAAAGAAAAGCAACTTAATCTCCCGGCGCAGGAAGCAATCAATCACGTAGGTATAATGGTTGCTGCACGCGAAACCGCTGTTCGCATGGCCGGTAACCAGGATGCCCTTGCCCGGGTTGAGCGCGAAATTCGCTCACTTGGAGGCACTGTTCCTGGCTCCACTGGAGAAGCTATGTATCTTCTCCAAGAAATACCAAATCAGGATGAAAACCTGGATGATCTGCAACAACAACTGACGGATAGCCGGAATCAAGCCCTCTCTGCTAAGAACAAGGCTGACGTTACTATGGAAGCTGTTGCTGCGCTGCGCAAGAAACAGGCACAATTGCAAGACTTGCGCAAGACGGAAGGCTGGGATGATATCGATGAGAAAATTCGTATTGGCGAGGAACATATCGCACATTTGCGCGGCGAGATAACTACAGCAGCGGGTGAGGAAGGCTTGTCCATTGCCCTGGCGCATGTACCTGCTACTCCTGACGTAGCGGATACAACGACTACCACACCTTCTAATGTACAACAACGTGCTGGTGTCGATGAGGCTATCAAGTCTACAGAACATGAAATTGCTATGCTCAATGATAAAAAGGATGAGCTGCCCAGGCTCGTGGCACAACTCAAAGCGTATCAAGATACGCTCGATAGCCTCCTTACAAGTAAACTGGCCGTCTTGCCACAACATGAACAGTTCCAGGCTCGTAATCCTCTGCGTGAGTTCGAACGCGCACAGGAACAGCGGATTGCATTGCGTGAAGCTTTGCGTACCTTGCAGGACTCCCTACGCCAGCGCGTCCAGCTTCTTGGTTTGTCCTTCGGGCAGACTGCTATTAGCACAGCCGAGATTGCAGCCCGCAAACAATTGGAGGCATTGCTCCTTGCCCTGGGAGGTAAACTCGAGATTCAGGATCGCTATACTGAACAGGCTACCTTGCTCAAAGAGAGCCAGGAATCACTCTCTGAATACTACCGGCAACTTGCAAAATATAGTAGTTCTCTCGGCAGTTGGGTCATTCCTCCAAATCCCTTTGCCGAAGCTCTGCACAGCTTACATACTCGTTGCGAACGTGAAATACAAGAAGCCAACGAGTCAGCTATTATGGAAGATCTCGAGAACCTTAATGTACAGGAGGGCGCTTCTCAGGCTAAAGTCGGTCTATGTAAGCATGAAATTGAGCAGGCCTATGAACGTATTGCTATGATGCTCGCTCAACGCAGCCGACCACCTGCAAAAGCCTACATGCTCACTGCTATCTCTGCCGTTTGGCCGCTCGTTGGCGAGAACGCACCAGAGGATCGCTCTCAACTGGAAAAACAACTTGCTGCCGTTGAACGGGAACTGCGCCAGTTAGAACAACAAGAATTGGAAGCCAGTACGCGTCTTCAAACAGGCAGAGAGAAGCTTGACCTGGAGCAGGCGCGCAAACGCATGCAGCAACAGGAACGCAGTTATCAGACCAAAAAACGTGGTGGGTTATTAATCAATGCTACTATTGAACGGCTCATGCGCAAGATGATTCCACATACCGAGTATTATATGCAGCAACTTCTACCTCTGCTCACGCGTGGACGTTATCATGACGTTTCCCTCTTCACTGAGCCTGAGGAGGGTCTTGCCAGTGGAGGTGTGTTCCAACTTAGTGTCTGGGAACCAGCAGCAGCAGAGTATATCTCCCAATCGGACCTCTCTGGCGGTACCGCCGATCAAATTTCTCTTACCCTGCGCCTGGCCTTCGCAATCGCTTCATTACCGCGTGAACTGAGCGCCGCTCCTGGTTTCCTCTTATTGGATGAGCCATTGAGCCTGGCAAGCCCTGACCGCATGCAGGCACTTGTAGACCTTGTCACTGGTCACCTACTCTCACAGCATTTTGAGCAAGCTTTCTTTATCTCACAGAGCAACGCTTTCGACCCGGCTATGTTCCCATATCACCTCTACATCGACAGCGGTGTGGTGATGGAGAGCAATCTGCCTGCTGCGGCTACGAATATACAGCAATCTCTCCCCTCAATACTAGCATCTAGTAGCACTAATGGATATAGCAGTAGTAAGAGTGTAACAGAGTCGCAGGGAATGCCTTTGGAGTCCGCATCAATTGTGGCAGAATAGCCTGAGTTTCTATGACTTGCAGAATTACGCCTGCGGAGAGGTATACCACTTGTAAAGAACCTTAGCCGCAGGTTTCCAGTTTGGTTCAAATAATGGAACAGACCATGCCCAGAAGTAAATACCTGTAATATGTGGGTCAGTAATCGTATTCGTCAATGCTGCATTGTATGCAGCCGCCTGTTCTTTGGGATCTTCTGGTTCTGCCTGAGCTTGTGTATCTCTTTCCCAGGGACGATAAAGCGCAAAGGCGCTATCGCGATACCCAATCTCTGATATGAACACCGGCGTCCTGATTAGCACTGCAAACGAATCTAGTAGCTTTCCAATTTTTTCTTGCCACAGTCCTGGCAGTAGAGCCGGATCGAGCCTCTGAGGTATGTCTGTCAGTGGAATATAAACTGAAACCCCAACAGCGGCTAAAGATGGATTATGAATCAACCAGGTGGGGATTGGATTATAGAGAGATGACCAGTTCAAATCATATGTCAGTTTCCCAGGAAATAGCTTGTGTATTCTGTCGATCAACTGATTCCAGAAATATGCAGGTGCAGATTGTAGTTTCTCTAATTCTGTACCTATCGCCAATTCTTCGGCACCAGCCTGAGCAGCAGCTATTACATACGGCTGCAATGCCTGCCAATAGCTATCAAACCATTGCTGCATTTGCTGGATTGTAGAAAAATGAATCGAGCCTGACCATGTTAAGGTGCCGCCAGTACTCAGTAATGGTACTATAAATACATGGTAATTCATAGCCCGCGCTTTGCTTATCCCTGCTGCAACTGCATCGGGCGTCGGTGTGATTGCTGATATTGAAACCTGTGTTGAGTAGATTGATGACTGATAGAAATTAATTGGCAACTCAATCCACTGTGCAGCTGTCTGATACGCTATATCATGTAGGCCAATTTGCCAATTTGAATCTGTGGAATCATAGGCATTTGTTCCCCATTGAGGAAAAATCATTCCGGTTTGGAAATCAGGCCTATGCATTCGTATCACCTGGGTTGCATTTTGATCCCTCGCTGTGACCTGTGTTTGATACTGTTCAAAAAGCGCTGAATGCCTATGAAAAAGTGAACGATGCACGAAAGGGATATGCCCTGTAAGCAATAGTCCTTGAAGAAGCACTCCCAACACCATCAAGATTAAAGCAATGAAATAGACATGTTTCGAACGCCGCTTCACACCTTTCTCTCCATGGTTATTGTATTCAAGGATTGCTGATATGAGTGCATCTGAATATGATCAATCTTGTTTTCTGCTGCCAGGCTAGGTTTTTGAATAACAAAAAATCCCTGCCTTGGTCGTAGACTATAAATTACCCCTGCTGCCTCTAACAGCGAATACCAGATGCTACAGAGCACTAATAGCCAGGAGACGATGCGCTTCCATTGTAATTCTATCTTCTTTTTTTTCAAGAAAGGATGCGAATGCTTACCCTGAACATCTATGCCTTGTAGATATGCTAATATGAATGTCGCCCAGGCAAAATCTGCCGGTAACCGCATCCAGGCGAATGGGCTTGCATGCACAAACAAGGCTACGACGGCTACGAGGAAAGGCAGAAATGCAAGCTGCCACAGACCAGTAAATATACCAAGACAAAACCTATAAATGATGGGGATTGTTGGATCTTTTAGCACTGCTCGAATGCCGGACAACCAGCGACTGCGCTGTCGTACAAAATCTTTTACACGCTGAGGTGGTTGCTCATGCAGATAGCCATCTACCCATGCAAAGCGGAACCCTTGTGCCCATGCCCGTAGTGCCCAGGCAGCATCTTCGGTGACCGAATTTGCTGAGCCAACATCAAAGGAGAGGCGGGTATCATCTATCCCTCGGATAACAATGAAGGAACCATGTATACCAAATAATGGCTTGCCTAGAGCATATTGGATACGGAATCTTCCCAGATCATCTGCTGTCCGCAAAGCATCGGCGCCTCGAAAAAACCAGTTTCCTCCCTGATACAAGATCGAACCCTGTCCAATCAGTCCTGCCGGATGATGCTTCTTTCTATCATTCCGCCAGCGGGTTTCAATATCTATGGATCGCTGAATAAAGCGATATAACCCTGCTAACAACTTCTCATCAACAAGGCTCTCCTCATCAAGATAGATATACCAATCTTCTTGTTGTGGACGTACCTGCTTCTGTAAGTAAGTTAATGCTCGTGCCTTAAAGCGTGATCGGTATTGTGTTGTATAGTTCGGAGGTACGACATAGATATGCGTTCTGAAGTCGACCCCCATATTGAGAGATATAGGACAATCACTTACAATCTCAATCCGGTATGGCCCGTAAGCCTGTTGATAATTCGCAAACGCCTTGTGTACTGCTACTACGCTGTCGCGCAAAACATCGATGTTGTCTCCCCTGGTAACAAAACGAAAGATGAGCCGTACTGGTTTTGCTGGGGCATAGGCGAAAAGGCCTTTATTTCCAGTCAAGAAAGGTACATTTATAGGGACTGGATTCGGACGTGCTGCTTCTGCAAAAATAAACCAACCCAACCAGAGAATAATCGCTAATGGCACCGGTGCCAGCCAGGCCAACTCAGCCCACTGAACACCGGTTCTCCAGATTGAAGTTTGAGAAGGGACATGGTCAAGTACGGCCTGGAGCTGAAGTAGTAACACTGTAAGTATCCAGGTAGCACAAATTAGAAAGCACCGGTAGAACCAGGGTATAAGTACAAAGAAGACTCCTTTTGTGGAATGAGAAGCGGTTAACCTATTAATATAAGGAGGTGTGTTTACCTCCGGTAAGATACCGTTAGAAATGGCAAGCATAGGCATGGTACTCAAAAACGGTATATCGGTGGATATTCTGATAGGTCCTTGTAGGGTTATTGCCTCCATACGCATCGTTGACTTGTCACATACAGTCTCTCTCATTAATGCATTTTCAGGCATTTTTGACACTTGTGAAATAGACATTGACCTGGTTTGGATTCTATCGACATCAACTATTCCATTTTGTTTCCCGTTTTGATCTTTAAGCCGTTGATACCGTAATTGATTTAGCCTTGCTGATGCTCTATCCTCCGGGCTATCAGTTTGCATTTTCAGTCCTTATAAAGCTCATATAATTGAGCTTGAGAAATTGAATAGGTTGAGCGTCAGAATGTTATATGGGTGCCAAACCTTAGAAAATATGAAAAATACAGTGAGTCAAAGATGATGTTCTTTGAATCGAGTCAGGCCCCACTAACTCAGGCATAAGGAGAAGCCTGTGCCCATATCTCCCCGAATTGTATAACGCTGCTTGTAATATCCAGTCACTTTACGGGAATCTCGTACACGGGCTATAAGTACAAAAGTACCGTGGCAGTCGGGTAACTCGATCTGCTCGAGGTATTTTTAGGAGGTGATGATAAAACGGTGCAGGTGTGGTTTGAAGCCTAATCTTGTGGTTTTTGGCAACACATTGAATTTCAACTTCATGGATCCCTTACAGGAAGCGGTTGATCCTCTTGAATAGCCGAATAGGCACCTGTTTCTGAAAGGCTGAATGCTTCTATCCTATACCAGACGGTTCCTGGAGGTCTCTTTCTATCCATCCAGGGAGTTTCGTTATCTGTACACTTGATACAGATATGAAGCCAGGGTCCATGCGGACCAGAAGTAGAGCGCTCTATGGTGTACCAGACAGCCCCCGCTACTCCTCGCCATGCGAGCCGGGGAGTGGTGGTTGTGATGAGCGGTTCTCCTGCCATGTGATATGCAGGAACCGGTACCTTTCTCATAGTGTAGGCGTGGCTGCGCAGTTCCTGCACGCGTTCTTGCATATCCAATGTATCTCCCGGGTAGTGGAGGGTATAACCATCGTTGTGTTGCACATAGCCAAAGGTATCGTTGTGACTAAACAAGGACCAGTAGAGATCTCCTGCGATGGCAAAGTTCGTCTCGACTGTGGTGAGAAAATCAGCGAGAGGATCTCCTCCTCCCTTATTATTCCAGGCATACTCTTCTGCAATAAAGACCTTATTGGCTCTCTTTGCCTGACCTGCTTGCTTATTCAGTTCAGCAGTATTCAATGGGTAATACTGTCCGGTATATATGTCGACATCATTCAGAGCTACATCGCGAGTAAAATTTGGCGAGTCATAGCTTTGTCCACTGTTGCCATCAATAACCAGGTGATTGGGATCGATGGATTTCAAATACTCGGCGATCGTCTGAACCCAGCTAGTAGGTGCTGTTAAGCCGTTGCCCGTTTCCCAGCCGAGAATGGTCGGCTCATCCTTGTAGGCCATACCGGTATAGCTATTCACCCGGTTGAGGATGTGACTGATATACTGCTCAAAATCTCCGATCACGATAATGTTAGAGTAGAACTGCTGCTCATTGGTGATGCCTCGCCATTCGGTAAACATATGCTTACCTCCATGATACCAGTGAAAGTTGTCTACCAGTGGGATGATGAGTTTGATGCCATGCCTTTTTGCCGACAGAATGGCATAATCTACTTGTCGAAGAGCAGCTTCATTGAACACACCACGTGATGGTTCAAGACAAAGGGAACATCCTACGGAAATACCAAGAGAATGGGAACGCACTACTGTCGCTCCCATTTCCTGGGCCGTTGCGAGCGCGTCGTCTACTCTAAACTTGGTTGGGTAATGTATTCCCCCTACGTTTTCATCTAGCCCCAACCAATAAATATTCGCTCCGGAGAAGCGGAAAGGTTTTCCTTTCAGCAGCAATTGGGACCCCATGCGTACGACAAACTTATCTGGCACCGCGTGTGTTGGTTGGAGAACAAGTTGCCTGATGACTATCAGGACAAGAACCATCACAAGTATGATGACGAGGAAAATAGCTGTGCGTCGATATGAAAAGACAAGAGTTTTCAGTGTCTTCAAATCATGCCTCTATAAACGCCTCAACTCGCTTTCAATTTCTGAACTTTGGTTTTTTTCAATTATATGCCTCCAAGTTGTCGTGTGCAAGCTAAAAGCTGATTTTGCTCTGTAATACCTGTTCTCAATAATGCAAACGCTGTGGTATAATCGGCATTGGTTAGAGATTCCACATCAAAAGTTGCTATTCTTTAGCATTGAACATTGTCTCAGACTGATAAAAACTCAGAATATATCCGCAGTCCCTTGTATGTACTCGTCATCGTAGGTTAATAACCGTAAGCATTGGATTAGTACATTGTTACCTCTCTATTTGTTTCAATCTGCCTGTTATTATCCTTCATCAACTATAATCGTTTCGACTCTAAGGTGAGTGAAGGCCGAATAGTACCAAAGGGGGATTAAAGATGACAAACCGCCAGGGACAACGGCTTGGTAATTATCGCCTGATTCGCCTCCTGGGGCAGGGAGGTTTTGCTGAGGTGTATCTGGGAGAGCATGTATTTCTCAGTACCCAGGCTGCCATCAAAGTGTTACAAGTACGGTTGACAGAAGAAGAAATGGAAGCGTTTCTCAAGGAAGCTCGCACCATTGCCGGATTGACCCACCCCAACATTTTACGAGTTCTTGAATTTGGGGTTGAAGATAATGTCCCTTTTCTCGTACTGGAGTTCGCCCCAAATGGTACTTTGCGGACACGTCATCCAAGAGGTAGTATCTTGCCCTTGACGGTCATTGTGCCTTATGTCACTCAAATTGCCTCTGCTTTGCAATATATACATAATAGAAAATTGATCCATCGCGATATTAAACCTGAGAACCTGTTACTGGGAACCAATTATGAAGTGTTGCTCAGTGATTTTGGTACAGCTACGGTGTTCCAGACGCTCCATACCCAGGGCACGCTGGAGTTGGCTGGAACGGTGTCTTACATGGCGCCAGAACAGATTCGAGGAAAGCCTCGGCCTGCCAGCGATCAATATGGGTTAGGTGTGATTGTCTACGAATGGTTATGCGGAGCATGTCCTTTTCAAGGAACGTTTACCGAAATGTATAGCCAGCATATGCTTGCCGTGCCGCCGTCTTTACGTGCCAGGATCCCATCTATCTCCCCTGATGTAGAACAAGTGGTGTTGACGGCGCTTGCGAAAGAACCAGAGCAGCGCTTTGCTAGTGTATCAGCATTTGCAAATGCCCTGGGGCAGGCGAGTAAGCCAGAACAACACACTATCTCCTCGCCTTCAACTGTTCTATCACCACAGCCACCTGCATTTTCTAACGTGTACTCTTCATCACAGCCATCTGCGTCTTCTACCATGTACTCTTCACCTCAGACGTTTTCAACAGAAGAAGAGGGGTTACCAACGGTTGGTGCCTCCGTTTCTGAACTCGTTGGCAGACCGGGGAGAACTACACCTCATTATGAGCATTCTACCAATGAACATTCTGCTACTCCAGGCACGGTGCCTGTCGCTCCTCAACCAATACTCACTCCTGAGCCTGTTCTTCCCCTGCCAAAGGATGAGCCCCCACGTCGTATCTCGCGGCGTGCTGTTGTGGCGAGCCTGGTTGGTTTGGGATGTGTAGCTATTGCTGGTGGCGCTGCCTGGTTAATGGTTTCAAAGCAAAATCCATTTGCGTTTTCTTCGAATCCAACATCAATACCAACACCAGCCCCCGGGACTATCTACGTCACTTATAGAGGCCATACAAAGCCAGTATATGCCCTGGCTTGGGAACCTAATGGACAAAGTATCGCTTCAGGAGGCGCTGATGACGAAGTAAAGGTGTGGAATGCGGCTTCTCCCGCCAGCCAGAGGGTTTTCACCTTTTATGATCATGCTGGTTCGGTGAATGCTTTAGCCTGGTCACCTGATGGGACGCGCATCGCCTCAGCAAGTGCTGATAAAACTGTGCGTGTGTGGGATGCCACAGCCGGCACCAATCACGTTGTATATAGGGGACACACTGACAATGTACGTACAGTAGCCTGGTCATCTGATGGGACGCGCATCGCCTCTGGCGGTGATGATAAGACGGTGCAAGTGTGGGATGTAAATACCGGGAACCGTTTAGTCACTTATGTAGGTCACGCTGGTACTGTATGGTCGGTAACCTGGTCGCCTGATAGCACTCGTATCGCCTCGGGAAGTGCTGATAAAACTGTGCAGGTGTGGGATGCTGCTACTGGTGGTAAAACCTTTTCCTATAGCTATCGTGGTCACTCAAGGGCTAACGCTGTGAATACGGTGGCGTGGTCACCTGGTAGCGGGCACTACATCGCTTCAGGGGGGAGTAGCCCAGATAATACGGTACAGGTGTGGGATGCTTTTACCGGATCTCCGCTTCTCACCTATCCCGGGCATACCAACGACGTCTACGCAGTAGCGTGGTCACCTGATGGGCAGCGCATCGCCTCTAGCTCATGGGCGCAGGTGCGGGTATGGCAACCTACTCCACCAGCAGGGAAAACACTTAATACCTTCTCTGGCAATGCTAGCGCCGTGAAAGTAGTGGTATGGTCGCATGATGGGCAGCGCATAGCTTCAGGGGGTGGTGATATAACGCAGCCTGGGGGTGGAGATACCACAGTACAAGTGTGGCAAGCAATCTAAGATTTCAATTAGTAAAAACGATAATTCGAACTAGATAGCACAATTTGGTCACCAACCTTAAAGAATGAACCTGCCGCAGACTTGAGGCCTGAAATCCTCTGGTGAACGCGGCAGGTTTCTTTTATAGACGCATAATAGTCCTATAGACAACTATGATAGCCGTAAAAGCAGCATTTCCAGGGTTTATTTTC